>Ga0102938_10002660_pt1 | contig 13497 bp, 13 predicted proteins | sample SalPonR2_B_D2_MG_FD_84516 | JGI IMG/M metagenome (GOLD analysis project Ga0102938, IMG submission 84516) | Salt pond soil microbial communities from South San Francisco under conditions of wetland restoration - Salt Pond MetaG R2_B_D2_MG | ecosystem: Environmental > Aquatic > Marine >... | reverse complement strand
GCCGCCGTCAGCACCGGCGATATCGTGCTGCGCGAGGGGCGCATGCCCGGCGCGGTGTTCACCCGCGTGGCCGCGTCGCATATTCGCGTGGGCACCTTCCAGTACTTCGCGGCCCGCAAGGATAACGAGGCCCTCGGGGTGCTGACCGATCACGCCATCGCGCGCCACTATCCCGGCGCCGAAGGCCCCGCCGCCCTGCTGGACGCGGTCATCGCGGCGCAGGCCGATCTGATCGCGAAATGGATGGGTGTCGGGTTCATCCACGGCGTGATGAACACCGACAACATGACCATTTCAGGCGAGACGATCGATTATGGTCCCTGCGCGTTCATGGATGCCTATCATCCCGATACGGTATTTTCTTCCATCGACCAGTTCGGGCGCTATGCCTATGCCAACCAGCCCCAGATCGCGGTCTGGAACATCGCGCAGCTGGCCACGGCCCTGTTGCCGCTGATGCCCGACCGCGACGCCGCGATCGAGGAATTCACCGTCGCCGTGAACGGGTTCTCGGATCGCTTTGATGCGGCCTGGCATGATGTTTTGCGCGCGAAACTGGGCCTTGCGACCAGCGACGAGGGCGACGCGGCGCTGGCCTTCGACCTGCTGGACCGCATGGCGCAGAATGCCGCCGATTTCACCCGCGTCTTTCGCACCCTGTCGGGCCCCTCGCCCGAGGCCGCGCGCAACGAATTCATCGACCCGACCGCCTTTGATGCGTGGCTCGGCCCGTGGCAGGCCCGCCTGGCGCGCGAGGCCCGCACGGATGCGGACCGCATCGCCGCAATGCAGGCCGTCAATCCCGCACGCATCCCGCGCAACCACCGCATGGAAGAGGCGATCACGGCCGCCGTCCAGGGCGACCTGGCCCCCTTCCACCGCCTCAATGCAGCCCTTGCAGCGCCGTTCCAAGCCGATGCCGCATTTGCCGATCTGGAAGAGGCACCCACCGAAGGCCAGCAGGTGCACCAGACGTTTTGCGGGACCTGATACGTTGCTACATTGCCGGGCGTGCAGCGCGGTTGATCAGCATCAGGCCCGCCACAACCAGCACCAGCGCCAAGGCTATCGGCCAGCTTAACCGCTCATCAAGTAGCAACCAGCCGAGCGAGACACCGAAAACCGGGGTCAGAAAACTGAACGCTGCAACCGATGCTGCCGGATAGATCGAAAGCAACCACAGCCAGAGCAAGAACCCCGCCGCGGCCACGATCAGGATCTGAAAGCCAAGACCGGCCCAATGGATGGCTTGCGGATCGCGCAACAGCGGACCGAAGAAAAAAGACAACCCCAGAAGGATCGGGGCGGAAATCGACAATTGCCATAACAACTGTACCTCGGGCCGGACGGTCCTCAGCGACGTGGCCCGGGCGCACAACGCGATCCCGGCCCAGGCAAACGCTCCACCCAAAGCCAGCAGATCGCCCAAAAGCGACGCCTCCCCCGCATCCCCTCCGCGCAGAACGATGGCGATCACCACCCCGACAAAAGCCAAGGCCAGCCCCGCGCCCTTTGTGGCCGTAATGCGTTCACCGGGGATCAGCACATGCGCCCCAAGTGCCAACCAGACAGGCATCGTGTAGAAAATCACCGAGGTGCGGGTCACAGTCGTCAGATCCAGCGCCAGGAACAACAACAGGAACTCGACCGCAAACAACGATCCGATCAACAGGCCGGGCAATAGTGTCCCGGGCTGAATGGAGATCTCGAGGCCGCGAAACCGCATCCACATGTAGATGCACAGGGCCGCCCCCATGGATCGCAGCGCGGCAAAAAACACCGGTTGCAGACCCTCGTTCACAACTTTGACGACAACCTGATTGAAAGCCAGTAGCAGCGCAAAGCCCGTCAGTGCCGTTGCCCCGAACGCATCAATCCGATCTTTCTGGGCCATCCGTGCATCCCTCGCGTTCGCCCTCGCTCGCCCATGCAATAGGGCAAGTCAATATCGCGTCTGCATTTTTTCACCGTTCACCCTCACGCTCCAGAGGGTGACACGCGCGTCCATCACTCGGATGGAACGCAGCCAAAAGCGGTCGCGCGGGGTTTTCCCGCGTGACAAAATCCCCTAGAACTCCGCGCGACCGACTGAGGGATCGTGGCGATGAACGATACAATCGAGGGCCGCTGCGAGGCCAAGGGCCTGCGCATGACAGACCAGCGGCGTGTCATCGCGCAGGTTCTGGAAGAGGCAGATGATCACCCCGATGTGGAAGAGCTTTATGCCCGCGCATCCGCCCGCGACCCGCGCATTTCCATCGCCACCGTCTACCGCACGGTCAAGCTGTTCGAGGAATCGGGCATCATCGACCGACTGGAATTCGGAGACGGCCGCGCGCGCTACGAAGACGCCGAACGCGACCACCACGATCACCTGATCGACATGAATTCGGGCGCGGTGATCGAATTCGTCGATCCCGACATCGAGGCGCTGCAGGAAAAGATCGCGGAAAAGCTTGGCTATGCCCTCAAGGGGCACAAGCTGGAACTTTACGGGGTGCCCCTCAAGAAGCGGTGACGCCACCGCCGTGACCATGCGGATGCGCGCGCGTCCGCCGGTAACGGCACGTACATGTCTCTTTCCCTTCGGAGCGCCGCGCGTTACGCCAGAATCCCGACCCTCAAAAGGAATGCGCAAGTGGACAATCTCAAGGGTATGGCCTGGATGACGCTCGCCATGCTGACATTTGCGCTGACCGACATGTTGATCATCTTTTCCACCCGAGAAGTTCCGTTCGGGCAGTTCTTGGTCATGTTCGGCTTGGGGGGGGCCGTCTTGTTCGCCATCTGGGCGCGGTTTCAGGGCCACCGCTGGGTGTCGCCCGTTTTGCTGATGCGCCCCGTGATGCTGCGAAACGTGGCCGAGATCTTGGCGACGGTCAGCTTCATCCTGGCGCTGTCCCTGATCCCCCTGTCGACGCTTTCGGCGGTGATCCAGGCCACGCCGCTACTGGTGACGCTCGGGGCCGCGCTGTTTCTGGGGGAACAGGTGGGCTGGCGGAGATGGACCGCGATCATCGTCGGGCTGATCGGCGTCTTGATCATCCTGCGCCCCGGCGGGCAGGATTTCGATCCGTTCATCTTGGTGGCCGCCGCGGCCACCATTGGCCTGAGCTTGCGCGACCTGGCCACGCGGCCGGTGCCCAAGACCGTGCCCACCACCCTGTTGGCCAGCTACAGCTTTGCCTCGGTGGGCGTGGCGGGCCTTGCCGTGATGACGTTCACCGGTGGCTTCGTCATGCCCGACGCGGCCACATCCGCCCTCGTTCTGGCGTCGATCCTGATGGGTATGGCGGCCTATTTCTCGATCACCGCGGCGATGCGGGTCGGCGACATCGCGGTGGTCACGCCCTTTCGCTACACGCGTCTGGTCTTTGCCTTTGTCATCGCGATGTTCGTGTTCGGCGAGACCCTAGACCTGATGACATTGCTTGGGGTCAGCGTGGTGATCGCCACCGGGCTTTATACCCTGATGCGCGAGGCAAAATTGCGTTCTGCACCGGCGGATGTGCCGCAGTAGCGCCCCGACAAGCCACTTCGCATGACCTTGCCACGCTGTTATAGAGCGGCCAAACGCCGATCCGGAGGGACCCAATGAGCATCATCTACGACATCCACGCCCGCGAAATCCTCGACAGCCGGGGCAACCCCACGGTCGAGGTCGATGTGACGCTCGATGACGGAACAATGGGGCGCGCGGCCGTCCCTTCCGGAGCATCCACCGGTGTGCACGAGGCAGTGGAAAAGCGCGACGGGGACAAGACCCGCTACATGGGCAAGGGCGTGCGCGATGCCGTGGATGCGGTGAATGGTGAGCTGGCAGAGGCGCTGGCGGGCTTTGACGCCACAGAACAAGAAGCCATCGACGCCGCCATGTGCGAGCTGGACGGCACCGACAACAAGGGCCGTCTGGGCGCCAATGCGATCCTGGGCGTGTCTCTTGCCGTGGCCAAGGCTGCGGCGGACTACACCGGTCAGCCCCTGTATCGTTATGTCGGCGGCACCGCGGCGCATGTCCTGCCCGTCCCGATGATGAACATCATCAATGGCGGCGAACATGCCGACAACCCGATCGACATTCAGGAATTCATGATCATGCCGGTCGCCGCCGAAAACATCGCGGACGCGGTGCGGATGGGATCAGAGGTATTTCATACCCTCAAGAAAGAACTGTCCGCCGCCGGCCTGTCGACCGGCATAGGTGATGAGGGCGGCTTTGCCCCCAATCTCAGCTCGACCCGCGATGCGCTGGATTTCATCCTGAAGAGCATCGAGAAAGCCGGGTACAAGCCCGGTGACGACATCATGCTGGCATTGGATTGCGCCGCGACCGAATACTTCAAGGATGGCGCCTATGTGTTTGCGGGAGAAGGAAAAACCCTGACCGCGGCCGAGAATGTCGCCTATCTGGAAGCGCTGGTGAATGACTACCCGATCCTGTCCATCGAAGATGGCTGCGCCGAAGATGACTGGGACGGCTGGAAGCTTCTGACCGATACGCTTGGGCACCGGGTGCAACTGGTGGGCGACGACCTGTTCGTGACCAACCCGGCGCGCCTGGCCGAAGGCATCGAAAAGGGCTGCGGCAACTCGCTGTTGGTGAAGGTGAACCAGATCGGCACGCTCAGCGAAACCCTGGCCGCGGTGAACATGGCTCATCGCAACCGCATGACCTGCGTGATGTCGCACCGGTCGGGCGAGACCGAGGATGCCACCATCGCCGATCTGGCGGTGGCGACCAATTGTGGGCAGATCAAGACCGGCAGCCTCGCCCGGTCCGACCGGCTCGCGAAATACAACCAACTGATCCGCATCGAAGAGCAACTTGGCGAATCCGCAATCTTTGCGGGCCGCTCGATCCTGCGCGGCTGACCCGGATCTCAAGGCAACGACGTGGATCGCGGGCAGCCCTTGGTTGCCCGCCCCCCATTCGGCACGGCCCGAGCCGCGCGGCCTTTGGGCATTGCCCCGCAACGCCACATCCAATGCTGACGGGCCTTTCCGAAATAGGTCTGTCCGCCCCCTGACATCGGCGCTAGGCTCGACTCGGCGGTGGGAGCGTTAAGGGGACGGCATGAACAGCCATTCCGCCAATTCGGCTGGAGAACACAGGCGACCGGACGACATCGCCCTTCTGTTCCGTGGGGAATTCGGGACACCGGTGGAGCTTGCGGTTCGGTTTGTCGTGATCGTGCTGTCGGGCTTGGGGCTCTATGCCTATCTGGGCTGGTGGATCGGTCCGATCTGGAGCGCCATTTACCTTCTGACCCAAGCGCTTGCCTATTTCGTCATGTCACATAGGGGGCAGCGGTTCGCATCTGCGCAATGGCCCCTGGCGCTATCGGCCTACATGCTGACCACATCCGTGTTCGTGACACTGCCGGCATTCCTGATCACGACGGACGATCCGGTGCTGGTGTTCTGCGCGGTCATGGCGCTGGTGGCACTTTGCGTCTTCACCTTGTGGCGCGAAACGCCGCCCGGCAGCCTGTTGTATTTCGATATCGGGATCGGATGGTTCACCGGGGCGCTTGCGATGGTCCATGCGCTTCCTTTTGCCGATGGCGCGATGGCGGTCCTGGTCATGTGTCTGACCTGCGGCGCGGCGGTGGGCTATTACAGTATGGCGATGATCACCACACGTGCGGCGCGGCAGACCCTGAAGGAGGCGGCCCAACGCAGTGCCGAAGCTCAGAAGATGGAGGCCGTGGGGCGACTTGCTGGCGGTATTTCACATGATTTCAACAATTTACTGACCGTTCTTCAAGGCAACCTGGAGCTTTACCAGGAAATCCCGGACCCCGAGGAACGCCACATGCTGGTGGTCGAGGCCCATGCCGCCGCGATCCGGGCCTCCGGGCTGGTCTCCCAATTGTTGAGTTTTTCGCGGCGCGCGCCCCTGACCCCTGATGATGCCCAGGTCGAAGATGTCCTGGCAGAACTCGCCTCGATGTCTTCGCGGCTTTTGCCGGCCACGATCACCGTGGAAACCGGGCCGCCGGCCGTGCGGATGATGGTTCGTGCCGATCTCAATCGCCTGAACGCGGCGCTGTTGAACCTGGTCATCAACGCGCGCGATGCGATGGAGGGGCATGGCACCCTGCGCCTCTCGGCGCACGCGGTCGATCGTGCCCGTGACCCGAACCTTCCACCCGAGCTTTCGGGTCGCGCCTTCGTGCGATTCGATGTCGCCGATAGCGGACCCGGCATGAGCGACGACCTGATCGCCAAGGCGGTAGAGCCTTTCTTTACCACCAAACCGGTGGGGGCGGGATCGGGCCTGGGATTGCCCTCGGCTAAGGGATTCGCGGAACAATCGGGCGGCGCCTTGTTGGTCCGGTCGGCTCCCGGCGACACCGTGGTGTCGATCTACCTGCCCCTGACAGGCTCCGGCGCGCCGTAACAAAACCGGGGTATTGCCGCGCGGCAGGTCCTTGCCCGCGCCCAGCCCCAGGGAATGCGGTTTGCACAGCCCATGACCCCCGCTACGCTGCGCCTTGAACCCTACCTGCAGCCGCGACCGTTGGATATCACCCATGACCGCAGATCAGATCATCGCCCACCTGGGCCTCGCCCCCCATCCCGAGGGCGGCCATTTCCGCCAGACCTGGATCGCCGAGAACGATGGCCGCCCCAGCGGCACCTGCATCTATTTCCTGCTCAAGGCAGGCGAGGCGAGCCACTGGCACAAGGTCGACGCGACCGAGATCTGGCTCTACCACGCAGGCGCCCCCCTGATCCTGTCGCTGGCCGAAACCGATGCCGGTCCAGCCCGCGACCTCGTGCTGACCCCCGACCTGACCAAGGGCGCCCCGCAGATCATCGTGCCCAAAGGCCATTGGCAGGCCGCCCGGTCAACGGGCGTCTATACGTTGGTCTCATGCACGGTGTCTCCGGGGTTCCGCTTCGAGGGCTTCACCCTCGCCCCGCCGGGCTTCGACATTGCCCGGCAGCGTTCCTGAACGATCATTCCCAGGTTCATGACAGCCCTTGATCAGCGCCATCAGGATTTGCCGCTCGCCCGTCACGGATCGGTGCGCTATTCCGGCAGCATGTCTGAACACCCCCCCCAATCCGGCGATAGCATGGCAGGCTTCGGCTTTGCCGTCTCGGCCTATTTGGTCTGGGGGGTCTTGCCCCTCTACATGAAGGCCGTCGACCATATCCCCGCGGTCGAGGTCATCGCCCACCGCGTGTTGTGGTCGGTGCCGATCGCGGGCCTGTTGCTGATCGTGCTGCGCCGCACCGAAGATCTGCGCCGCGCCCTTGCCCAGCCGCGCATGATCGGCATGGCCGCGGTGACAGCGGCGATGATCAGCATCAACTGGGGGGTCTATGTCTGGGCCATCGCCAATGACCGCGCGATCGATGCCGCCCTCGGCTACTATATCAACCCGCTGTTCTCTGTCGCCCTTGGGGCCATCGTCTTGCGCGAATCCCTGGCGTGGCTGCAATGGGCCGCCGTTGCGCTGGCCGCCATCGCCGTGATCATCCTGACCTGGTTCACAGGTAGCCTTCCCTGGGTGGCGCTGGTTCTGCTGGTCACTTTCGGCGTTTATGGCTACCTGCGAAAGACCCTGCCGATCGGCGCCAACCAGGGATTCCTGCTCGAAGTTCTCCTGCTGTCGCCCTTCGCGATCGCCTACATGATATGGCTTGGCCCCGAGGGGCATTTCCTGACCACCGGATGGCACGACACGGCGCTGCTGATCGGATGCGGGGCCGTCACGGCGACCCCGCTCATCTTGTATGCCAACGGGGCCAAACGCCTGAAACTGTCCACGATCGGGATCTTGCAGTTCATCGCGCCCACGATGATCTTCCTGATCGCGGTGTTCGTCTTCGATGAACCCTTCGGTACCGCGCGCGCCATCGCCTTCCCGCTGATCTGGCTGGCGCTCATCATGTATACCGCCTCCATGTTGCATAGCGCCCGCGCGGCAAGGACCCCGTGATGTCCCTTCTCTGTTTCCAAAATATCCCGGGGGTCTGGGGGCAGCGCCCCCATGCCTGAGCGCAGCGAGGAATGACCCGCGCGCGTCAGCGCACCATTGGATCAGGGGCGCGACACCCGCCCGCCGCCCACGGCAGCCGCAACGCCCGTCGTGCCCGGCGCCGACGTCGAACGCCCCCGGATCACCCGCAAGGCCAGGTAGGCAAATGCCTGCGCCTCCAACGCGTCGCCGTCCAGCCCAGCTGCCTCCACCGGTTCCACCGGGCGCCCCAGCGCCACGTCCAGCATATCCATCAGCCCCGCGTTGCGCCGCCCGCCGCCCGTCACGAGGATCCGCCCGGGCAGGCTTGGCAAATGTTCCATGGCCTGCGCCACGGCCCCCGCTGAACAGGCCGCAAGGGTCGCGACCGCATCGGCAAGCTCCATATCCGCGACCGCATCCGCCAGGCCCGGAAACCCGTCGCGATCCAGCGATTTGGGCGGCATTCGACGAAAATAGCGGTCTTGCAAGAATGCCGCGACCACATCGCCCGCGACCGCGCCCGAGGCCGCCAACCGCCCCTCGAGATCATAGGCCTGCCCCGTGCGGGCACGGATCACGTCATCCAGGGGCGCATTGGCGGGACCCGTGTCAAAGGCCAGGCAAGCCCCCGGCAGATCCGGCGCGGCAAGCCGCGGATCGACCCAGGTGATGTTGCCCACGCCGCCGAGGTTCAGGAAGGCAACGGGCCCCTCGGCCCCGATATGGCGGGCCAATGCCCAGTGATAGAACGGCGCCAGCGGCGCGCCCTGCCCGCCCAGCTGCATGTCCGCCGAACGGAAATCCCAGACCACCACCCGCCCCGTGACATCGCAGATCCGCCCGCCATCGCCCGCCTGGTGGGTGCGTGCGCCATCGGGGTCATGGGCCAGCGTCTGCCCATGAAACCCGAGGGCCGCGACCGGCTCCAAGCCGTCCAGCGCCTCCAGATGGGCGTTTTCCACGACGCGCGCCGCCGCATCGGCGCGCGCGTCTCCGGGCCATGTGCCAAGGGCCGCGCGGATCACATCCCGCTCTGCGTCGCTATAGGCGCGGTAGCGGGTTTCGCCAAAACCTTGCACCGTCAGACCGTCCGTTTCGATGACCGCGATGTCCACGCCATCCATCGACGTGCCCGACATCGCACCGGCAACCCGTACGACAGTGTCCTGAGAACCCTTTTCCTTCACGCTGCCGCCCGCTATAGCCTCGCCCCTAGACCCAAGCATGGACCGGACCCCCATGACCTACCAGCCCAAATCCGATTTCCTGCGCATCATCATCGCGCGTGGCTTTCTTGCCGACTGCACCGACCTGCAGGATCTTGATGCCCACCTGCTCAAGGGCCCGGTCACGTGCTATATCGGCTATGATGCGACGGCCAAATCGTTGCATGTCGGGCATCTTCTGAATGTCATGCTGCTGCGCTGGTGGCAAAAGACCGGCAACCAGCCGATCACGCTGATGGGCGGCGGCACCACCAAGGTGGGCGATCCGTCATTCCGTGCCGATGAGCGCCCGCTTCTGACGCCCGGTCAGATCGACGAGAATATCGCGGGCATGCAAAAGGTCTTTGCCCGCTACCTCGATTACGGCGATGGCAGCGGCGCGGGCCAGTCGGCGCTGATGCTCAACAATGCCGAATGGTTGGATCATCTGAACTATCTCGATTTCCTGCGCGATATCGGGCGGCATTTCTCGGTCAACCGGATGCTGTCGTTCGAATCGGTCAAGTCCCGCCTCGACCGGGAGCAATCCCTCAGCTTTCTCGAATTCAACTACATGATCCTGCAGGCCTACGACTTCCTGGAGCTGAACCGCCGCTACGGTTGTCAGTTGCAGATGGGCGGATCGGATCAGTGGGGCAACATCATCAACGGCATCGACCTGACCCGCCGGGTGCTGAACCAGGAGATCTTCGGCCTGACGACACCGCTTCTGACCACGTCGGATGGCCGCAAGATGGGCAAATCCCAGGGCGGGGCGATCTGGCTGAACGGCGATATGTTGAGCTCGTATGAATTCTGGCAGTTCTGGCGCAACACCACCGATGCCGATGTCGGACGGTTCCTCAAGCTGTATACCGAATTGCCGGTGGAGGAATGTGACCGCCTGGGTGCGCTGGAAGGCTCGGAGATCAACGCGGCCAAGATCATCCTTGCCAACGAGGTCACCACGCTGTTGCACGGCGCCGAGGCTGCGGCCGCAGCCGAGACGACCGCGCGCGAGGTGTTCGAAAAGGGCGGCGCGGGCGATGATCTGCCGACGCTGTCGCTGAGCGCGGGCGACATCGGCGAGGGTATCTCGATCGTGCAACTGATCACCCGCTCGGGACTTGCCAAGACCGGAAAGGAAGCCAAGCGACTGATTTCCGACAACGGTGCGCGACTGAACGATGCCCCGCTGACCGATGCGGGACTGATGATCACGGCAGGTGATCTGGCGACCCCTCTCAAGCTGTCGGCCGGCAAGAAACGCCACGCGCTGGTGGTGCTCGACGCCTGATCGACCGGCCCGGTTCCTTGGGGTGCAAACCGCATCGGGGACGTCGGGCGCATGCCCGGCTAGCCGGCAACACCCCGCAAGAGACGCGCGCGGGCGGGCGGAACGGCGCGAATTTCCAGCCCGGTGAACACGTGAAGCGTGCCCAGATCCCGGTCGATCACCGCATGATCGCTGACCCAGCCCCCCATCAGCAGATAGGTGCGCAGCAAGGGCGGCATCTTGGCCTGTGCCCGCTTCAGGTCGGGTTTGCGACGCAGGCGCGAGGCAAACCGGAACACACTGGGCGCCTTCACGCGCGGCAGCCACCGTTTGGGCGCGATATGGCGATCGCGCAGCAGTGCGAACGCATCGTAGTAGTCGCGCGCCTCGATGCCATGAAAGGACGAACAGCCAAACAGCATCTCGACCCCCTGCGCATCCACATAGGCGGTCATCGCACCCCAGGCCATGCGCAGGATGTCGGGATCACGGCAATCGGGATGAATGCAGAATCGCCCCATCTCGACCATGGGGCCGTCGAAGGATTTCAGCGCCTCAAGTTCGTAGAACTGGGCCGAATAGCTGCGCCCGATCTCGGCGCCGCTGCCCAGATGCAGCAGCCGGAAACAGCATACCAATGCCCCGGTGTTGATGTCCTCGACCAGAACATGATCGCACGCGCCATCGAAATCATCCGCGTCAAGCCCGGTAGCGGCGGGCCCGCGAAAGGCCAGCGTGCGCAATTGCTGCGCGGCCTGCAGATCGGCCTGACCGTCTGCCATTCGCGCCCGGTAGCGCCCCCTGGACAGGTTCAACATCGGTCCGTTCCTGCCTCGTCGATCCCTCACGCCTGATGTGGCGCAATGCTAGGATGCGCGCGTAACGGCCGCACGACAAGAGGGTTCGGCGCGGCGACCGAACGGGCCAGGCCGGGTTGATCAGCCGTCGGTTCCGTCGCCCACGCTGATCCGGCCGAAGGCCCTGAGTATCTGGCTCAGGAAGGTGACTTCCCGGACCGAACTTGTGGTCACACGGCGCGACAGCTGCACGATGTTTCCATCCTCGAGCGAGAACTCTTCGACGTTGGACACGCGGCCGCGCCCATCGAAGGATACCGCAAGGATCTGGCGTTCCGTGACCTCCGGCGCGCGATACGCGTAGTTGCGCACACGGTAGGCGGTGTAGAACCAGGCCTCGTCCCGCATGACACCCGCCACACCGGGTGTTCCGATGGTTTCGGTGACGGCCTCGCGGCTATCGCCGATGTTGATTGCGGACAGGTCTTCGGCCGGGGGAACATATCCGTGGTTTTCGAAGGTGGCCGAACAGGCGGCCAGACCAAAGGCCAGCACAGCACCCAACAGAACCTTCTTCAAATGGCGCGCTCTGCCCTGGCCAAAGCTGCTGTGATCGATGTGCATTGTCGCCCTCTTGCCCCGTCTTTCCCCGACCGCGCCGCCTGTTACCCTTGCAGCGCCTTCGAAAGCTTTCTATCCGCTTAACTTACCCCGGCCCACAGGGCAAGTTTCCGACGCCAACCCGAGGCAAGTTGCAAAGATGCCAAATGACCACATCATGCCCCTCAGCCGCCTGCCCCGCGCAAGCGACAAGGCATTCGAGCTTGTCCCGGACGCCACCGGGCGCGCCGAGTTGGCCCGGACCCTGGATCTGCTCGGTCTGCGCAAGGTGCGGTTTGCGGGCCGCCTGATCCCCGAGGGCAAGGCCGACTGGCGCCTCGAAGCCGCGCTTGGCGCGACGGTCGTTCAGCCCTGCGTTGTGACCACCGAGCCGGTCACCACCCGGATCGACGAGCCCGTCACGCGCCGATATGTCAGCGAGATGCCCTCCCCCCCGTCCGAGGACGAGGTGCCGATGCCCGAGGACGACACGTTGGAACCGCTTGCGGCTGAAATCGACCTGCATGCCGTGATGGAAGAAGCGCTTGCGCTGGCCTTGCCCGACTATCCGCGTGTCGACGGCGCCGACCTCGGACAGGCCGTTTTTGCCCAACCCGGCCTGGCACCGATGACCGATGAAGACGCCAAACCACTGGCGGGGCTGGCCGCCTTGCGCGACCGTCTGGCAGGCGATAAACCCCCAGAAGACGAAGGGGGGAACTAGCCTTGGAAAAGGGGTTGCATGATGGGGGAATCAGAGTATGTTCCCGGCCTCATTCGCTCCCCGGATCTTGGCGCGGTTTTACTGCCCTTGTTCACGTGACCCGGCGCATGCCAGCCCAGGCGCGCAAGGGGTTGTCGGGCGACTGACGAGACGCGATTTTTGAAGTATCGGGCGGCCGAACCGGAGCGCCCCAATAGACCGAGGTTGAGACATGGCTGTCCCACAGAACAGAGTAACGCGCTCCAAGCGCGGTATGCGCCGCGCCCATGATGCGCTGTCCGGCGCAAACCCCAACGAGTGCGCCTCCTGCGGAGAGTTGAAACGCCCGCATCATGTCTGCCCGTCCTGCGGCACGTACAACGACCGTGAGGTCGTCGCCCAGGCCAACGAGATTGATCTCGACGACGACGCGGCGTGAGCCGGGTGAAGCCCAGGGGTAGGTGAACCGGGGCATGATCGACGGCACTGCACTGACCAATACAGAGATTCCGGGCACGGTCCTGTCCATCGATGCGATGGGCGGAGACCTTGGCCCGGCTTCCGTCGTTTCGGGCATGGCAAAGGCCGCGACGGAAAACCCGCAGCTGCGGTTCATCTTGCATGGGGACCGGCCCGCGCTGGAACAGCTGGTCGACCGCAAGCGCGTGTTGGCGGACCGCGTTGAACTGCGCCATACCGACCATGTCGTCACGATGAATGCCAAGCCGTCGCACGTTGTGCGGCAGGGCAAGGGCACATCCATGTGGTCATGCATCGAAGCCGTGAAAACGGGCGAGGCACAGGCCGCCGTCAGCTGTGGCAACACCGGGGCGCTGATGGCGCTCAGCATGATCCGCCTGCGCAAGATCGAAGGCGTGAACCGTCCCGCCATCGCCTGCCTGTGGCCATCACGGAACCCACAGGGGTTCAACGTCATGCT
>Ga0102938_10002659_pt1 | contig 13499 bp, 10 predicted proteins | sample SalPonR2_B_D2_MG_FD_84516 | JGI IMG/M metagenome (GOLD analysis project Ga0102938, IMG submission 84516) | Salt pond soil microbial communities from South San Francisco under conditions of wetland restoration - Salt Pond MetaG R2_B_D2_MG | ecosystem: Environmental > Aquatic > Marine >... | reverse complement strand
GTATGGAAATCCCTCAAAAGAACTGGAAGTTGCACCACTTACTGCAATTAAATAAGAATTGAAATCCTTCGGTTAAAAAACTTTTGTCATTCCTTTTCTCATAGCGTATACAAATAATATGTTATGAGAAAAGGATTTTTTATATTATTCTGATAAATTAACAAAAGTAGAAAACAAACAATCTAAATTGGACGCTACCTCAAAATATTATAACCTGAATAAAATTCTGAATATAATATTCCCGGTTTTGCTAGGGATTTTGCTGCTGACTGCAGGAATATTAAAACTTATTAATATTAACAGTCTTATCATTCAAATAAAAGCTGAATATGAATTAGGCTTTTTTTCTTTGCTAGTCCCTGTTCTGATTTTAATTGAAATATATTTTGGTTTAAACCTGGTAACCCTCTCCAATACAAAGAAAATCGCCTTAAGCACATTTGTTCTGATTTCATTTTACACCTTATTTTCTTTATATGTTCAAATCTTTCACAATGGGAATAGCTTATATTCTGGTAGTTCAATGAAAATTTTATCAACAGGTTCCTTATTCCTTTTCTATTCTACAAACATAATAATGATAGCTATCTCCTATTACATTTATCACAAAGGAAATAAAACAACCAATCTTCATATTCTAAGAACCATACAAATCATTTTTATTGGAGTGATTTTTACTACAGGTTTTCAACTAAATAACCGCTTAGTTTCTTCAGTTTTAAAGAGTTATACTCCGCATACTGATAAAAAAACAACAGAAAATAAAAATTTAAATAAAAAACTTCATAAAGATTTTAACCTTGATAGTTCAAAAACTTACATGCTTTTCTTTTTTTCTAAGTCATGCTCCTATTGTTTAAATTCTATTGAAAACATTAAATTATATCAAGAAAAAAAATTGGTTGACAGTGTAATACTCATTCAGTCGGAATTGGGAAAATCGGATAAGATCAACAGCAAATTAAACTATTATCATGATTTGGAGGAAAATAATATACAGTTAAAAATAATTCAGCCTGAAATTTTCGGAAAGTATGTTAGAGTATATCCTACAACTCTATTCATAAAAAACAATAAAATACAAATTACACATAAAGGGCTTATGCCCGCCCCTTTAATATTCAAAAAAATTTATCCGGAAAAATTAATTAATCCCAGGACGGAACAGTAAAACAAAAACTACTTCCTTTTCCAAGCTTGCTGTATACATTAATTCTACCCCCATTTCTTTCAACAAACTCTTTACAAAGAATCAGCCCCAGACCTGTTCCCTGCTCATTTTCAGTTCCTTCAGTGCTAAATGCTGCATCCATATTGAATAATGCCTCTACTCTTTCTTTGGGTATTCCAACGCCTGTATCTTTCACACAGATTTCTATCATGTTTCTATCTTCGAGGTTATCGTAATATACAGATGCAGTAATAGTGACTTTACCCCCATTGGGTGTAAACTTCACAGCATTGGAAAGCAAATTTCTAATAATAAAATAAACCGATTCCTGGTTTGCATAGGGATGTAAATTTTTTTCAACACTTACTTCCAATTCTAAGTTTTTCCTTCTTAAGTCTTCTTCACAAAGTTTAAAAGCACTATCAATGATCCCTCTCAAATTAAAGTCTTCGGGAATCACCGATATTTTATCGAGCTGAATTCTTGACCATGTTAACAAATTTTCCAGTAGATTATATGTTCCATCTGCAATTTTAACCAGGCTTTTTATGTATTCACTTTCTTCCTCTTTTGTGATGATATCGTAATTTTCTTCCATTAATTTTGCAAATTGCAACAGGTTCGAGACCGGACTTCTCAGATCATGTGCAAGAATTGAGAAAAATTTATCCTTGGTTGCATTCGCTTCGCGCAATTCTTTTTCCGATTTTCTTAAAGCCTCTTCGCTTTTCTTTCGCTCTGAGATGTCATTAATGGCTACTACTCTCATTGTTTCTCCATCTCTTTTCACTGTTCTTACATTTACTTCTACAGGAAATACTGTTCCATCGTTTTTAATGGCCTCAAATTCAAATCGACCCGAAAAATTATCCAAATATCTGCTTCTTACAAACTCATGGTATTTAGGGACAATAAAATCATAAATTTGCCGCTTTTTGGCCTCTGTCTCAGTTATTTTAAACATTTTAAGTATAGAAGGATTCACATCTATCACATTCCCATTCTGATGAATAATAATTCCTTCATGCGTTACTTCTGTTAATCTTTTAAACCGTTCCTCACTGTCTTTCAATTCTTTTTCTATTCTTTTTTCCTGTGTTATATCTCTGAAGATGCCAAAAGTACCTTCAAAATTTCCTTTTTTATCATATTTTGGTGAAGCAGTCAGGTGTAAATTTTTCTTCTTTCCCCCGGAACAAATGATTTCAACTTCATAGGTAGATTTTTCTCCAATAAGTCTTTTCTGGGTTTCTCTTGTCAGCTTATGAAATTCCTCCCTGGAAGTGAACTCCTTTAAAGATTTGTTTATCAGACCACCTGGCTTTACCTCAAAAATCTTTTCTGCTGCTTTATTGGCAAATTTAAATTCTTCATTAACATTTGTGATACCAATCCCTTCCCCTTGTTCTTCAATAAGTAACTTGTATTTTTCCTCACTCCTTTTCAGCGCTTCTTCTGTTTTTTTAAGATGCGATATATCGTAAGCCACCTGAAGTTTTACCATCCTCCCGTCTGTCCATGAAATAGCTTTTTCAGAATACTGGTACCACTTTTTCTCCTTTTCGTTGTATCTTTCCCAATTAAAAGAACCTTTTGGGTTTCCATTCTTATCAATAATTTTATCTTTTACACATTCATTGCAAATTTGATCATTTCCGTAACAAAACAGTTCCCTGCAATTTTTTCCTGTTTTATCTCCATATAATTGCTTGGCATAATTGTTTAGGAAAATAATGTTAAATCTTTCTATATCAACAATGGTTATAATTGCATCAAGACTGTTTAAAATAGTAACAAGCCCTTCATGTGTTCGCTTTAACTCACTTTCTTTTTCTTTATTGTGGGTAATATCCCTCGATATACCAAATACCTTTTCTTCTCCTTTCGATGTTTTAAAAGGAACCGTATTAATATCCACATACTTTATTTCTCCTGATTTACAGATTATTCTTGATCCTTCCCAAACGGCTTCTGATAATTCTATGAGATTAGTCTTTTTTTTCATTTTTTCAAGATCCTCAGGATGCAAAAAATCCCAGGACTTTTTTCCGATCATCTCTTCACGTGTATATCCGTGAACTTCACAAATTTTATCATTCACAAATTCAAGTGTTCCATCTTTATCCCGGATATAAATTCCATCATTAGCATTTTCAAAAAGAATTCTGAATTTTTCCTCACTCTCCTTAATTTCTTCTTCAGCCCTTTTTTGATCTGTAATATCTCTTGAAATCCCAAGCACCTTTTGTGTTACTCCTTCTGAATTTTTTAACGGAACCAGAATAGTATCGAGCCAAACCATATTGTTCCCAAGATGACTTTTGGCGATTTCTCTTATTGTCTCTCCATTTTTTACTACAAATTCAAGAGATTTTTTTTGTGCGGATGCAATTTTAGATGGGAAGAGTTTTTCCATCTTCTCGCCAATAATTTTTTCTCTGGGATATCCTATAGCCTGAATAGCAAAAGAATTTACATATTCAATAGTTTTTTTTACATCAATAATAAAAACAAATTCCCTGGCCGCTTCTGAAATTGTTTTATAATAATTAACCTGAGACTCAATTTCCCGGATATACTTTTCAATATCATTATGTGAATGATTATGAACATTCATTTTTAGAAACATATATTTAACAAAACCATCCTATATTAATTACGTGGCACAAAACAAACAGGATGTTTATATTACATTAATACAATATATCATCTGTTCAAGATACATTAAAATATGATAAAAGGAAAGAAATTGAATAATGTATTAAATTTATTTTTCACTTTTCAAATTCCAGTAACTCAACAGGGGCTCCATTGTGTTCAATCATGGCCACACGGACTCCTTCTGAGGGTGGATTAGGGGGAACCAGGATATCAAGCTTCCTTTTTTCCAGCTCATAATCCAGGTCATCTACCTCAAAAGCGATATGAGGAACATTTTGAACCAATTCGGGCAGCGGGCAATCAGGATCAAACCTCATCCATTCGATTCCAAATGGACTTTCACTAAATCCGGAGACATAAAATTTCAGTTGTGGTATGTATTTTTCTCCTTCCAGTTTCTGCGTGGTGGGAATCCCTATGTGATGATACCTCCACCCCCATTCAGAAATGGCTTTCGGTAGTTCATGGTCTTTTCTTAATCTGGACATATTGTGATATTTTCTTTCTTTTAAATAAGGTGCTCCATTTCTCAAAAATAGAGAAAAAAAAATTACATTTACACCAAAATTTCATAATTAATTTTTATGGAAAACAATCAAAAAGCTACATTTATCAAAAAATGGTGGATTTCCTTCCGTCCCTTCTCCCTTCCTGCTTCAACCATGCCGGTAATTTTTGGAACTGTACTGGCTGTAGTTTATGGAAACGCCAATTTTAATATTTGGTATTTCCTTCTCTCGTTGGTAGGAATTGTTATTCTGCATGGTGCATCAAACATTTTGAGCGACATACATGATTATAAACGCGGGCTCGACAAAGAACCTACTCCGGTAAGCGGAGGTGTTGTCAGAAAACTAATTTCTATCAAAGAAGCAAAAAATGCCTCCATCATATTGTTTTCTGCCGGAGCATCTATCGGCTTGTTACTAACGTGGCTAACCGGCCCGTGGCTATTAGGGATAGGTATTCTTGGATTGATAATAGGTATTTTCTACACTACAGGGACAAAAATTTCTTTAAAGTATAATGCCCTTGGAGACTTAGCAGTCTTTTTTGACTTTGGTATTCTGGGAGCGCTGGGTGCCTGGTATGTACAGGTCGGAGAATTAAGCTGGATTCCGGTAATCTGGTCTGTTCCGATGGCCACCCTGGTAATTGCCATCCTGCACGCCAATAACTGGCGGGATATTAAATCCGACCGGACAGGAAGAATAATTACCATTGCCTCATTGCTCGGAGATATTAAGTCTTTGCGTTATTACGCTGTTTTAATATACGGACCGTTTTTCATGGTACTTGGCCTGATTCTAATACCCTATCTATTCTTCCCGGAGCTAGTGGCTATGCCTTTCACCTTTCTATTAACCCTGCTGGCTTTACCCATTGCTATTAAATTATGGAATAAGGCATTAAAAAGGCATAATCCTGAAAAACCGATGGATTTTGCAACGCTTGACGGAGCAACTGCCAAGCTAAATCTAACATTCGGACTGCTTTGTTCGTTTGCTTTAATTCTTGATCTGGCACTAAATTCAATATTCTAAATGAACTTTAATCAGAGACGAGGAATAAAAAATAATTACCTGTTTCTCCTAATACTGGTTGTCGCTCTTATTGTCTTCATTCCGCTATTTATTTACCGAACCATTGGCCCCTTAGACTTCTGGTGGTGGATGTCTGCCAACCTGGTTATTCTTTTGTCTTTAAGCCTCTTAACAGATGCAAGTTATCGCAAGGAACTCACAGGTGATTTTCAGAAAAGTATTCCCAAAAAAATCATCTGGGGATTGGTTTCTGCTGTTTTACTGTATGGCGTTTTTTTCATTGGTAACGCACTTGTAAGGTGGATTTTTGACTTTGCCGGAAAAAATATCAGCGATGTTTATGGATTTAAAGGCGGAGCCGAAAATATACGCATAGGGTTGCTGATGCTGATCATTATCGGGCCGGGCGAAGAACTCATGTGGCGTGGTTACATGCAGGGAACTTTTTCTGCCTCGTTGGGAAAAGTAAAGGGTTTCCTGGTTGGGGTTCTTTTTTACACCTTAATTCATGTGGCAACCGGAAATCTTATCTTAATTCTTGCTGCTCTTGTTGGAGGTTTATTTTGGGGATGGATGTACATGAGATACAGATCGATGCTCCTGAATATTGTAAGCCATATTGTCTGGGACATTGCCATATTCCTGGTATTCCCGTTAAACGGATAAAAATGTAATAATTGCTAAAATCAAAATAATCCCGGAAAACCAGAATTATTAGTTATAAAAAATCATTTTCTGAGCAAAACTGAAGCCCCTATTATCATCGTACCACCCATAATTTCATTCCAGGTAAGCACTTCATTAAAAAGAAATACACCGAATAAAATTCCGCTGACTACCTCAATATAAGAAAGGAAAGAGGCTGTTGACGCAAATATTTTTTTCAGGGCATGGAAGAACAACCAGAAACCTATAACACCTACCAGAACAGCATATATCGAAGCAACTGAAAACTTGTGCAAAGTAAGTTGGTCCAGGCCTGTAAATAGAAAAGGCAAAAAACATATTGCTCCTACAAAATTCTGAAAAAATACAATCTGAGGAGAAGAAAACTTAGTGGACTGGTGTTTAAATATTACCACCATAGCTGCATTAAGAGCTGCAGAAAAAAGCATTGCAGTCATACCCAAAAAGACCTGATTGCCGAAATGAATAGGTTTATCCGAAAAAACAAGCACAACACCAACCATCGCAACAACTAAAAGAAACATATTAAAATATGGAAGGGGTTCTTTCAAGAAAAAACGACTGAAAAGAACGGCTAAAACAGGATAAGTATAAAGAATAATAACCGCATTACCTATGGGAGCATTTAAAAAACCAATGAAATAAAAGAAAAGGCGCACCGCATTAATCAAAGAAGCAATTAACAAAATTTTTATACCATTGCCAAAGACCTTTTCTCTCTTAAACAAAAACCATATCCCAAAAAATATTACGGGAAGAGCCACTCTGAAAAAAGATATCAAACCGGGAGATAAATCAAGGTATTTAATGAAAGCCCCGGAAGAACCCCATATTATGGCAGCCAATACTATTTTTAAATTATCAGGAATAACATTCTTTTTCATAAAGCACTTCTTACAACTGCCCGAAATTAGTTATAATTTTCCAGGCTGTAATCTAAAATGGTTCTAATCTAAATAATCTAAGGCTGTCTTATTGTATAACATTTTCTGAAGAGAAGATCACTCTTTATACTCAGTTGGAAGTTTTTTCATAAGAGAACCTGAGGAAAGTGATAACACAGGGACTATTCGTAAACCTCCTTTTTTAAGAGCCCTGGCTGTCCATTCGTTGCATGTTCTGAAGCCCCAGTACTTTCTTTCTGACAGGAAATAAATACCTTTTTTGCCAGCCGGAATCAATTTGTCTTCATCGTCTCTTTCAAAAATTTTTATAATATAATCTATCATTTGATAAAAATCCTCACGGGGAATGGCCACAGCCCTGACATCTGAACCCGCAAAAAATTTTTCCGGATCATAGGGTATTCTGAGTACACGAAACACCGATCGGGTAGGTATAAAAACTGCCCGGAGAGCTAAGAGGACATTATCATCAGGTGCCATAAAATATTTTTTGTCACCCCAGCTAATGTCCAGGTAGTCAGACTTAGGGAACTCTTTTGTTAAGGCAGGAAATATAGAATCCAGAGAAGACTTTTTTATTATAATACCAGTATGCCAGCCATGTTTGGCTACATAAAACGTTTCTGTTTCTTCTTTCTGGGTTTTTAAAGGGGTAATTGCCTGCTCATTTGTTGAGCAACTTATAAAACATCCAGAAAGAAACAAAATAACATAAAGAAACTTCATAATACGATTTCAATTACCTTTATTAATTATAACTCAATGAAATGCATACAAATTATATCCCGATCACTGTTTTCTAAATCTCTATAAAATTATTTTCCATAACTTCAATATTTACAGGACTAAATATTAATGCAAAGCGTGTATCGCATATAATTAACTAAATTATAGCCTGTGGTCTGTAATTAAAAATATTAAAATCGTAAGGGTTTCAGACTTTAAAGATTTTCATACTTTATTTCCTCCGAAAAAGTAATCATTTCTAAAAGGAAAAAATAAGTATGTCTCTAAATACAGAAGAGTCAAGACAAGAAAATTGGATCAGGTTACTTATATTCAATGGACTATATCATTGTTTTTTTGTAACTTGAAAAGTTAACTTATTATTCAATTTCTTTATGAAAGTCGTTTATATTGCCACTTATCCGCCAAGGAAGTGTGGGATTGGTACATTTACCAATAATCTCATAAATTCAATAAAATCTAATTACAAAAGCAATTCAGATAGCGATGATACTATTGTTATCGCCATGAATGATGAAAATTCAGTTTATGAATATCCCAGTGAGGTGAAACTTACTATCCGTTGTAATCATCAGAAAGATTATATACATGCTGCAAATTTTATTAACTTCAGCGGTGCTAACCTATGTGTGTTGCAACATGAATTTGGTATTTACGGAGGTGAAATGGGAGTGTATATTCTCCCGCTAATAAACAGGCTAAAAATTCCTTTAGTAGTTTGTTTTCATACTGTGCTTAAAGACCCATCCTATATCCAGAAATCCATTATTGCTGAAATTGGTAAAAAAGCATCTCATGTAATTGTAATGAGCAATCTGGCTGTTAATTTTCTGCACCGTATCTATAAAATCCCAACGAATAAAATAGAACTGATAGAACACGGTGTACCTTATTTTAAGCACCTATCAGCAAAAAGCATAAAAGTAAAACTGGGTTTTAATAGCCGGCCTGTGCTTATGACATTTGGTTTACTTGGAAGAAACAAAGGAATTGAGACCGTTTTACATGCTCTCCCTGCTGTTAAAAAAAAGCATCCTGATCTTCTTTATATCATCCTTGGGCGTACTCATCCGGCAATTTTGAAGATTTCAGGAGAAGAATACCGGGAATATCTTAAACTGTTGGTAAAAAAATACCAACTGGAAAATAATGTTTATTTTCACAATCGTTTTGTCAACGAACAATCTTTGCTTGAATACCTCTCAGCAACAGATATTTACATAACCCCTTATTTATCTGAAGAACAAATCACCAGTGGTACGCTTGCTTATGCGGTAGGTGCCGGTTCGTGCGTTATTTCAACTCCCTACTGGCATGCCAAAGAATTATTAGATAAAGGCAGAGGTATTCTCTTTAATTTTAAAGATTATGGGGCCTTGTCTAAAACCCTGAATGATCTGCTAGAACATCCTGAAAAGTTAAAAAAGTTTCGTGCAAAAGCCTGGGAATATGGCCACAAAATGAGATGGGTGAAGAATGGCAAGCAGTATATTCAGTTGTATAAAAAAACCATCAAAAACTATAAAGAACCGCTGTCAGTCAGGAGATTTTCAATTGATTTAACGGTTATGCCCACCCTTAAACTTGATCATGTTTACAGACTTACAGATGATACAGGAATTGTTAGACACGCCAAGTATGGGATTCCTAACCTGAAAGACGGATATAGCCTGAATGATAATTCCAGGGCTTTATTAATGACTGTTATGTATTATAAGCAAAGAAAGGACAGGAAAATACTCGATTTAATTCCACGATTCCTAAGCTACATTCAATATATGCAGAATTCTGATGGCACTTTCAGAAATTATCTCAGTTTTGACAAGACATTCAAGGATGAACTTGGTACCGAAGATTCATTTGGCAGGGCTATCTGGGCTCTTGGACACCTCGTTCGCTACAAGCCTAATGACGCTTTCAAGCAAACGGGTAAAGAAATTTTACTCAGATCTGCTTCTTATTTTGAATACATTCAATCAGTCAGAGGTTTAGCAAACACAATAATAGGAATATGCTTCTTTTTAAAAGAATATTCTGAAAAAGAAGAAATGTCTAAAGTACTGAAGAGTATGGTTGGGAAATTGATGGGCCATTTCCAAACTAATGCCAGGGCAGACTGGAAATGGTTCGAACCCAGGATGACTTATGATAATGGTATCTTACCGCTTGCTTTATTACATGCTTATGACATTATTGAAGATGATGAAATTCTACAAATCGCAATGCAAACTTTAGCGTTTTTGGAGGCCTGGATTTTCCGGGAAGGATATTTTACACCGGTAGGTAACAAAAAATGGCTATCAGCTAATAGTGAATTTCCAAAATATGACCAGCAATCATCGGAAGCCTTGACGATGGTTCTACTTTACAACCAGGCTTTTCAAGTTTTCAATAAGAAAAAGTACCTTCAATCACTATTCAAATGTTATTTGTGGTATCTGGGTGAGAACGATATGAGGATTCCGCTTTATGATCATGAATCTGCCGGATGCTACGACGGATTAACTTACAAAGGCGTAAACAAGAACGAAGGTGCAGAAAGTACTTTAGCTTACATGATTTCTCACCTAACTGTATTGCAAGCACACGAAAAAGAACATTTTATATTTAATGAAAGATGAACACAAAACTTATCAAACGTTACAAAGCCAATCCCATTCTAACAAAGAATGACATTCCTTACCCGGTCAGCACAGTATACAACAGCGGTGTTACAAAATATAAGGAAAAGTATATCATGCTTTTTCGGTCTAACATACTGAATGGCAGAAGCATAATAGGAATCGCTGAAAGCAGGGACGGTTATCATTTTGTTCCCCGCAAAAAGCCTTTTATTATTCCTGGCACCGAGGGACCCTTTGGCATATACGAAGAATACGGTGTGGAGGATCCTCGTATTACATATTTTGAAGATGAATATTTGATCACTTACAGTGTCTACTCCCGTTATGGCGTCAGGAATGCCCTGGCAAAGACAAAAGATTTTGAATCAATAGAACGCTTTGCTCTTATCACACAGGCTGATTACCGAAACGTGGTTATCTTTCCTGAGAAATTTAATAATTTGTATGTCAGACTTGACCGACCTCATCCTAACATAAATCCCTGGGGTATTTGGATTTCTTATTCGCCCGATTTAAGGTATTGGGGCAATTCTGAGTTGATACTCAACCCTGTTCATTACCATTGGGATGAACTTAAAATGGGACCAGGCGCACCACCCATTAAGACAAAAAAAGGATGGCTCAATATTTTTCATGGCGCTTATCCAACCATTAACGGTACTATATACAGACTTGGTGTAGCTTTACACGATTTAAAAAAACCGGCCAAAATATTAGGGGTTGCCGACGAATGGATTCTGGAGCCTGAAGAAATTTATGAAACTACCGGGTATGTACCTAACGTGGTTTTTACCTGTGGCGCTGTTCCTGAACCAGACGGAACATTAAAACTTTACTGGGGTGCGGCTGATTCTGTTATGTGCATGGGAGAAGCCAACATCGAAGAACTCGTTGATATTTGCCTTAAACATCCCCGTGATCCGCTGGGATAGAAGTTTGACTATTAAAAATTTATAAAAAACTCTGTTCTTTAAGAAAAATTAAGAAACTGTTTTAATTTTATAAAAAATTATACTTTCCCAAATTCTGAAGATGGTATTTCACTAGCCCCGTCCTTTAGGGCGGTGGATAGGTTAAACTATAACATACCTCCGATTTCTATAAATTTTGTAATTTAGTTTACAAAATCTATAGAAATCATAGACGAAAGAGGCATTTGAATCACCGCTCTAAAGAGACTGTGCTGGTTAAGATTATCTTGTTAATGTAAATTAAAATCAAAACGGTTTCTAAGTATTTCAGGATAATTTAAATCCAAAGGCAGGAAATCATCCTTCGTAAGCTTCCGATTAACCAGAATTAATCATTTGAATTAAGTAGCTCATCCAGCAATTCATCCAGGTTGATGATGGCAAAACCGGTTGCATAATCAGCCATGGCATAAGGTAATACAAGACTTCTTTTGTTAATCATGGCACCACAGGTATAAACAACATTTGGCACATATCCTTCTCTTTCCTGCTCATTAGGTGTTAATAGAGGTTCTTTCAACCGACCGATAACTGTTTCAGGATTATCCAGGTCGAGCAGGCATGCTCCCAGTGAATATTTTCGCATAGGTCCTACTCCATGGGTAATCATAAGCCACCCTTTCTCTGTTTCAAGTGGCGAGCCGCCGTTCCCTACCTGTACCGCTTCCCAGGGATATTTAGGTTCCTGGATAATTTTTGCCTCTTCCCAGATATTGATATGGTTAGAATACATAATATAATTATTCCGACCATCATACCTTGAAAGCATAGCATACTTCCCTTTAATCTTCCTGGGAAACAGGGCCAAATTTTTATCTTGTGCATATTGTCCATGCAATGGAATAACCTTAAAATGATAAAAATCTTTAGTATGAAGAAGTTTGGGCATTATTGTATAGCCGTCAAAAGCAGTATAAGTTGCATAATAATCAACATTGCCTTTATCATTTGTGAATTTCACAAATCTTGCATCTTCAATGCCTTTTTTCTCTGTTTCCGCAATAGGGAAAATGGCTCTTTCGGAAATATCTGTATCCAGTGAAAATTTTAATTCATAGTGGGAATCAGCCAGCCATAGTATTTCCCGTAGCACTTTCTGTTTTTCTATGGTTAACAAATTATTTTCCAGTATTTCTTTAACAATCTTCCGTATCTCAGGGTATAGAAATTTGTCGGGTAACCTGTCAAGTACCAAATTGTATAGTTTCCGGGGAACATCCATTTCCTCGAGCTTCTTCTCAAATGACTTTTTATTATATCTATATCTTTTTACCCGCTCAGCTTCGTCAATTAGTTTACCAGAAGGATGAAATTTCAGGTTGTTCTTTTTATCTATAATACCTCTTCGAAAAACAAGAGATGAGATGTGTCCTTCGCCGGTTGCCCGAAAACTAACAATAATTCTCTTTTCATCATCGTTTAAACCCGACTGGTCAGGATCTTCTATTATTGAAGGATTAAAAAAAGCTGCAGATTCAACAGAATATTCCATGGTGAAATAAGAACCAATAAGCAATTTTTTTCTCTCGGTTAAATCATCAACCTCAATTTCCATGTCTTTAAGCACATGTTTGACTTTATTGAAATGTTTAGTAAATATCCGGGTTATGTTTCTGTGTCTTTTTGAGAAATCTCTCAAAATTTGATTAATAGTTCTTTCTGCCTCTTCATCTGTCATATTATAAACACGCATAACTATTTCTGTGGTACGCATGGTATTCAGAGTGAAGTCACGAGCAATTACCTTTTTTGTATCGGGCAAAAATTTTATACTTTTTCTTTCAACATTAATAGCCATTTTCGAGAAATTAATGTTCCTTAAACTTATTTACAAGATACAGAAAAAACAGAAATTATATCCACATTCTAATTATAAAATTTTGCTCATTTGACGGACACGATAATCTTCTTGCAATTATCATAATAGTTTTAACGAATTTGATTTAATAAACATTACCTGTCACAACACGACTTTCAATTCAAAATATGCCCAATGGTGAATCATCAAAGCATCATTCATACTCCTCGATAATACCACCTGTCAGACGCAGCAGGGTATGATAGCTCTGAATCACATTAAAAACAGCCCGCTGATAATTATAAGCTGCATTTTGATATAATTGCTGAACATCTCTAAAGTTGAAGGAGTTAATAGTTCCATTTTGAAATTTCTCTCTGGAAAGTTGGAG
>Ga0102938_10002655_pt1 | contig 13503 bp, 7 predicted proteins | sample SalPonR2_B_D2_MG_FD_84516 | JGI IMG/M metagenome (GOLD analysis project Ga0102938, IMG submission 84516) | Salt pond soil microbial communities from South San Francisco under conditions of wetland restoration - Salt Pond MetaG R2_B_D2_MG | ecosystem: Environmental > Aquatic > Marine > Intertidal... | reverse complement strand
CCGGCTTGCGGCTGTGTCGCCGAACCGGCCTGTGGCTGCGAAGCTCCGGCTTGCGGCTGTGTCGCCGAACCGGCCTGTGGCTGCGAAGCCCCGGCTTGCGGCTGTGTCGCCGAACCGGCCTGTGGCTGCGAAGCTCCGGCTTGCGGCTGTGTCGCCGAACCGGCCTGTGGCTGCGAAGCCCCGGCTTGCGGTTGCGACATGGGCTGCGACAGCGGCTGTGGTTGCGGCTCACCCAAAGCTGGCGGATTGCTGAGCAAGCTGTTCAGCAAGAAGTCTTGCTTGAGCGGCGGCTGCGACAGCGGTTGCGACGCCGGATGCGGCTGTGCCGTTGAACCCGAGTGTGGCTGCGAAATCGCCGCCCCTTGTGGATGCGACATGGGCTGCGACAGCGGTTGCAGCAAGCCCGCCTGTGGCGGCCTGCTGACGAAGTTGTTCGGCAACCTGGGCTGCAAATCCGGCAACTGCGGATGCGACAGCGGTTGCGACATGGGCTGCGACATGGGATGTGGCTGCGGAGCGCCGATGGCCGCTCCCATGGCTGCCCCGATGATGGCTCCCGAAGCCGCTCCGATGCCGCCCGCTCCGATCGTCGATCCGAGTGCCAGCATCTCGCGAACTCGTCGCGTCATTCAGGCCAGTGCTTCTTACGCCCGCTGATAAAGCGAGTGTGATTCACTGATCACCTACAGACGTGACCCAAACGAAAGCGGCCCGCGAAGCGAAAGCTACGCGGGCCGTTTTTTATTTCGCTCTGACAGATTCGGTTTCAGCGGACGCATCGATAGACGAAAGCCGGTGGCAGATTTCGCCACGCCGTCTCGCTCCGGTGCATCGACTTGAAATTGGTTTTCAGCCGTGCCGCGAAGCGTCGTCCGGCCGGCAGGGGGACGCCTTGCCAGTACGCGAAGGTCGCGAACTGACCGCCCGGCCGCAAGACTTGAAACATCGCGTCCATGATTTCGGACTGCAACGAATCGCCGAACGAGGCCCAAGGCAGGCCGCACAGGATCGCGTCGACCGACTCGATGCCCTGTTCCCGGCACAAGCCGACGACGTTGGCCGCACTGTCTTCGACCACCACTGCCCGGGGACACCGCCGACGCGTCTTTTCGGCCAGTTCGGCGGACCGCTCGATCGCGAAAAAGCGGGCCCCCGGATGCAACCGTTCCAGAATCGCCTCGGTGAACACGCCCGTCCCCGGACCGTACTCGACCACGTTCGCGGCCGTCGGCCAATCGATCCACTCGGTCATGATCCGCACCAACGCGGGGCTGCTCGGCGCGATCGCGCCGACCTGCGTCGGGGCGGCCAGAAAGTTTTTCAAAAACGTCAGGGAATCGGACATCAAGCGGTCAAGAACCTGGTCGGGGGCGTCGGGACGCGTCGCTGCGGATCGACGCTACGGATCGACCGCCGCGTCGCCTGTCAAATCATCCCACTGAATCGGCGAAGCGACCAGGTAGCCTGCCCAAAACAGAGGCATCCCACCGGTCACGCCTTCCCGGTCGTGCTGCGACTTGGGGATCAGCGGTTCGCCTGCCGGGTCCAATTCGGTTTCCTTCAAGACGCCCCGACTACGGTGCCAGGCGGCGGACATTCCGGCGAAAGGAATCTCCGGCAACAACTCCCGCAGCATCGTCGCGGTCGACTGTCCGCCGACCGGCCAGCGACTGAGCAAGACGTCACGCACGCCGGCCGCTTGCAGGCCGTTGAGCGTCAAAAAAATCTCCGTCCCGTTGCCCATCTGTCCGGCTTCCACCGGCGTTCGGAAACCCGAGAGCACGACGCTCCGTGGCGTGGCCGCCGGCAATCGCATCCAAGCTTTCAGCGATCCCATCGGCGAACCGGCGTCGTACGAACCGACGCTGAAGGCCAGCGGTTCGGCCGGGTCGACGCCGCGTGCCGATCCGACGGCCAAGACCCCCACGCCGTCGCCGATCAGACTACTCGGGACCTTGTCGATGACGCCCAAACGTCGAGGACCGTCCAGTCGATCGAGGATGGAAACGACGACACCTTCGTTGGCCTCGCTGTCCTGGGGCACAAAGAACGAACCCCCGACCAGGGCGACGGTGGGACCGGTCGACGGCGGCATCAAGGCGTTGAACGCTGAACCCGGCGTGGCCGCGTAACGGACTTCCACGATTCCTCCCAGCGTCGTGTCGTCGCCTTCACCGGCCGGCAACAATTCGAACGGCAGGTACCAAAGCAAACCGTCGGGCACGATGACCAGTTTTTCGAATTCGCCCAGCTTGGATTGCACGGATTCGGGGAACAATCGCGTACCCACCTTGGCCGACCACTCTTTCCACGAATCGTCCTCGGGCAAGCGATTGCCTCGATTCTTTCCCACGCCGATGCCCTTGAGCAGGTTGCCGATCTCCGCGGTCAGTCGGCCGGCACCGCCGACCGTCCACAAATCCGTCTGGCCGTCCGCCGTGAACGTGCCGACCAAGCGGTTGCCGATCATGGTGAAGGTCAACAGGGCGACTTGTCGGGGCAGCCGATCGGCGAACGGCTTCGGGTCGGCCGCGGGGTTCGGATCCAAGGGCTTCGGTGTGACCCGCGGCAGATCGATCCTTTCGAGCGCCAACTGAGTCGCCAAGGATTCCTGGGCATCGCTTTGCGCGATCGCCGCGTTCCGGTCCGCCGGCACCGGTTGCGTTACGGCGGCCCGCAACTTGACCAGCGACGGTGGTGCCTTTTTCAAGAAATCCTGGGCGAGACCCTGCAAAGCCGTCTCCGGTGCACAGGCGAGTGTGCGAACTTGAGCGAGACGTCCCCCCAGGGCCAGCCGCCGCAGGAAACGATCCGCCAGCACCACATCCAAGCGTTGCAAGAACGCGCCGCCGTCGGAATCGCCCAACGCCATGCCCAGCCAAGTCGTCAGCGGCGCACTCTTGTCGACCAGCGAGGCCGCGATTCCATCGACGGGATCGCGTCGCCAAACGTCGGCGGGAATCTGTCGACAGTACTCCGCGATGACACTTTCCCCGCCGCCGCTGGCACCGGCCATCCGCGTCACCGATTGCAACTGGTACACCCGCGGCATGGAGGGCACCGGGCGACCTCGGAAAGTTCGTTCGAAAGCGAATCTGGAAACACTCGCGATGGATTGATCGACGTCGCTGGCGGTTGCCATGCCGAACGAACCGCCGTTGAGCGCGGCCAAACGCGCCGCCACGTAACCGCCGTAAGCGTCCAGGCGTGGTTGCACGACGTCGCGTCGTGCGGACAAAGTTTGTGCCTGCCGGATCAGCTCGGCGGCGCCGGTCGCGTCACCGGCGGTCACCGAAGCGTCGGCTGCGGCAATCAGACAATGCAGACTGGCCAACCGTGACCGGCGGCTCAAACCGGTCGCGGCGGTTCGCCCCAAATTCGCGACGGTGCGGGCGGTTGCCGGCGTCGCGCAGCCGGCGGCCAACTGCATCGCTTCGCCGACCAATTCGGGTTGCTCCAGTGCGGCGGCCGCGTTGGCGACCGTCTCGGCGATTTGCGGTGTCGCCATCCACTGCTCGGCGCCCGCCGCGACGCTGGTTCGGCAAAGCAACAACGCCGGGGACAGCGGATGCACGCCGTTCTGGTACGTCGCGTACTTGGCCGCCTCGGTGGTCACGCGGGCGTCGTCGACGACGCCGAAGCGTTCGGCCCCACGCATCGCTCCGATCAAGCTTTTTCCGAACGCCGAGTTCAACTGTGCCGGATACTTGGTCGCTTCCAGCAATTCGGTCGCCAGCGGATCTTGTTTGGCCAACGTTCCCATGATGACGCGGCGACGATACGACGCCAGCGCGACCCCGCGCATGATTTCGATCGCGTCGATGGACTTGATGTTCAGATTCTCGAACGTCCCGCCTTGGGCCAGACTCTGCTCGGTGACTTGTTGGCCCGACAGGAACGAAGCCCGGCGAGACGTCGGCAAGACTCGCACCGCGGCGGCACCGGGCCACAACCCGCGGGTCTGGGATCGCACCACGTTGGCTTGCAAGGTTCCGTTCCAATCGATCCGGCCGAGCCACCCGCGATGCCGAATCGCCAGCTGAAAAACTTGATCCAAGTTCGCCTGACAAGCCGGCAAATTTCCGGCGTGCCAATAGCATTCCGCCAGCATCGCATGAACGGGAATCGAGTCGATCCAACGGCCGTTGACGTCCTTGCGTGACCGTGACAACGCGTTGTCGAATCGATCAATCGCGATCTCCAAATCGCCGTCCCGATAGATCTCCAGCGCCACGTAATACAAATCGTTCGGATAAGATCCGCCCGGCTCACTGCCGGGAAAATTCAAGACCGGCTGCGCCGAGGACGTGGGGCAGGTGAACGAACCCCAGACGGACAGCGCGATCAGCATGCCCAGCGACGGGCGGCTGATTCGGGCCTTGGGCTGTTTTTTCGCATCCGTCGATCGCATCGGCGGGATCCTCCGCAGGAACTGCCGCGCGGCGAAAGGGCGGACGCGGCGAAAGGGGGATGGGTGTGACAAGACCTGTCAGTCTAACCCGAACTCGCCCCCAAACGAAGAAAGCTCGGCCGCCGTAACGACCAAGCTTTGCAAATGTTTCGACCGTTCGCCCAATCACGCCGGGAATGGGGTTTTTAACGTTCCGATCGGAGGGACGAACGGACGATAGCGGTTTTTTTCGAACCGACTCAGTTCAGCATTGACCGGACTTCTTTCATGACCGCGGGGACGTCGATCGCGTCGGCCTTGAAGATGTGCGTGGCGACGACTTGGCTGTCCTTGGCGACGACGATGGTGACTTCGCTGTCGTCGGCGATCTGATAGCTGGCCGGCCCGTTCTTGATTTCATCGGCGACGCCTACTTCGACAAAAATCACCGCGACGATTACCGTCGGCACGCCCGACTGGTCGGCTTGGACGAAGCGTTCGAACTGAGGCGGCGACAGCGACGACGGCTGAACGGCCAACAAGGCGTCGAACATGCCCGGCGTGATGGGCGAATTCATGTCGACTTCTTCGACCTCGTACTGCTTGGCCAATTCGTCGATCAGCGGGTGTTTTTCGACCCGCTGCATTTGCATGCCTTGGCTGACGACACCGCCCATCAGACGCGCGTCGGTGCTGACGACGCCGAGTCGTTTTTTCGCACCGCTGGCGACCGTGTTGATGCTGCGGACCAGCTCGTACTCGGTCGGAATGCCGTATTCGAAAATCGGCACGGTGACCTTTTGCAGGCCGGCTTTGAACGCCGCGCCGAGGATGAATTTCTTCTCGGTCGTGGTGCCTTTCTCACGAACCAAGCGTTCCACCGGTTCGATGCCGAAACGTTCCTTGGCCAACGCCGCGTCTTCGCTGAACAGTTCGATGTCGTCGTACAGGTTGACTTCAATCGTGCGACCGCGTTTGGAAGCTTCGCTGCGGAACTCTTTCAACAAGTTGGTCAGTTCGTAACGCGTTTTGGCGTACAGTTCCGGCACGTCCTTGCTGACGAACGCGTCGACCACGATCGGTCGATCGGCGTCCAGGTTTTGGATCAAATCTTTGGTCGCGTCGGCCAGCGAGCTGACTTGCCCCTCGGTCGTGTCGCGTCGGAAAAAGTCGACGTTGCGAATCGCGACCACCGCGCCGATGGTGAACACGATCAACGCGATCGTGCGGGCCAAGTAATGCCAGACCATTCCGCTGCCGTCTTTTCCGCCGGTCCAGTGACGGCGTCCGATCAGGACCATGCAGACATACAACGCGACGGCGGCCACCAAAATGAAATAGGTGATCGACGAACTGCTGATCACGCCGCGGCCGAAGTCGTCGAAGGGTCGAGCGATGCCGCTGCCGGCCAACCACTCGGCGATGAACCGATTCGGACTGATCGAATCGGCCAAAGAGGCGAACGCCAACGGCGCGTTGAATAACGCGCCCAAGATGAATCCCACCGTCAAATTGCCCGTCAAGAACGAAGCGATCATGCCGATCGCGATCATCGTCAAGCCGACGAACCAGTAGCCCAGGTAAGTCGTGAAGATCAGGCCGGTGTCCAAGCCGCCTTCGGTCAAAATCGCCAGCGTCACGAAAGTGCTCAGTTGGCTGAACAACAACGAAGCGGTGAAAATCGCCGCGGCCGACATGTACTTGCCGATCACGATGTCGAAATCGTCCGCCGGCAGCGTCAGCAACAACTCATCGGTACCCTGGCGTTTCTCTTCGGCCCAGATCGACATGGTGATCGCCGGGATGAACACCAGCATGATCAACGGATACCAGTAGTTCAGTTGATCCAGCGTCGCCAGATTGCTGTTGAAAAACTCGTAAGGCCAAAACGCGGCCACCGACGTCAGGAAGACGAAGATGCACAGGAAAACGTAGCCGGTCGGGTTGCTGAAGTAGCCGACGAAGTTGCGTTTCATGACCGCGAAAGCGGCTTTCTTGGTGCCGGCCAACAAGGCGACCAGGGCCACCAAGACCAACAGAAAGATCAGATCCAGAACCAGCAGGCTGACCAGAGCCGATGAAACGTTGTTGAGTGCCATGTGTGGATTCGTGTGACGTGAAAGGCAGCGGACGGGGACGTCCGTGGCGAGGGAATGAGGTGGGCCGGGGAGAAACGTTACCGTTCTCCGTTACGTTTCCGCTTCGATGGTTTGTTCGTCGCGGGTCAAAGCATGGAAGGCGTCGTCCAAGTCGCCATCGCCTTTTTCGCGTAGCCCCGCGACGCTGCCGTCGTAACGCATCCGGCCTTCGTTGATCAGGACGACGCGATCGGCCATCGCCTCGACTTCTTGCAAGATGTGCGTGGACAGCAAAATCGTTTTCGTTTCGCTCAGCCGACGCATCGTTTTGCGGACGCCGCGGATTTGATTCGGGTCCAACCCGGCGGTCGGTTCGTCCATGATCAGCACGTCCGGTTCGTGCAGCAGCGCCTGACTCATGCCGACGCGTTGTTTGAAACCCTTGGACAGTTTGCTGATCGGCTTGTAGACGACCGTGGACAGGTCGCAGATGTCGATCACCGCTTCGATGCGATCCTGTTTGACCTTCGACGACAACCCGCGAGCGTCGGCAAAGAAGCTGAGCATCGACATCGGTGTCATCTCGTAATACAGCGGACCACTTTCGGGCAGATAGCCCAGCCGATGACTGCCCGCGATCCGGTCCTCCATCATGTTGTGGCCGGCGATCCGCGCCTCGCCTTCGCTCGGGGCGATGTACCCGGTCAGCATTTTCATGGTCGTGCTCTTGCCGGCCCCGTTGGGGCCCAAGAAGGCGACCAATTCGCCTTCACCGACCGAAAACGTGACGTCGCGGGCGGCCGCAAAGGGACCGTAGAACTTGGACAGCCCGATCGCTTCGATCATCGGCTTCCGCGCCGGCGGGGCCGTCGCGGCGGCGGGACCAGCGGCCTCGGGGCCGGTGTTTTCCTCGGGGGTTTCCGTCATCTGTGTTTCCGTGAAGATTCTAGCCGTCGGGGGTTTTCGATCGTCGTACGTCGATCACGCAACGGTGGTTCGTCGCACGGATTTTTGACGCTACGCCAAGCCTTCGCGTTTGATGATGACGTCCGCACCGGGCGTCATTTGCCGCAGCTTGCGGACGACTTCCGCCTTGTCCATCGTGCCTTTCTTGGCGCGATCGATCAGGTATTGCGTCTTCTTGCGACGCGTACGCAGGCGTTTGATTTCACGGATTCGTTCGATTCCAGCCATGGGGAGGCCTTTCTTCAAAAAAAGGGGGGGAGCTAGGGGGGGCGAGGAGTGATGGCTCGGCTGCCCCGACGTTCTTCTACGACTTCTTCTTCGCGACGCCTTTTTTCTTGGTCGTTGCTTTTTTCTTGGCGGCTTTCTTCTTGGCCGTTTTCTTTTTGGCGGCCTTTTTCTTGCCCGCTTTCTTCTTCTTCTTCGGGGCCCGCGCGGCGCGTTCGGCCAGCAGGTCCAGGGCGGATTCGAAAGTCAATTCTTTCGGGTCGGTCCCCTTGGGCGTCGAAGCGTTCGTTTCGCCGTCGGTGACGTAAGGCCCGTAGCGCCCTTCCAGGACCCGGATTTCCTTTTCAGTGACCGGCGACGGTTTTTCGAAGACCTTGATCGGTTCCTTCGGGGCGGCGCGGCCCCGCGTCTTGGGTTGTTTTAGCAGCTCGATCGCTTCGGCGAGCGTGACTTGCAGCGGAGAAACGCCCGGCGGCAGCGATCGGGTCTCTTTCTGGCACCTGATGTACGGCCCGTAGCGTCCGTCGTTGGCCTCGATCGGCTCGCCCGATTCGGGGTGCGGACCGAGGTTTTTGGGCAAAGTCAGCAAGTCACACGCGATTTCCAGGGTCACGTCGTCCATCGACATTCCCTTGAGTAAGGATTTGTTCTTTTTTTCCTCGTCGTCGTTTTCGCCCAACTGAATGTACGGTCCGAAGCGGCCGACCTTGATGTAAACCGGCTTGCCCGTTTCGGGATGCGTGCCCAGCGGCTCGTCCTCCTTGGACGACTGCTCGAACAACTCCATCGCCTTGGCCAGGTTCATTTCGTCAGGGGGCAGGGCGTCGGGGATGGGGGCCTTGCGTTCGCCCTGTTCCAGGAACGGGCCGTACTTTCCGACCCGCACGAAGACCTCTTCACGCTCGGTGCCTTCGGTGGGAAAGCCGAGCGAGAACTTGGCGGTGATCCGAGGATCGATTTCTTCGACCTTGCTGTCCAACCGCGGCTTCAAGCCGATCGCCTTCCGCGCCTCTTCGCCGGTCTTCGTCAAACTCGCTTCGTCGCCGTCACCGAAGTAGAAGTTTTTCAAGTACTCCAGGTGCCCGGCTTCGTTGCGGCTGATCGAATCCAGGTAGTCCTCCATCTGGGCGGTGAATTCGTAATCCACCAACGGCCCGAAGTGTTCCTCCATCAGGCGGACGACGCTGAACGCGGTCCAGCTCGGCACCAGCGCGTTACCCTTTTTGTAGACGTAATCCCGGTTTTGGATCGTTTCGATGATCGACGCGTAGGTACTCGGTCGGCCGATCCCCTTTTCCTCCAGCGTCCGCGTCAAGGTGGCCTCACTGTATCGCGCCGGCGGCTGGGTGGTGTGGCTTTTGGCTTCGAGCGATTCTGCGGTCAGTGGGTCTTCCTCTTTCACCGCGGGCAGCAAGCGTTCCTTGTCGGCCAGTTCCTTGGCCGGGTCATCGCTGCCTTCGACGTAGGCACGCAGAAAACCCTCGAACAAGATGCTGGTGCCGCTGGCGGTGAAGGTCGCCCCGCCGCCTTCGATCACGACGCTGATGCGTTGCTTCTTCGCGTCGGCCATCTGGCTGGCGATCGTGCGTTTCCAAATCAAGTCGTACAGCAGGAATTGGTCACGTTCCAATTCGCCGCGGATCGATTCGGGGATACGAAAGTTGGTGCCGGCCGGGCGGATCGCCTCGTGAGCTTCCTGGGCGTTCTTGACTTTGCTTTTGTAGATTCGCGGCGAGTCGTACAGGAAATTCTCGCCGTACTCGCTGCGGACCAGATTCCGCGCCGCGTTCAAGGCTTCGGTCGACAAAATCGTGCTGTCGGTCCGCATGTAGGTGATGTAACCGTTTTCGTACAACCGCTGGGCCGCTTGCATGCACCGCCGCGCGGTCATTCCGAGCTTGCGATTGGCTTCCTGTTGCAGCGTGCTGGTCGTGAACGGTGCCCGGGGTCGCTCGGTGAACGGTTTGACTTCGACCTTGGTGACCTCGAAATCGGCCGATCCGAGTCGCCCGGCCAGGTCCCGGGCCTCGGCTTCGCCCATCTGCAGCAGCTCGGGGTTTTTCAGCTTCCCGTCGGTCGAATCGAAGTCTTTGCCGCTGGGAATCTTGCGCCCCTCGACGGCGGTCAACGTGGCTTCCAAGTCTTCGCCGGCGGCGGTCTTGAACAACGCGTCCAGATCCCAATAAGTCGAATCGACGAACGCGATCCGCTCGCGTTCCCGCTGGACGATCAACCGCACCGCGACGCTTTGGACGCGTCCGGCCGACAGACCACGGCCGACTTTTTTCCACAACAGTTGCGAAACGTCGTAGCCGTACAGCCGGTCCAAAATTCGGCGAGTTTCCTGTGCCTTGACCAACCCGTCGTCGATCTCCCGCGGGGTGTCCAACGCGTGCTGGATGGCTTCGCGAGTGATCTCGTGAAAAACCAAACGATGCACCGGAACTTTGGGCTTCAAGATTTCATACAAGTGCCAACTGATCGCTTCGCCTTCGCGGTCTTCGTCGGTCGCCAGATACAGACTGTCGGCGTCCTTGAGGGCGGCTTTCAGCTTGTCGACTTGCTTTTTCTTTTCGGCCGGAACGATGTAAATCGGTGCGAAGTCGGATTCGGTGTTCACGCCCAAGTAGGCCCAAGGTTCTTTTTTGTATTTCTTGGGCATTTCTTTCGCGCCGCCGGGCAAATCCCGGACGTGGCCGACGCTGGCTTCGACCTGATACCCCTTGCCCAGAAACTTGCTGATCGTCCTCGCTTTGGCGGGAGATTCGACGATCACCAAACTCTTGCCCCGCTTCGCACCGGTCGGCGTTTCGGTCGCGGTGTCGTTGGTTTCGGCCATAAAGCGAATTGCTGCGTAGGGAAAGAGTCGTCAAGAATGGAGGGCGAAGCGTGGTTCTCGGCTTGACCCTTGAAAACCGCTGGCGATACCTTTGTCGGCTTGGCCCAAAGAGAGTTGGGATCGCTTGAAGAATTGTCAAGACCGCAAACTAAAACCTTTTCCGCTGGAAAGCCCAGGCATGAGCAGTAGTCCGTTCGAAATCTTCCGTCGATACCTGAAGCCGCTGATGGTCGTCTTGACGCTGTTGGCGCTGATCTCGTTCGTCATCCTGCCGGCCCTGGATTCCTACCTCCGCCAAGGACCGGCGGTGGGCGGCGACCCGACCTTGGCGACCTACGACGGATCGCCGCTGAAAGCGTCGCGGATCGAGTATTTCACGCAAAACCACTACCAAGTCGCCACGTTCTTGAGGGAACTGGCCGAAGAAACGATCCGCCGCCAAGGCACGCCGCGGACGGCCGGCTTCCGCTACAACACGCAGACCCAACAAATCGAAGATTTGGGGGTTTTCTCTCAGCCCAGTTCCTTCGCGTCGATTCGCACGATGCAGTTCGCCGGCGAAGCCAAAAAAGCCGGATTCGAACTCGATGACGCCTCGCTGCGGCGCTGGTTGCAGCGGTTCACCGACGGCACGATGACCGACGGCGAAATCATCAGCCGCTTCATGCAGTCGACCAAAAACAGCCTCGGCCAGTACCACCTGTACGATACGCTCCGCCAGCTCCTGTTGGCCCAGGTGTTTCAGGAACGCGCCAATTCGGGGCTTTCCGCCGGAAACATCCCCGGCATGGGCGAGATCCCGATCACCACGCCGGCGCAGCAGTGGGAGAATTTCCTGAAACTGAACCAACAAGCCATTGTCGACACCTACGGCGTTCTGGTCGCCGATTTCATCGACCAAACCGATCCCGAACCCAGCGAAGCGGAAATCAAAGAGGTCTATGAGGCCGGCAAAAACCTGCCGCCCAACGACCAGCTGCCCGAACCCGGTTTCCTGCGACCGACGATCGCCCAGTTCGAATACGTCGCGGCCAACCTGAACACGATGATCGACCGAGAAATCGGTAATTTCAGCGAAGAAGACCTCCGCAAGGAATACCAGCGTCGCTTGGACGGCGGCGATTTCGTGATGCCCGAGGAAGAAAGCAGCGATCCGGTCGATGACATCAGCGGTCTGGGCCTGGACGACGAAGCCCCGTCGACCGACGAGGTCCCGATGACCGACGAAGCAACGCCGGCCGAACCAGCGACGACCGAAGACCCCGCCGAACCAGACACCCCGGCCGAACCAGACACCCCGGCCGAACCAGACACCCCGGCCGAACCGGACACCCCGGCCGAACCAGCGACGACCGAAGAGCCCGCCGAATCGGACACCCCGGCCGAACCAGACACCTCCGCCGAATCGGACGACGCGGATTCCCAACCGGCCGAGGACGACAATTCCTTCGTCCCGACCCGAACCCGCGGCGTCCGCTTGGTTTCGCTGCCGCAAGATGAGGACGAAGGCGACAGCGTCGTTGGCGAATCGCCCGCCGACGAGACACCCGCCGACGAGACACCCGCCGACGAAAACGCTGCCGAAACTTCCGAAGCGGAGCCGTCCGCCGACGAATCGGAACCGGAGACCAGCAAGGTCGAGACTTTTGAAGACGTCCGCAACGAAATCTTGGACGATTTGGCACGACCGATCGCGGCCCAGAAACTCGACGCCGCCATCAACCAAGTCAACAACGTGATGCGGCGCTATTTCAGCGAATTGTCGATCCATCAGAGCAACGTCGCCGTGGGGTCGGCCACCGAAGCCGACGCGCCCGAACGACCGGATCTGGAAGAAATCGCCGCCGATTTGGCGTTGGAGTACGGGACCATCGGCGAACGCAGCGTCGACGAAATCATGGACGAAGCGATCGGCGGTTCGGTCGGCACCGGAACGTCGCTGAACCAGCGGGGTCCCCCGTTCGGCCTGCTGATGTACGGCATGGAAGCGGGCGAACAAAGTTTTCCCGCGGCCAGTGTTTTTCAGCCCGTGACGACCGTCGACCTGACCGCCGGAAAGACCTACGTGACCTGGAAAACCGACGAGGTCGAGAGCTACGCGCCGACTTTGGAACAGGCTCGCGACGAAGTCATTCTGGCGATCCGCACCCGCGAGGCTCGTCAATTGGCCGAGACCAGAGCCAAGGAAATCGCCGAAAAAGTTAGCGCTTCCCCCGACCAGCCTTTCACCGAATTCGTCCCGGAGGACAAGCAAGACCGAATCGAAACCGGACTCGGGCCGTTCTCTTGGATGAACATGATGGGATTCGGCCAACTGACCATCGGCAACGTGCCCGAATTGGATTCCGTCGGCCCGCGTTTCATGCGTGAAACGTTCACGACCGAAGTCGGCGAATCCGGCGTGGCCCCCAACGCGCCCGAACGTGTCTACTACGTGATCCGCCCGCAGTCGTTGCAGCCGTCGGTCGAAGAGTTGCGAAATCGGTTCATTCAACGCGGCGAACGGTTCATGGCCCAATTGTTGACGAACTCCGAAAACGAAGAACTTCGTCGCGGCTTTTACGAATCGTTGGACGAGCGGACCGGGTTCAAGATGCAGGAATTAGGCGAGGAGTGATCCAATTTCGCCGCCCCGTCAATCGCCGAGCCGCGTCAGCAGGACGGCGATCGTGACGCTCGGGCAGGGCGACGCTCGGCTCGGCGGCGTCTCAGCGCCACCGCTGCCGTTCCGACGGCAAGTCCGATCAGCGACGAAGGTTCCGGCACCGCGGTGACTCGGAATCCGAGGTCGAATGTATTCGCGGTCCCGGTTTGCTGCAACAAAAACGTGTAAGCGCCGGCTTCCAACGGGGCCGCCGGGATGATCTGGGCGGTCCCGTCGATCGGACGATAAAGCAGCGGCAAAATGTCGTCGCCGATGTCGCTCAACCCGATCGTGCTGCCGCCGATCCAATCGGAAATGTCGTAGCCGTTGGGGAACGTCCCCGCGCCCACCACCAAACTGT
>Ga0102938_10002654_pt1 | contig 13504 bp, 8 predicted proteins | sample SalPonR2_B_D2_MG_FD_84516 | JGI IMG/M metagenome (GOLD analysis project Ga0102938, IMG submission 84516) | Salt pond soil microbial communities from South San Francisco under conditions of wetland restoration - Salt Pond MetaG R2_B_D2_MG | ecosystem: Environmental > Aquatic > Marine > Intertidal... | reverse complement strand
TGGAGGATCTCGGCCTAGCTCCTGCCGGCTCGGCGACGCTGACGTTCACCAGCGACGACGACGAACACGGGCACGACGAACACGGGCACGACGAAGCGGGAGGCAGCGCGCAGGAACTCGAGCCGGCAATCGCCGCCCGCGCGGAGTCCGTCGACCCGTTCTCCTTGGTCGGCATTACCGCCGATGAACCATTCGAAGCGGGCACTCGCGTGTTGGTGCGCGTGCGCGAGGACTCGGGTTGGAGCACGTGGGAGCCGTTGACCCTCACCGACCACGGTCCGGATGTCGATTCCCCCGAAGCGCGTGGAATCCGGTACGGCACCAACCCGCTGTTGACCGATGAGGCCGATGGCATTCAGGTGCGAATCGACACCCCCGGTGGACAGGAGCCGGACGGCGCCGAGGTGGTGTTCGTCGACAACCCGGTTGAAGAGGCCGATGCGCAGTTGCCCGAGCCGCCCGATGGCTCGGCTATCAAGCCGGTCTCGGTTGCGCGGGCGGGAACGGTAGCCGCGATGCCGCCGATCATCTCCCGTGCCGAGTGGGGCGCCGATGAGAGCCTGCGCCGCGGATCCGCGCGCTATTCACCCACGATCAAAGCGGCACTGGTTCACCACACCGCCACGAAGAACAACTACAGCCCAGAGCAAGCCGCCAAGCAGGTGCGCAACCTCTATAGCTGGTTCACCAAGGGCTTGAAGTATTCCGATATGGCTTACAACTTCTTGGTCGATCGGTTCGGTCGGCTGTATGAAGGGCGCGCCGGAGGTTTGGATCAGCCGGTGATCGGCGGCCATACCGCTGGATTCAACGATCAGACATTCGCCGTCTCGGCTATCGGCAACTTCGCAAAAGCGAAGCCACCGGCAGATCAGATGGCTGCGATCGTCGATTCGGTGTCGTCGTTGACGGCTTGGAAGCTCGCGATGCATCACCGCGATCCGAACGGAACGATCCCGCTGGTCTCTGATTCAGACAAAGGCACCTCGCGATACGACCCCGGTGAAGTTGCCACGGCGCTCGTGGTGGGTGGGCACGGTGATATCGGTGCGACCAGTTGCCCAGGTAAGCATCTCGAAGAACAAATCCCGGCCATCCGCGCTGCCACCACGGCGAAGATGGGTGCGGGGATGGTCAACCCGTCCGCCAATCCCGCCGCCTGGGCTGGTGGGCCGATGTCGATCACGGCATCAACCAACGCTCCGTTGTCCTGGAGCGTTGCCATCACCAACCGGTGCGGGGACATCGTCCGCAACATGAGTGGCCAACAGGCCGCGCCGGGTCCGCTGCAGATCGATTGGGATCAGCGCGATGACGCCGGCAACCAAGTACCACCGGGCAACTACACGATCGCGATGAACGCCAGCGCCGGGGCGGAAGCCCTCTACCCGTGGGTGAGTTCCGGGAGGGTGTTGGCCACCCCCACCTCACCACCGGATCCCTGCGGAGCCCCCGCATCCTTCACCCTCAGTGGCGCGGGCTTCGGGCACGGCGTGGGGATGAGTCAGTACGGCGCCCTTGCGATGGCGAACGCCGGGATGGATGCGGCATCGATCGTGACCCACTACCAAGGCACCACAGTCCAACCCGTGCAAGACGACATGAACATCCGGGTGAATCTGGAGTACGACAAGAAGCATGTGCGCGTGCGCGGTGAAGCCGTGGAAGGTGACGGCACCGTGCAGGCCAACCTCGGCGGCAACATCGTCACGGCTGGCCCCGGCGAGAGCTTCTACTTCACCGGTGAGTCCGGCGCGGTTCAGGCGGCCAAGATCGTCGGCGGCGCTCCGCAGGAACTAGGCGTGTTCCCGAGTGCCACGCTTACCTGGTCCGGTCTGGCAAACATGGTCGATAAGGGTGGCAACTTCGATTCCGAAGGCCATCGCTACCGCTACGGAACCATCGAGGTACTGCCCAAGGGCAGTAATTCCGCGACGCGGCTTAACGCGGTCAATTCCCTGCGCTTGCACGAGGAATACCTGTACGGCATCGCGGAAGTCAGCAGTTCGTGGCCGGATGCAGCCCTCCAGGCGCAGGCGCTGGCTGCTCGCACTTACGCGCTGTCGAAGATCGAATCCGGTGTGCGAGGTGCGTGCGACTGCCATGTCGATGACGGTCGCGGGCCGTACTCCGATCAGGTTTTCGCTGGTTGGGCCAAGCAATCAGGGCCGCAAGGCGAGCGCTGGGTGGCCGCCGTGAACGCCACGCACGCGTCACCGAATACCGGCATGGCGATCTTGTACGAGGGTTCGCCGATCCGGGCGTTCTATTCCTCTTCCAACGGTGGAGCGAGCCAGGCGAGCGCCGATCAATGGGGCGGTGACTTGCCGTACGTGCGATCTGTTGCCGATCCGTGGTCGCTCAGCGAGGAGAACCCGAACCGCGCGTGGGACAAGACCGTTGGGCAGGTGGAGATGGCCCAAGCCTTCGGTGTGGGGGAGGTGTTGAAGGTTGAGATCGTGGACCGGGACCCCTCAGGGGTGGCCAAAACCGTGCAGGCAACCCTGGCTGATGGCAGTACCGTCACCCGCAGCGGCAACCAACTGCGTAATGCCCTGGGCTTGAAGTCCTCCTACATCAATGCCATCAACGGAAGCGCCGGAGTTCCCGTCGCCGCTCCGCAGGCACCCGGGACGCCAGCGGCGCCCGCACAACCCGCGCAACCGACCGTCAACTACGAGCGTCAGGTCTCGATGCTCACGCCGGCCGAAAGGGAGGTGAAGGCACTCAAGCCCTTCGTCATCAAGGCGAAGGTCACCCCCAAGCGCAAGGGATTGCGGGTCTGGTTCCAGCGGCTAGAGAACGGCGAGTGGGTCACCTTCAAGAAGAAGCGAACCAAGAAGAACGGCCGTGTGCGCTACAAGGTCAAGGAAGCCTGGCCGCCCAACACTACGCAGGAGTACCGGGTGGTGGTGGTGCGCAAGAAGCAGCCCATCGGTGTCGGTGAACCGATCCGAGTTTCGGTAGTACCAAGCGTCAAGGCACGCACGGTGGCGCTGACCACGCCGCAGGCGATGAACGTTCCGGCTGGAAAGTCCTTCAAGATCAGGGCGAAGGTGCGCCCGAAGCGCAAAGGACTGACGGTGTGGCGTCAGGCGCTCGTCGATGGCGAATGGCGCACCGTGCAACGCTCCAAGACCAAGAAGGGTGGCCGGGTGGTCTTCCGGATCAAGAAGGCCGCCCCCGCTGGCGCGAGCTACACCTACCGGATCCTCGTCGTCGCGAAGAAGCAGGCCGCAGGCGCGAGCCAGGACATCACGGTCAACGTCACGCCTTAATCGGCAACTGCTTCGATCTGCTCGGCGGTGCGTCGTTGGTCGTCAATGTCTTCTGCCAAGACAACCGCGCCGTCGGTCACCAACGGCCAGATTGCTGGAAGCCACCACTGATCCGGCCCGGGGACCATGCCCAACCGGGAAACCCCGGGATACTGCCCCGCCCATTCGCGTCCGCGGGCCAGAATCTCGGCTTGGGTGAGGCCGTCGAGTGCCAACTCGTGGCTGTGATCGGCGACGAAGACTTGTTGGTCGGGCTGGGCGCGCACGGCCAAGGTCACGTCCTCGACTCCAGGCGGCAACTGCGCCATCGCGGCGGCGTCCAGTGGCATGCCGAACGGATGCATGGAGACCACTTGAACCGTTCCCGGAAGCCCCGCGGCTTCTTGGGGTCCGGCCACGATGAGGTCGCACTCCTCGCCGCCGCCAGGAACCACGGTGCACCCAGCGCTCCAGATTCCGATGAGCCAGGTAACGCGTTGCCAATGCCACGGGATGTGCACGCCAACGGAATCACCGGCTTGCAGATCGAAGTGACCCGCGAGTGCGTTCGCGATCTTGGCCGCGGCGTTAGCGACGGACGCACCCGAGAGTTCCATGCGCCCGTCGGATCCGATGTGCGTCACGAAGGGTTGTGCCGGATCGCTGCGAGCGAGCAGGGCACCGCGGATATCCACCGGCGCAATGGGCATGACCACATTGTCCGGCAAGGAATCACTGTCGGCTATGGCACCCTTACCCGATGACCGAGGCCGTGCTACTTGTCGGGGGACAGGGCACCCGTTTGCGCCCGCTCACCGTGAACACACCCAAGCCGATGCTGCCGGTAGCCGGTGTGCCCTTCACCGTGCACCAAATCACCCGGGCCCGCGATGCCGGGATTTCCCGCATCGTGTTGGCGACGAGTTACCGCGCTGAGGTATTTGCCGAGTTCATCGAAGGTGTGGACTTGGGAATCGAGATCGTTATCGCAACCGAGCCCGAACCGCTTGGGACCGGCGGTGCGATTCGACACGCGCTCGCCCACCTGGAATCCGCGGCTAACGATCCGGTGGTCATCTTCAACGGCGACGTCCTCAGCGGGCTGGACATCCACGGGCTGGTCACCTCGCACGTGCACGCCGATAGCGACGTCAGCTTGTACTTGACGCCGGTGCCCGATCCGCGCGCCTACGGACTCGTTCCCATCGACGTTGACGGCCGGGTGGAAGCCTTCCTGGAAAAGCCGCAGACTCCCGAAGAGATCGTCACTGATCTCATCAATGCCGGCTGTTACGTATTCAAGCGATCGATCATCGAAGACATTCCCGCAGGTCGCGTGGTGTCGGTCGAGCGGGAGACCTTCCCTGGACTGCTCGCCGCCGGCGCGCACGTGCGCGGGGTGGTGGACGAGGGTTACTGGCTGGACCTTGGAACGCCGTTGGCCTTCGTGCAAGGCAGTAAGGACCTGGTGACCGGTAAGGCACCATCACCCGCTGTTGCGGCGACCGGTGAAGTGCTGGCTTTGGACGGGGCGATCATCGATGGTTCGGCGGAAGTCTTCGGTGGTTCGGTGATCGGCCGGGGCGCTGTGATCGGTGCCGGCGCGGTTGTCGATGGATGCGTCGTGTTCGACGGTGCGGTTATCGGCGATGGATCGCGCGTGGTGGACAGCATCGTCGGGGCCGGTGCCGGCATCGGCGGGAACTGCGATCTGCATGGTGTGGTGGTCGGAGACGGTGCAGTGATCGGAGCCCGCAACGAATTGCGCGACGGAGCCCGCGTGTGGCCGAACGTGCAGTTGAGCGATGTTGCGATCCGTTATTCCACCGATTCCTAAGGAAGCGGATCGATCAGGTACTCACCCGCCCGTCGCGGGGGGCGGTCCTTTGCCGGCTGCGCAGGATGCCCGATGGCGAGTGCCCCCAGCGGCATAGCGCGCGGTCCGAGGCGGAAGAACTCTCGGACGATGTTCGGAGCGAAGATGGTCGAGGAGATCCACGCTGAGCCGAGATCCTCGGCGGCGAGTTGAACCATGAGGTTTTGCACTGCTGCGCCACCGGCAACCATGAAGAGATCCCGTTCGGCGCTGTTGCGGCGATCGTCGGTGTAGGTGTGCGCTCCGGCATCGAGATCGACGATGGGCACGATCACCACCGGCGCGGTGCGTAGCAGGTTCCCGCGCGCGACACGACGATCGATTTCCTCTTCGCCCTTAAGGTCGATGCTGGCAAGGTCCGTGATCCAGGCTTCGCGCATGCGGTCGAGCAGCGCGATGCGTTGCCGGTGCTGGTCGGGATCATCACCGCGCAGAACCACGAAACGGAAGGGTTCGCTGTGGTGCGGCGCGGGTGCCAGGATCGCGGCCTCGATGGCGCGTTCGAGGGTCGCCGGGTCCACCCATTCGTCGGTGAAGTGCCGGATCGTGCGCCGCCGTGCCACCGCACCGCGCGCACCTTCACGCATCGCTTCCGCGGTACCCAGGGGAAAGAGATCCTCATCCAAGGGGCGGACGACATCGCGTGCTCGCTGGCCGGAATCGTCCAGGTACTGACCCAGGCCACGGACGATCGCCAGCGGCGCTGCGTTGAGTTTGCCGGTTGCCAGGTCGGTGGCGGCGGCGATCTCATCGGCGATCGCGACGATGGTCATCTCCAGAGTGTTGCCGTACTCGTCGGTGCGCCCGGTGTAGTCATCGAGCACGCGCAATCCCGCAGCTCCGATGGCGACATCGGTGACTCCCAGACGCCACGGACGGCCCATGGTGTCCGTGATGATCACCGCGACGTTGCATTCGAGCGCAGCGCAAAGTTCGGTGCGTAACCGCTGAGCCGATGCGTCGGCATCCTCCGGTAGGAGGACAACGGTGCCGGCAGGTGTGTTGCTGGCGTCTACCCCCGCGGCGGCGAGAACCAAGCCGTCCTTGGTTTGGACGATCTTCGTGATGCCGCGCGGTGTCTGCTTCGTGGCAACGAGTCGGTGCGTGTTGTCGTCGATCACCGAATCACGGGAATCGGCTTGCACAGTGCGTCCCTCGGCCTTCGCGACGATCTTGCTGGTGACGACGAGGATGTCCCCTTCGCGCACGCCGCTGGTGCCATCGGGCCACAGGGCATGTGTCAGCGTGGATCCGAGGATCGCGGTGAGGTCATCGCCGGCTTCGAATCGGTGATCAATCGGAACAGCGAGCACGTTGAAGCCGTTGAAGCCGTTGAGGCCATCGCGGGAATTCACGTCGGCGCTCATTCGTGCGCCCAGTGGATCGAATGGTCGCGGCCGCGACCTTCGCGGGCGGCGCCTGCTTGATGATGCGCGATCTCGCGGGCCTGGGTGCCGTCGAGGTGCAAGCCGGAAACCCCCACGGGTCCAGGTGTGGTGTCGACGTGAACCGTTGCCAGATCCAAGGCACGTTCCCACGGACCTTGGGTCCAGCGCACCGACTGGGTGCGCGCGTGCGGGAGGGCCGCTAGCCGCTTGGTCACGCGACCTCGCCTAGTAGCGAAGGCTGCCTCATCCCAGCCCACCGCGAGGTTGCGCCACTGAATCGGCGAGCGCTTCCATGCGCGCTTGGGCGCTTCCACCCACGTGATAGCGCTGGTGTCCAAATCCGGTAGCACCCGGGCAACGAGATCGCGGGCCAGATCAATGTGCGCAACGGGGATCAGCACCGTGTTGCCCTGTTGCCCCTGATTGCCGCCAGAAGAATCGTTGCCGACCCCAGCGATGGTGACCAATACGCGGGTCCAACCGAACCTGCGCCACAGCAAGGGTTCGACGTACTCGATCGCCTGCACCCGTCCAGGTGGCACCGTGCGTGATTCGGTACGCAACAACCCGTAGTGCAGCCGCAGTCCGTCCGGTGATTGCGCAACGGTGAAGCCGTGGAAACGGATGTACTCACTGATCACCACGATCAGCGGCACGCCGCCGGTCACCAGGGCGAAGCCGATACCGGCCCAACCCTCGGATACGTAACTGGCGAGGATGATGATCGCGGTCAACAACAGCAGTCCGGCCGTGCTGAGGCGAAGCAGCAGCGATAGCGCCAGCCGACCGGGCGGAACTTTGGTGATGACGTCTTGCGGTGCTTCGGCGGTGTCCGCGGCCAGACCGGCTGCCCGGGCGAGGACTTCACGCCTGATCTCCCGGGCATCGGCGAGGGTGAGGTACTTCAACCGGACGCGCGAATCATCCTGTCCGGCCACCTCGATGACCAGCACTGCCATGGAGAACACGCGAGCAGCGAGCGGCTGGGTGACGTCCACCGCCTGGATCCGGGAGAGTTGGACGCGTCGTTGTTGTCGAAATAGGACACCCGATTGCACGCGAAAATCACCGTCGTCGTCGAACCAGAAGGAAAGCGCACGCCAGGCGATGTATTGGTAAGCCGCGACCACCAGGCTGAGCAGGGCTGCAAGGGCGGCGACGACCGCGATCGCCGCGAGGATCGGTGAGAGCGCCGAGAGCGCTTCCAACCCCGGCAGGCTCGAGAGTCGATTCGCGATAGAGGCACCCCCCGAGGCGGAGAAGGCGATCGCGACACCGCCCATCGCGGGGAAGACGGCCACTGCATGAACCAACGGCGAGATCGGATGCACTTTGCGATGGCCCTGCGCATCGAGCAGTGCGCTGCCGGGCACCGCGAGTCCTAGTCCGAGGTCATCACCGATCGGGCTCGTCGGTTCCGGCGGGGGTGAGTCATCCACGGCTGACCCCACGTCCCTACAGGCCGGCCGAACGCGTCTCGCCGCGGTGCGCGAGTCGGTCGCGCAGGTCGGCGGCGATAGTCGGCTCGAGTCCGGGTATCGAGGCGTCGGTGGTGGCAGCTGCGGTGTGCAGTTGAACCGTTGTCACGCCGAGCGCGCGATCGATCGGACCTGCGGTGACATCAACGAGTTGCATGCGCCCGTAGGGAACGATCACTAACCGCCGGAACAAGATGCCGCTGGAGACAAGCAGGTCGTCATCGCGCTCGCAGTAGGCATAGGAACGCACGCGGCGGCCAATCAGCCACCAGGCCCAGATGAAGAACACCGCACTGGCAACTGCAGCGATGATCGGGATGAACTCCGGGATCGGGACGATGAAAAGAACCACGACGACGGCAATGATCGGCAGCATCGACATCCCCAGGACCAGGCGCCGGGCGGTAACGAGCTTGGGGGAGACGCGAACCCACTCGTCAGATGAGGTGAAAGCCTCCTCGGTATTCGTCGTCGCCATTACGCCATTGAACCAGGGCTTGCCTCGACGCCGCGAAATTCGCTGACCAGATCGAATGCTTGACGTGCCATCTCAGCGCTGGCTTGCACGTCGGTCATGAACAGCGGCACCGCCCGGCAAGCGATCCCCGAGGCGGTGATCGTCGTAACGCTGGCCGCATCCGAGGTGTCCACCAGCCAGGCGTCGAGCAGGCCGCCGGCGGCTCGCGGTCCGTAGTGGGCAGCCACGGCTTCGGCGGTGGTGGCGATGCCCTCGGCTTGCAAGCAGGCATCGGCCATCCCGCGGACGGGTGCCCCGGAGATGATCGGGCTGACCCCGACCACCGAGGCACTGCTGCCGGTGATCGCTTCGCGAATACCGGGAACTGCGAGTATCGAACCGATCGACACGATCGGATTGCTCGGTGGCAAGACGATCACGTCGGCCGCCTCAATGGCCTCGATCACGCCCGGTGCCGGCTTCGCGTTCTCGATGCCGACCATCACGAAGCCGCGTGCGGGGATACGGGCGCGGTGTTTGATCCACCACTCCTGGAAGTGCAGTGCGGTTTCGTGCCCGGGGTTGTCGGGGTCCTCGACCAGCACGTGCGTTTCGGCGCGGTCATCGCTCATCGGCAACAACGTCACACCCGGTCGCCAGCGTTCGCAAAGCGCCGCGGTGATCGCAGAGAGCGGATAACCGGCATTCAGGCTGCTCGTGCGAACGAGGTGGGTGCCGATATCGCGATCGCCGAGGCCGAACCAGCTCGGTTCGACTCCGTAGGCTGCAAGTTCGTCCTTGGCATGGAAGGTCTCGTCTTGTCGACCCCAGCCGCGATCGGTGTCGATCCCACCGCCGAGGGTGTACATCACGGTGTCGAGGTCCGGGCACACGCGCAGGCCGTGGACCCAGATGTCATCACCGGTGTTGCCGATGACGGTGACGTCGTCGTTGGTGCCGTTGGTGTCGCTCACGCCCAGGTAGGCGAGGAGTCCTTGCAGAAATCGCGCACCACCGATACCGCCGGCAAGGGCTGTTACGCGCATCCGCGCATCCAATCAGCATCCGATCGGACGTGATGTGCCAGGCCCGGCAACGCGTCCCCCCATGAGGGGACGAGACATAGGGCAAACCGCCCCATGTGGTGCATTCCACACCGCGACGCGCCGCACTTTGCATATCAGATGTCCGTTTTGACCATCTCGGGCTTGACGAAAACGAATCACACCCCTGTAATACACCCGGTAACAGCATTCGTGAACCGCGAGCGAATGCGTGCTTGGGTCGAAGAGGAGTGTGGCGTGTCCGACCGAGGAACGATCGCAGAGCTTGCGCTACTGCCGCTGTCCGATGTCGAAGAGCTCGCCTGGCAGGAGAAGGCGCTGTGCGCCCAGACCGACCCGGAAGCCTTCTTCCCCGAGAAGGGCGGCAGCACCCGGGAGGCCAAGCGGGTCTGCCTGTCCTGTGAGGTTCGCGACGACTGCTTGGAATACGCCCTCGCTAACGACGAGCGTTTCGGCATTTGGGGTGGCCTGTCCGAGCGCGAGCGGCGCCGGCTGAAGAAGCGCGCCGTCTCCTAAGCATCTGTCCCCTCGCTAGGGGCCGTACCCTGACCCGGTGACCGAGTCCACTTCCCCCGGCGGCACCGATATCGCCGACGAAGCCCTGGGCTCCGAACCTGTGCTTGATACCGAGCTGGACTACGAAACCGACGCCTTCTTCGACATCGACGACGACGCCCCGCTGCTGCCGCGCCGCCGGCATTACGTCACGACGGTGGTCGTTGCCCACGACGGAGCGGTGTGGCTTCCGGCAGTCTTGACCACGCTGGCTCAGCAAACTCGGCAAACCAACGACGTAATCGGAGTCGACAACGCCTCCGACGACGCCAGCGCCGCGGTGCTCACCGAATCACTTGGCGAGCAGCGCGTGGTGCTGCGTGAAACCAACGACGGATTCGGTGCTGCGGTTACCGCTGGGCTGGCCGCCGTTCCGGCCGTCGATCCTCCACTGCCGCCGGACGTCGTCTCCTGGGTGTGGTTGTTGCACGACGACAGTGCCGCGGACCCCACCTGCTTGGAGCGCCTCCTCGACACCGCCGATAACCATCCATCGGTCGTGGTGCTCGGGCCGAAGGTGCTCGGCTGGCATGACCGCCGGCTGCTGCTCGAGGTCGGTGTGAGCGTCAACGCCGACGGCAGGCGGGTGACCGGACTCGAACGCCGAGAACACGATCAAGGTCAGCACGACGGCAACCGCGATGTGTTGGCCGTGAGCACGGCGGGAATGCTGGTGCGCCGGGATGTGTGGGATGAACTCAACGGTTTCGACCCCACGCTGCCGTTGTTCCGTGACGATCTGGATTTCTGTTGGCGGGTGCACCGGGCCGGTGGCCGGGTGATGGTGGCCACCGATGCAGTGGTGCACCACCGCGAAGCATCGGCGCACGGTCGGCGCGACACCACTATCCGACCGCACCGCGCCGACCGCGAAGCCGCCGTTCGCGTGCTGCTGGCCCACGCACCGATTGCAGTGGCGCCCTTCGAGGCGTTGCGCTTGTTCATCGGATCGCTGGTGCGGGCCATCGTGTACGTGATCGGCAAGGATCTGCGGGCCGCCCGCGAGGAAGTGGGTGCGGTGGTTGCGGTCGCCATCCACCCCCGTCGACTAGCAGCTGCGCGTGCCTCGATTGCACGAACCAGTACTGAACCGGCATCGGTCACCCGCAGTCTTCGGCCCACCACCGTCGATCAAATCCGGGAAGCGGCCGAGGCCGTTGGTGGGCTCGCCACGACGAGTTCCACGGCAGCCCCGACCTCCCTGAGCGCACTCGAAAGTGGACCCATCGACGAGGACGCGGCTTATCTTCCGGATGAATCGGCTGGCTTCGTGCGTCGCGTACTGGCCAAACCCAGCGTGCTGATCACACTCTTGTTGTTCGTCGTCGCGGTCATCGCGACCCGCGCACTGTGGTGGGGCGAGGGAGTCCTGCAAGGTGGTGCTTTGCTGCCAGCCCCGTCAGGTGCATCCGATGTCTGGGGCATCTACCTGCGCGCTTGGCACGACGTAGGCCCCGGCTCCACTGCTCCTTCACCCCCGTACTTGATCGTCATCGCAACCGTCGCGACAGTTTTGTTCGGCAACGCTGACTGGGCGATGAACACGCTGTTGCTGCTAGCCGTGCCGATCGCCGGCTGGAGCGCCTACTTCGCCGCCCGTGGCATGGTGCGCAGCAAAGTCATCCGCGCCTGGATGGGGGCTGCCTATGCGCTGCTCCCGGCGATGACCGGAGCCGTCGAGCAAGGCCGCGTGGGAACGACCATCACCGCCATCGTGTTGCCGTTCGCGATCCGATCGTTCGTTCGATTGTCGCGTCGATCGGGAACAATTCGACGCGCTGCCGGCACCGCACTGTTGATGTCGGTCATCGTTGCCGCAACCCCGGGGGTGTGGCTGGTAGCCGTAGTCCTCGTAGTCGTCGCATCGATCATCATCTGGATTCGTCTGGCTGCTCGTGATCGCGCGGGAACATGGGGGATCATCGCGCGCTTCGCGATCGCGATCCTCCTGCCGCTCATCGCACTGCTCCCGTGGTCGCTGCATCTGCTCACCAACCCGACGATGTTCTTGTTGGAGCCGGGCTTGAACATCCCCGGCATCGTGGATCCGAACTTGCGCCCTGTCGATGTCTTCTTGCTGCACCCCGGAGGTCCGGGGATGAATCCGTTGTGGATTACCGGTGGGGTCGTCTTCGCTGCGCTGCTCGCGCTGTTTCGTCGCGACACCCTCTCGATTGTCGGCGCCTGGTGGCTCCTGGCATTGGTGGCGCTGGTCCTCGGAGTTGCCCAGACGCTCACCACTGTTGCGGTCCCCGGTTCACTGACCGATATCCGCCCGTGGCCCGGGCCGATGACCTTGCTGATCGGGTTGGCGATGATCGCCGCGGGCGGAGTGGCAGTCGAAGGCCTACGTGAGCGATTCGCCGGCCAGAACTTCACCCTCGGGCAACCACTGGCCGTGATCGCGACACTGACCGCGCTGGTTGCGCCCGTTCTCGCTGCCGCGTGGTGGATCCCGGCCACCGACGACGTAGTGGTGCGCGCACCGGCAAGCGACGTTCCTGCCTTCGTGGCCGCCGAAGCCAGCGGACCGCAGGCGCCACGAACATTGATCTTGTCCGACAACGGCGAAGGCCAGGTGCGCTACACACTGCTCGGTGGTGACGCACTAATGCTCGGCGACGCCGACACACCCCCACCGGCGAGCGTATGGGCGCCGCTGGACCGCCACGTTGCCGATCTTGCATCCGGCCGAGGTGGCGGCGAAGTCGATGCGCTTCGCTCCTACGGCGTTCGTTACATCAAACTCGCGCCAGATTCCTCCCGGTCGATCCTTCCGGCGCTGGACTCCGAACCGGGCGTGCGCCGACTAGCCAGCGCGGAGGGCGAAGTGCTGTGGCGCATCGGCGGCGTGACCTCACGCGCGCAAGTGCTCGACGTGAATCCGGCCACTGCGGAGTTCGTTCCGACCGCGCTCGATGTTGCGCAGCCGGGTGTCGTGGGTACCGACCCCTACCTCGATCAAGCACTCCCCGAAGCCCTGGAACTCGAAGTCGGCTCGCGGGTGCTGTGGCTCGGGGTGGTAACCGATGCCGGTTGGAGCGCACAGGTCGACGGGCGTTCCTTGACGCCGGCTGAACTTCCCGAGCCTTTGGATTGGTCAGCGGCCTATGTGGTGCCCGTGGAGAGCGCGACCGCCGAAGTGGTGGCGGAATTCGACAACGGCCCGCGCCGACTGTGGCTGCTGCTGCAAGGGGTCGTGATCCTGGCGCTGATCATCCTGGCGTTGCCAGAGCGGCGCGTCATCGATCCCGACCCCGACGACCCCGATGCCCCGGACGCTCCCGACACTCCCGCCTTCACGGAGGAACCGGTGATGGTCGTGGCCGCGGCACCGGGGGCCACCACGATCCTTGAGGAAAGCATCAGCGACGAAGTTGCGGATAGTCCCGGGGAGGTGCGCGAATGAGCGAGCCCACCGACACCGAG
>Ga0102938_10002651_pt1 | contig 13509 bp, 12 predicted proteins | sample SalPonR2_B_D2_MG_FD_84516 | JGI IMG/M metagenome (GOLD analysis project Ga0102938, IMG submission 84516) | Salt pond soil microbial communities from South San Francisco under conditions of wetland restoration - Salt Pond MetaG R2_B_D2_MG | ecosystem: Environmental > Aquatic > Marine >... | reverse complement strand
GTAGTGCGAGAGGATCCCACTTTTTTCAAAATTTGGGCTACTTGCCCAAACTGGAAACTGGTTTGAAAAAAATCAGGTACCTTAAAGAATGCTCCGATTTCAAAAATTCTTGCATTTTTGAAACCGCAATCCTTAAGCCAGTTTCAGCTAGTGAAATCCGAAATCACGCTATCGAGTCAAACTCTTCGGATTCTGGTTCACAGGCCGATTTGCCAGTTTGAGACTTTTTTAGCATTTTCCTGAAACCGATTTTTTTTTCGAACCGCCGAACCCAAGATCCGCTTTCCTCTGAAAACTCCCGGATGCATCTTCAACTCCCAATTTACCAGTTTTGTGGCCCAATTGATACACAGCTTCCCAAATCCACACATCACATCCACACAGACCATCCCGTCGTTCGACCTTCGCATTCCAATCGCCACCATCAAACACACACGGACAAGAATGAGCTCGGAAGCACCGCCGGGCAAACCGATTGTGTCGCAGGCCGAGAAGCTCGCCAAAGACCGCGAGCGGCGGCGCGAAAGGGACCGCAAGATTGCGCGTGGCTCGGCAAAGATCACAACGCTGATGCGCGACGGGCGCCTGACTGATCGCATGGACGACTTTGGCAAACGGAGAATGAAGGCGCTGGTGCGAAGCGAGCCCGATCAGCCGGCGCGCAAGAGCGAAGAAGTTCCGCCAAAGAGGCGTCAAGTGAGGCAAAGAGTGCGAATTGGGTGTTGCAACGATACGATGTGCATGGCCACAAAGCACAATCACGACCAAGACTGGACGTTTTTGGGCTCGCAGTTCTTCGGCCGCAGAGAAGTCAAGAAAGACGTGGTGCCGGACCCGTACACGCTGCACTCGTTTCCGCGAACTCGCGCCGTTATCCGCCGACACGTGCGCGACGATTTTGCTCTGATGCACTCGACAACGTCCAGCAACAACAACGTCGTGGCGATCCTGCTGCAGCTGGCGCGCGTTTACGAAGCGGAGCGCGTCAATCTCTTTCACACGCGCGAGCAGCAGCGCCGCGAGCACCAGCTGCGCTTCGACCCCATGATCTTTGAGGCGCGCGCCAAGGCGGGCGAGAACCCCGAGCTGGCACGCGAGACGACAGAGGCCGAGCAAATGGCGCGCATGAAGTTTACTGTGCTCGCGCCAGTGGTGCGCAGGCAGCTGGACGCGCTGATTCGCGTGCGCGTGCAAGAGGCGCTTGAAGTCACGCGGACGGCGCCGGCGCCCGGCGTGCCGCGCATTGCCGTCGTCGAGGCAGTGCTGGGCGTCATTGGCCAGTACCGACAAGATTGCGACGAGCAGGCCATGCACCAGGCGCTCGTGATGGCGCTGAGCGGCAAGTTTGGCCGCGAGTTCGACGCGTGCGTGGCACGGATCGGCGGCATTCGGAGCGTGCACGCGCCTCCGCCCGAACCCGCACGCGCACCAGAGGCGCCGAAACCTGTCACTGTGGCGCCGCGGCGCCCCGTGTTTTCGAGCATGCGGCGCGAAGACCCGCCCAGCGTGGCGTGGCGCTATCGTCTCGTGTTTCCGTGCCAGTCGCAGTGGCAGATCGCGGGCGGCAAGCCGGCGTGTGCATCGATTGCCGTGTCGGCGTGTGACCAGTTTCTGCGCGCCGCCGAGTTGGCGAAGCGCACGTGCACCAGTGTCGACAATCTGCTCGGCATTGATGTTGACTGGGGCGCGATTGTGCGCAACGGCGTGCACTGGTACAGCAAGTGGGTCCAGCAACACAACAAGCCAAAGGGCTACTACATGCTCGTCAAAGAGGCCGTGGAAGGAGACGTGACGCGCCACGCACGGCTCGCCAAAGACTACGAGTTTGACGAACTGTTTGGCTCGCTGCGCGCGCCGCCCGACGTCGATCCAGAGTTCAACATCCCGCACTCGTTTTCCGAGTTCTTGGCGTGCCTGCGCGAGACCGAGTGCTTTCGAGCGGATCGCGCGTTCGCGTGCGCGTTCTCGTCCAACCACGTGACGTTTTCGTTTGCGCGCCTCAGTGGCGGTGTGTGGTGGATCTTTGACTCGCACGGCACGGACAAGATTGGACGCTCTACGCTCGCTCGGTTTCTTCGCGAGGACGAGTTGATTGCGTACGTGCGCAGTTTGTTCGGACTCGACGCAGACGCCGATCAGCGAAAGTCGCTCGACCAAGAGCGTGCCGATATGGACGAGACGACGCTCAACACTATTTGTTCGTTCAGTGCGTTCATGATGTATCGGAAACCCATGGCGGTTTAGAATGAACGGCAGTTGATCCGGTCTGCGAACTTGGCGGGTAGAGCGGCGGGTGCGGCAACATTGCGCTGCCAAGACTGCCAAACGCAGGGCTGTTGAACGCAATCGGCGTCATCGGAAAGCCGCGCGTGTGCCCCTGTGTGTGCTCTTGTTGTCCGTAAACGTCGTCGGGGAAGTGTAGCTCGGACTTTTCAGCAGCGCAGCGCAGGCACAGCACTGTTTCGCGAAACCCAATGCACGCGCGCAGTCGGTTCCTGCGGCAACAAGAGCACGTTACGTCGATGGTTGGGTTACCGTAGTGGTGCCATGCCTGGGGATAGTACGTTCCGTACTGCAGCGCCTGCGTCACCGGGTTCATTGTTGCGCCGACGGGTTGTGCGAGCGTAACGGGGCAGGCTGTGGGTGTTTACTACTAAAACTCATCGGCAACGGCATTGCTATCCTCATCGTGCGCCAAGTCGGGGTCTACGAGATTGTTCTTGTTCAAAAACGCGACGTACCGCTCGCGCGCCGCAGTGTCGGAATCGTCCAGCACGTCGCACACAACGCGCTTGAACACCCGTTTTTCGTAGCACCACTCGATGCACTTTTCTGACTCCATGAACGTCTTCGCGGTCACATAGCCAGTCTCCACATCGCCGCAATGATCAATGGCAATCTGCGGCGATGTGAACTGCGCCGCGGCCCAGCGGTTTGCGCCTGTCAGCACTTCCTCGAAAATGTACCGCGACTCGAGCAGCGACAGGCGTCCGTCGCCGTTAAAGTCGCACTTGCTGAGCGCGCACGGCAGCAGATCCGCTTTGGTAATCTCGCACTTGCCAAAGCCGAGAAAAGCCGCGGCCGGGCCGACGAAGAGCAAGACGGCACAAAACAGCATACTCTTGGTGTTGTTCCGAGAGACAGATGCCGCGTCGCGTCGTTGTCGGCAAACTTAAATTACACGACGCGGTGCGCCGGCGAAGCCAGGACGTGACAGAGGCGGGCACGCGAGTGCAGGTCGACAACCAAACACGCTAGTGCCACAGCGCACATAGTCCAAGCCAGCGCAAGTGGCCACGAGAGCAGGAAGTCGTACAGGATGCGCCAGACGAGTGCAGTCGCCAAGCCGCCGAGATTGAGGAGTGCGAGGAGCAGCACGTACGCGTTGCCGCGCTGGCGGAGTATGCAGTACTGGGTGTAGCGCCAGGAGTTAAAGACGCCAAAGATTGCCACAAAGGAAGTGCCGAGTGTTCCCAGCGAATCTTGGCGCGTTGTGGCGAGCAAGAAGACGAGCGAGAGCACCATAATCGTCTCGAGCGGCCAGGAGAACGCGAGAACGCGATAAAAGTGCCCGGTGGAGTGCTGCGCGTGCCTGTGCAGACGTCTCTGCCAGCGCACCGGGAATGTGAGCTGGACACCGAGTAGAATCCAGTTGAGTCCGAAGAGTGTCAGGAAAATACCGAAATCCAGAGGCTCGTCGATGAACGGCACGGCGTCGACTACGGAGTAGACTGACAGCACGAGCACCACTACTGCCGCGAACCAATTGACAAACGCGCCAACAGACTGCACGTGGCGAGACGGGTCGCCGCACGCGCACGAGACTGGCAAGCGGTTCGCCAGCCACGACATCTCGTACACACTCAGGCAAACGGAGCGCATGAGCAGGAAGAAGAGGAGAATGGCAATGCCAAGCGAAAGAAAGTAGACATGCTCGCGGCGCACGCGAAACTCCAGCGTCGCCGTGTTGCGCGCCAGATCAACGTGCACGGTGTAGTGCTCCAGCGCCGCGTTGCCAATCGATATGCGGTTCTTGTGGTTCCACGGCTTGACCAAGAGGGTCTCCGAGCGTCGCGTGTGCTGACTGAAAAAGAGATTGGCGGCGGTGCGCGAAGTGGCACTGTGCGCGTGCCACGCGTCTGGCGAGTGTGTCAGGATGGCGCGGTCTAGGTCAACGAGCAGGCGTCCGCGGGCATCGGTCAGTTGCATTGAACTGGCGTTGCCGGATCGGAAGAGTTCGTAGATATCGGGCGGAACGTAGGTGTACGAGTTTTCTGTGTGAAAGGACGCTACGATGCTCGGAAACTGGCGCCCATGTGCGCTGATGTGCGTCTCGAAGTCGCACACTCCCTGCGTGGTGGCGGCGCACTGCACCACGGGCGAATTTCTCGCGCCTTGTTCGAGCGTACGCGGATGGTCGTTGCCCAGTTTCACGCCGTCGAGTCCCAGTGTGTACGCCGACCACACCTGCCAGAACGGAGAGCTGCGCGACAAGCCGAGCACGCCGCGGCACTGGCCGCTCACGCAATTGCGATAGTATCGCTCGCCCAGTGCGCCAATGTCCTCGCAGTGCTCTTCGACGCGAACGCGGTACGACGCGCGTGCGCGGGCGTCTGTGATCTGTTCCTCTTCGAACAGCACGACATCGCTGGTGTCGGCCAAATCGTACGTGTACGACGCTGCTTTGATGCAATCTTCCAGTTCGACTACGTCGCGCGAAAAGTCGACCATGAGCGGCCGGCGGAGAACAGGAACGCCGATGTTAAGCGTGGCGATGAGAGCGCGCGACGGCACCTCGGCCACCTCGGCCGAGTACTCAAAGTCGAGAGAAGAGTAATCTGCCGCATTCGCCGTGCACAAAACCGCGAATAGAAACAACAGTGGCGCCGGCGGCATTTGTGGACGGAAATCAAGCGGGCGCGCTTAGTATTTGTGGGCCTCAAATATCAGAACGCAAATGCGCACCGCAGTGCTCCTCTTGCTCTTCGCGTGCACTGGCGCTCGCGCGCAGGAGCAACTGTGTCAGTCCGAAATTCCGGATCAATCGCTCGTCGACGCGCTGTCCGTCTGCCGCGGGCTCAACTACCCGTTTTGCGTTGTGCGCGACGCGGGCGACGTGAGCGACGACATCGGGGCTCTAGCGGTCGAGCGAGACCGTGATCTGGCACTGCGGTACCAAACGCTGTCGCCGGTGCAGTCGCAGCGGTGTGTGCACGCGTGGGTCAACAAAGTGTGCAGCGAGACGTTTGTTCCACTCGACGCGCCCAACTCGGCCATTTGCCAGTCGGTGTGCGACGAGATCGAAGATCATTGTGTCGGGATTTCGTGCGGGGACGTTGAAAGTGGCCCGGGTTGCCACGACTTCTTCGCCAAGAAAAGCGAGCAGTCGGCGACGTGCTTTTCGTCCGACTCGGAGCCAGGCGCGCCCAGAGACCCGCCGCCGCAAATTCCTATTCCGCGGCCACGAAGTCCGTTCAGGAGCGCTGGTTCGGCGACGCGCCAGTTTCGCAAAGTGGAACTTGCGGCGCTCGCGCTCTTGGTCTCTCGGGTTTTGGTTTGATAATTTGATGAAGTAAATTTAACCAAACACACAAAGTATGACACGTACCACCGGCGGTCCGACAATGAGCCTGCTCCGGTGCGAGGAGCAGTTGGACGCGACTCCTCCGATTGCTCGCGAGAACTCTGGAGCTTCCGAAAATGGCATCGACATAAAAAAGTTCCAGGGCACGCCGCCGCGCAAATTCCCGGTGTTCTTTGATCCGACGCCCAAACCAAAGAGACTGCGGCCAAGTGCCGCGCTCTGCACGTCCCCGGTCGATTTGCTGAACAAAACTGCGCGCCTGGCGTCAATCACGCAAATGCAAGTATTCCTGTGCGGCATGACGTGGTTTGAGGAGTTCAACGCGGAATGCAGAAACATATTCACACTCGGCAGCGGCACGTACGGACGCGTGTACGAGGCGTGTCTCTGGCATTCCAGCAAATCGATTAGCGTCAAAGAGTGCAAAATGGCGCACTACGAGGAAGAGCTTTTGACGGCCGAGGAGGCGCTGGAGGACAAACGCGGCAATCTGCTCGACAAACTCGAGCCAACCGTTGCGTGTTTTCTGACGCGGCACGTGCTCGCGCAATGTCCCAACTTTTGCGCCTACTACGGCTACCAGGTCGGCAAGACGTCGGTGCTGCGCGCCGAGAAGCGTCTGACGCGCACCGAGCGCGGCAAGATTCTGCTGTTTGGCGAGGCGGCCGGCGGATCGTTGGAGGACCACATTCCGTGCATGATTGGCGCAGACCAAACTGGCAAGGCGTTCTCGGCCGTGCTGCAGTGCCTAGTCGCAACGGCGACGCTGTCGCGCTACGGTCTTAGTCACAACGATTTGCTGAGCAAGAACGTGCTCGTCTCGCCGTGCACCGGCGATCTGGCGTACACGTTTCCGGGCGACCTGGGCGGACCCGGGCGCGCCTCGACGCTGCGTTTGCGTACACATGGCGTTTTTGTGCAGTTGTGCGATTTCGGCCTCGCCTCGCAAAAAGAATGGCTGGAGACGTACGACGGCGAAGAACCGGTTTTGACGTGCGATCCGCGCAGCGCGCACTGGGACTTGGCAGGAGAATCGTTGTCCGACTACTATTACGGCCACACGCCGCTGAAAGTGCACACTATCATGCCAGCCGGCATGCAGCTCGAGTCGTGCACCAAGGAGGTGTCGTTTTGCCATCCGCTGCGCTACAAGTACCTGAAAGACAACGAGCGCGACGTCGCGTCGCTGCTGAGCGAGGTTCTCTATCACCTGGCCGAGTTGCACATCCAGAACGCCACGGTGCGCGCACTGCGCCGCTATTGCCGCGACGCGCTGCTGGAGCTGGAAAAGCGCCGGCCGGCGACAAGCGACGAGTTTGTTGAGTTCATCGCGCACGTTGTGTCGGTCGATTTTGTGTCACGGTATGTTGACAAGAGCATTGTGTTTGTGCCCGAAGAGCGCAAAGTGCCGCTGCAGAACCGCTACGCTTTGCCGACAAAGCGCAGAGCGGCCTCGGCCCGCGCGGAACTGCGAGACCAGCTGGCTCGCCAGCCGCTGTTTGACGAAATGCTGACGAGCGACACGGTTTTGCAATGAAGTACGTTTAGTCTCTGTGTTTCCGCTTAGAGTGTCGCCTGCGGTCCCTGGAGTTTTTGAAAAAAACCGGCGGGTCGCAATCGCGGCATGCCATGTTCTTATGTACGCGCGTTTTTCGGTGCCGAAGCAAATGCTCTCTGCGTGTAAACATGCGCGGTGGATCGCATTCGGCGCACATCAATTCGTTCGCGTGCTTCTCAGTCACGTGCTCTTGCATCTTGTCGGGCTCGACTGTCTCATGGCACTCGTGGCAGAGAATTTTGCCCGCATGGCCGGCGAGGTGCGCGACGTACGCCGACTCTAACACGAACTTCGCGTCGCAGTGCTTGCACGAAAACTTTGGCACAGGCGCGCGCTTTCTGGCTTTGCCACAGTGTTGTTCGGCAATGTGCCGGTTCACGGACGAAAAATCCGCAAACGTGCGCGGCTCGCCGTCCTTTGCGCAATCGGGATGCCGGCAGCACGGCCGCACTTTGGCGTGCTTTTCGTAAAAGTGCGACAGCATCTCGCGGCGCGAAAAGAAACTCTCGCCGCACTTGTTGCACACGAGCCCGAGCGCCGTGTGCTCCGTCAGCGTGTGCCGCGTAACGGACGAGAGCGTGGCAAACATCTCGTAGCAGTACCGACAGCGATAAGCGCGAAACGAATGCGCGTCCTGGTACCGATGGTACCGCTTGTGTCGCTCGACGCCGTGCGGCGGAATTGCCCGGTCGCAGCGCTCGCACCAACAGCTTCCTTCAAACTGCGCGCGGTACACTTGCCATTCGTTGACGGCTTCGGCGGCCTCTTCGTCGTTCTCTTTCTTCTCCAGCCACGTAAAGTAATCGTGCATTTTCTCGTCTGGCCAGCTCTCGAAATCGTCGGGCAGGCTTTCGTTGATGATTTTCTGGCCCTGGATTTCGGTCCTATACTCGACGCCGTGCGGCAGGTCGTACGCGTCGTCGGGTATGTGTTCGGTCATTTTTTTCTTGTTTGCTGTACGTACCGCGAGCTCACAAATAGTTTGTTTCTGGCTTTATTTACTTTGCGGATTTTACATGGAAGCGAATCCACGCCTCGCGTTGCAAATGAACGTGGACGATCCCGTCGCGATCTGGGACGGATCGGATGTTCTCGGCGCTTTTTTGAATGTGGGTTCGAATATATTCATCCTGCCAGCAGTGGTTCTTTCGCTCCGGAGGGGCGACATTGCTTCGGCCATTATCTACTCGCACGTCTTCATTGCGAGCAATCTTTACCACTTGTGCCGCGCCGGATTGGTGTGCTTGTACGAGTTTGAGAAGCACCAGATGACTGACTATCTGTTCGTGTACCGGGCCATTATCTGGACCTTGACGCGCCTCGCGACGCTCAAAAGGTCCGAACACGTGATTGCGTTCTTGTACTTTACCGGTATTTTGTACTTTTTGGTAGAGGCAAAAGTGTCTGCGTTCGTTCTCGCGATGTTTGGCATAGCTGTTCCACTACTCAGCGCCATCGTGATCTCGTGCTCCATGCGCCGGCGCCTGGTGCACAACGAAATGTGGGCAGCGGTAACTTTCGCGCTCATTGGCCTCGCTGGCGCGTTCATGTTCCTTCCGGGACCCAGTGATTATTGGTGGGCACATCCAGTTTGGCATCTTTTTTCGATGACGGCCAGCTTGACAGCAGAATTGGCCACGTTTTCTCGCCGCGGAAGATGAATAAAAACCCCCGCAAACGACACAGGAAAGCCAACACGCTCGGACAAAAAATGACTTCATTGTCAGTGTCTTCGGACCTGCTGCACGCCGTAGCGGGAATGCACAAAGCCGCCGACCGGTGCCCGCTAGAACTCTGGCGCACGGGAACCGAACCAGGCCCGGTGCCGCTCCATGCCATTGTGCCTGCCGACCGCGACGGCGATTTCGAGAAAGAGCCTGCTGCTGCTACTGGCCGAAAACGAAAGGGCTCGCCGTGCAACGACGACGACAACGACGGCACGGCCGAACTGGCCGAATTTTACGCGGCACTGGGCGCAGACGATGCCGAACAGAGACTGGCACTGTTGCGCGAGAAGTGCACGACCGGCTCCGACGCGCGCGTGCAGCTCTTTGCCAGCAATTACGCCCAGTACACCGAAGCCGCGCGCGCCAGCGACATTCCGCGCGCCTATGCCGCTCTGCGCGACGCGGCGGCGCTCATTGCAATGCACTCGACCCGCTTTCCCGTCCACGCGTTTGCCGACGTCGACGTCGCGTCGCTCGAAATCCGCGACACGCGCTCGAGTGTGTGGACGGACTTGCGCGGAGTCGACGAAGAGTGCTTTCGGCGCATCTCGCCGGAGCGCGCGCACACCAAGCCGGTCGTGCTGGAGGCGCGGATGGCGATGCACGTCCCGGTGGCGAGGGCACTGGTGGCGCTGGTCGATTGCAGTGACTTTTTTTCGGACACCGTGGCCATCCAGAGCCTGGACTTGAACCGCGGAGCGGAGATTCATATGTTCTGCACAAAGAGCACCGAGCAAGACGAAGACGATCTTCTGGTGCGCCGCGTCAGGCGCGCGGACGGCTCGAGCGCCGAGGAGGCGTTTCGTGACGAGATGCTGTTGCTCGGCGTATACGACTGGCCGCCTGCACTCGCTCCGATTGAGATAGATTGGAAGAGCAAAGTGTTTCAGTTCATCGAAGTGGCACGCCTGCAGTGCTATCATCTGAACGTGTGCCTCTCGCGCATGATCGAGCGCTTCGGGTACCTCAAGGAAGCCGAGCTATGCAGGCTACTCGACACGGCGCTCAGCTGCGCACAGCCGCGATTGGCGACGCTGTATCTCGCCGGGCACTTTGATGTGTCTTTTCTGTGGCTCCGGGATTGCTCGAAAACGCAGAATCCGTTGACCAAGATCCCGGACAAATCCGAGCTCGCCAGCGTGGTGTACGGAACTTTTCGCGCCTTTCTCCGCGAACTGGAGGAGCTGTATCCGAAACACCACGGAGATTTGCTTTTCCGCCTCTACGACGCGCTGCATCGCTGCTACGGCGCGCAAATGATTTCGCGGCCACAGTCGTTTTGCGTCTCGCACGAGTCAGTGCGATACGCTTACGCTCTCAGTGCAACGGCGACCGATAGACTCAATTCGGAACTGACGAACGATTTGTCGCTCTTGTGCCGCCCGGACGCGGTGTGCCAAGAAGTCGCAGTGCAAGGCTATTCGGAATCTCCGTTGGCGCTGCCAGACGTGGCGATGGCGCTCGCCTCGCGTTGCGCCGAACACCTGTTTTGCCTGCGTAGCCCGTATCTGAAGATGAATGGCAGCGGGGCGAACGGCTTTGGGGTGCAGATCGAGATGGTTCAGAACTATTTTGACGCACTTTTGAAGCACTCGGCTTTCGTGTACGACGCCGACACCGACATGCTGCGCCCAGCGGCACGTGCTTCGCGCTGCGAGACGTGCAGTAGCATTACGAAGAAGAAGTTTGAACAATACCACCACGCCGTCGAGTTGAGCAGCCAAGGCGACATTACACTGGACCAGGCATTGCAAATAATTGGCAATGAGCCGCCGTCATCGGAGTCGGCCGAGCCGAAAGCGTGCTTTTTGTGGAACAACAAAAGCGCAGAGCGTGTGCTGCAGACGTTTGTGACGCAAGCCATTCTGGCCAAGTGCTCTGTCGGCTACCTGCTCGACCCGATTCTGTGGCACGCAGATTGGTACGACGTCATGCAAGCGCGGCTCTCGGCCGGCTCGGCGAGCATCACGGCTATTTTGCAATGCGAGTCAAACGAGCAGCTGCGCTCGTTTGCCATGGACGAGTTTGACGACTGCCACGAGGCCATCGCGTACCTGGTCGACGAGTGCTCGGTGAACAAAAAGGCGGTGTGCCAGGTGCACGATTATACCACAAAACACGCACACATGCTGCGCAACTATCCGCCGTCGGTCGTCTGCGCGGCACTCAGTGGCCGCCGTTATGGCGAAGAGGCTCCTCCCAATACATTTTGGAACGACCCGCGTCACTTGCTGTGCCTCTGCCAGTTTCCGTCTCTGGAAGAAGCGGCGTACGACTACGAGTGCTCGTTTCCGTCGGATTTGGCGACGTTTCGGCGCAGCCAGCGTCTCGAGATTGTCGATGTGCTTCCGCGCTTTGAAGAACGAGTGCAAGAACTAGCTCTTGCCGTCCGGAGCGCAGAAGGAGACGCGCGCGAAGCGATGGCCAGCGTCATTCGGCAGTACACGCGTGTTTTTGGCAGTTTGCGCGGTGACAGAGCGGTGATGTTTTTCAGCCTCTACGTGTACAACGCGTCGCCTGAGAAGCGCCGCGCGCTGTACCGGGCCGTTACGGCGCGCAATTGCGTTGTTCCGTGTGCACAAAGAGAAGCAAGCCGGCTTGTTTCCGATAGCGGCTATTTGCCGGCCGCAGACGCCGAGATTCTTGCGCAGTGGTCTGTTGGATCAACTTGGCTCTACGCGTCCGATCCCGCTCTCGTGAGCGACTTTCGCGGCATTTTGTCGGCCGGCGGGTCGGCGGATGGCTACGATGTGTGCACGCTGTCTGTGCGCGTGGAAAATTCCGCGAGTACACGAGCATTGCCGATTGCACGGACTTGTGCGAGATTGCTTGTTCTTCCGCCGTATGACAAATGGGAGGATTTTGAGCGTGCAATGGATGTGTTTTTGGAGAACGCGGGTACATTTACTAGGCACTAAACGACGAAGCCGCGTGATCTACGGTGTGAAACTTTGCTGCCCTGAGCAAATTCACAGCGGCAGGCAGAACGCGAAAGGCGCGCTTGTGCGCCGCAATGGCAGATTCTTGTTGAGTGAGGCGCAGCGAAAACGTTGTTTTCCTGGCACGCGCGCCGTGTATCGACGCCGTCAAAAAGACAATTCCCAGGGCGTTGAGGAGCGCGATCCAGAACCAGAGTTGGAAGAAGAACATGCGCCGGCGGTTGTGTTATGTTCGGTATGAGAGTGCACAATGAATATAATTTAATCGATTCATTTTATATTACAAAAGACGAGCAACGAAGATATTTGATTTAATATTAACTCGCAAAACTGAGCCAAGGTCGTTCTTGTGTTCCGCGAGGCGCTTGTGTTCTTCAGTAGACACTATTTTTTTCAATAATGACGACAAACGACAACGATGAAACTTCGCGACCTTGGCGCGACAAACTGGCTTCTTACGAAGTTTTCAGTTCCAACGTCGTGACAGTGAACGATCTGCTGACATTTGCGAATCTTCCTTCACTTGTTGAATTCTGGTGGCGCGTTCGTCAGAATGGATTCAAAGTCTTCAAAAAGAAACTGAAGGAAAAGTACATGCTCACCGACGACGAGGCGCGGGAATTCTGCGATCGCGCTGCATCGAAGAAGACTCCTGGAAAGTACATTGTCGCGGAAATGGTCAAAGCAAATCCGGATTTCGGAAAACTGGAAGCGACGACGTTTGCGCACGATTTTTTGCACGGAGTTTTGTTGTTCGATGACGAAGTTTACCGGATCAAAGAACTGAAGTATGCAGCAAGCACGAGCGCGAATGACAGCGATTCGGAGTAGTAAACACATCTCTTTTACTCTAGACATACTTATAGTCCACAAGAATCTCTTCGCCCGGCGCAATGTAGCGAATCGCTCGCACATACTTGTGTCGCTGGCGCGCGTCACCGCGCGTTTTGGTGCAAAACACGTCCTGTTTCTTGTCGTCGCAAAAATCAAAACGTGCATTTGCTTTCAGGCCACTTCCGCGAGAAGAGTTCACGAAAGCGCCGAGCCCCTTCCACGGAAATCCGGGAGCGCTAGGATTGCTCCTCTCGCCAAACTCGGACACCAAACCATCAATGTACCACTGGAAATTGAACAACGGCACGATGTGAGTGTGCTCGTAGCTCTGTTTCGCTTGGTCTGCGTCGTGTTTGCAAATAATCCGCCCGTAGTACTCGGTGATCGGCTCGCCGGCTTCGAATCCGCGCGAATCCGCAAAAACGCCAATTCCGGCTCCGGGGATGCTAGAGACTTCCAGCGATAGCTCTGAATCTCCGTGAACGGCCAAATCGACGCAAATGTCAGACCACTTGAGTTCTGGGAACTGGATCTCTTCTTCCATTTCGTCGTCCTCTACGACAAAGTGATCATCGTCTTCAGATGTGCAGTCGTTGGATGCTGTAGACATAGTTGCTTCCGGAGAAGTTTTGTTCGTAAGCACAGCAAAGGGGCAAGGATGACCATGAAGTCGAAGGTGTGCGAAATTGTGCAAAGCATTTTCAAAGAACCGCCGCGTTTCATAACAGGCCGCTCGAAGCAAGATCCCGGCCTGGACCACGATCCAAGATGGGATTGCGAAATCGTCCTCCCAGACACGCGCTCTTACCTGGTGCGGGGACTGCCCGGTAGCAAAGGCGAAGCGGAAAACGAGGCATCCGCGCAAAT
>Ga0102938_10002646_pt1 | contig 13515 bp, 14 predicted proteins | sample SalPonR2_B_D2_MG_FD_84516 | JGI IMG/M metagenome (GOLD analysis project Ga0102938, IMG submission 84516) | Salt pond soil microbial communities from South San Francisco under conditions of wetland restoration - Salt Pond MetaG R2_B_D2_MG | ecosystem: Environmental > Aquatic > Marine >... | reverse complement strand
GAAGGCCTGCGTCAGCGCCCCCTCCATGTCGCGGTCGCAGTTGGAGCCGGGAAAGATCAGGACGGCGGCGCGCATCGGGGCCTCACTCGATCTCGATCGACCAGGTCTCGATCACCGGGTTGGCGAGCAGGGTGTCGCACATCCGGTCGACCTCGGCGCGGGCGGCCTCGCGGTCGGTCGCGGCGAGGTCGAGTTCGATCAGCTTGCCCTGCCGGGCGCCTTCGACGCCCTTGAAGCCGAGCGTGCCGAGGGCGCGGCGGATCGCCTCGCCCTGCGGGTCGAGCACGCCGGGCTTCAGCGTCACGTGCACCCTGGCCTTCATCGCGGTCTCCGTTCCGGGGTGGTCGTCCGCCTTCGCCTGCGTGCGGCGGGCGCGGGGCATCAGTGGACCAGCTTCGGGCCCGTCGCGGCGCGACCGCCGCTGCGCGGCATTATGCCGAGGCGCGAGGCGACTTCGGTGTAGGCGTCGGCGAGGTCGCCCAGATCGCGCCGGAACACGTCCTTGTCGAGCTTGCGCCCGGTCTTGGCGTCCCAGAGGCGGCAGCTGTCGGGGCTGATCTCGTCGGCGACGACGACGCGCTGGAAGTCGCCGTCGTAGACGCGCCCGCACTCGATCTTGAAGTCGACGAGGCGGATGCCGACGCCGAGCATCATGCCGGAGAGGAAGTCGTTCACCCGCAGCGCGAGAGAGATGATGTCGTCGACGTCCTGCTGGGTCGCCCAGTTGAAGGCCGCGATATGCTCCTCGGTCACCATCGGATCGCCGAGCTTGTCGTCCTTGTAGTAGAACTCGATGATCGGACGCGGCAGCGGCGTGCCCTCCTCGATGCCGAGGCGGGTCGAGAGCGAGCCGGCGGCGACGTTGCGCACCACGACCTCGAGCGGGATGATCTCGCAGGCGCGGATCAGCTGCTCGCGCATGTTGACGCGGCGGATGAAGTGGGTCGGCACGCCGATGGCGTTGAGGCCGGACATGATGTGCTCGGAGATGCGGTTGTTGAGCACGCCCTTGCCGTCCACGACGCCGGTCTTCTGCGCGTTGTTGGCGGTCGCGTCGTCCTTGAAGTACTGGATGTAGGTGCCGGGCTCCGGACCCTCGTAGAGGATCTTCGCCTTGCCTTCGTAGACCAGTCTGCGACGCGCCATGGATGCCTCGGAAAAGGGGTCTGGGCGCGCGAACCTGGGATCCGCGCGCCGGGCCGCGGACACATAAGCCATGGCGCCCGGCGCCGCAAGCGCCGCGCCGCCCGGCGGCGCTTCCCAAGGCCGTCCGCGTCCGTTAGACCGGGGTAGGACGCAGGGTTTTCCGGCGGAGAACGAGATGACGACCTTCGACGATCGCGAACAGGCATTCGAGAAGAAATACGCCCATGACGAGGAGATGCGCTTCAAGGCCGAGGCCCGGCGCGACAAGCTCCTCGGTCTCTGGGCCGCGGGGCTGATGGGCATCGAGGGCGAGGCGGCGGACGAGTACGCCCGCAGCGTCGTCATCGCGGACCTCGAGGAGGCGGGGGACGAGGACGTCTACCGCAAGGTCGCGGCCGATCTGGAGGCGAAGGGCGTCTCCACAGAGGGTCTGCGCGCCAAGATGAACGAACTGCTCGCCGAGGCCAAGGTTCAGATCATGAGCGATCGACGCTGAAGGCGGGCCGGCGGCCCGGTCTGCGGGCCGCCGGCCGCGTCCCGGTCGCCATCCTCAGCCGGCGCGGAGCAGCGCTTCGACGGCGGCGAGGATCTCCGGGTGGTCCGGCGGGGTGGCGGAGCCCCACGCGCCCGCCAGACGGCCGTCGGGCGCGATCAGGTACTTGTGGAAGTTCCAGCGCGGCGACGGCAGATCCTGCGCCCGGCCCGCGTCCCGCGCCCAGGCGTAGAACGGGTGGGCGGACGGCCCCTTTACGCGCACGAGTTCTGTCATCGGAAAGTCTATGGCGAAGTTGACCTCGCAGAAGTCCTTGATCGCCGCCTCGTCCTCGTATTCCTGCCGTCCGAAATCGCGGCTCGGCGCGCCGATCACCACCAGGCCGCGGTCGCGCTGCGCGTCCCACAGCGCCTGAAGCGCCTCGTACTGCCCGGTGAAGGCGCAGCGCGAGGCGGTGTTGACCACCAGAATCGGGCGCCCGGCGTAGTCCGAGAGTGCCAGCCGCCCGCCGTCGATGGAGGCGAAGTCGAAGGCGTGCGCGCCCTGCGGCGTGGCGCGGAGTGCGGCGGGGGCGAACCCCGTGGCCGCGGCGAGGGTCAGAAAGCGTCGGCGGTCCATGCGTCTCTCTCCGGGTCGTTCCGGGAGGATACGGCCGCGCGCCGGTTCCGGTTCGCGCGGCCGGGCGCCGCAGGCGTGATCAGCCGGCGCCGAAGACGCGGGCGAAGATGGCGTCGACCTGCCGCATGTGCGGAGCGAGATCGAACAGCGGCGCGAGATCCTCGGCGGGGACCAGGGCCGTGACCTCGGGATCCGATCGCAGCGAGGCGAGGAAGTCCGCGTCCTCGTCCCAGGTGCGCATCGCGTTGCGCTGCACGAGACGGTAGGCGTCCTCGCGGCTGGCTCCGGCCTGGGTCAGAGCCAGCAGCACGCGCTGGGAGTGCACGAGCCCGCGCAGGCGCGCGAGATTGCGGGCCATGTTCTCCGGGTGGACCACGAGATTGGCCACCACGCCCGTCAGCCGAGCCAGCGCGAAGTCGAGCGTGATCGTGGCGTCGGGGCCTATGAAGCGCTCGACCGAGGAATGGGAGATGTCGCGCTCGTGCCAGAGGGCGACGTTCTCCATCGCGGGGAGGCAATGCGAGCGGATCACGCGCGCGAGGCCGGTGAGGTTCTCCGTCAGCACCGGGTTGCGCTTGTGGGGCATCGCGGAGGAGCCCTTCTGGCCGGGAGAGAAGTGTTCCTCGGCCTCCAGCACCTCGGTGCGCTGCAGGTGGCGGATCTCCGTCGCGAGGCGCTCGACCGAGCTGGCGATCACGGCGAGCGTCCCGAAGAAGGCGGCGTGGCGGTCGCGCGGGATCACCTGGGTGGAGACGGGCTCGGGCGTCAGGCCGAGCTTCTCGGCGACGTGCGCCTCCACCGCCGGGTCGATCGAGGCGAAGGTGCCGACGGGGCCGGAGAGGGCGCAGGTCGCGACCTCCTCGCGCGCCGTGCGGAGGCGGGCGCGGTTGCGGTCGAACTCGGCGTAGGCCTGCGCGAGCTTGAGGCCGAAGGTCGTCGGCTCGGCGTGGATGCCGTGCGAGCGGCCGATGCAGGGGGTGAGCCTGTGCTCCGTCGCGCGGGCCTTCAGCGCCTCGAGCAGGGCGTCGAGATCGGCGAGCAGGATGTCGGCCGCCTTCACGAGCTGGAGGTTGAAGGCGGTGTCGAGCACGTCCGACGAGGTCAGGCCCTGATGGACGAAGCGCGCCTCGGGACCCACGAGCTCGGAGAGATGGGTGAGGAAGGCGATGACGTCGTGCTTGGTTTCGCGCTCGATCGCGTCGATGCGGGCGACGTCGAACTCCATGTCCTTCGCCTTCCAGACCGTCTCCGCCGCCTCCTGCGGGATCACGCCGAGGTCGGCGAGCGCGTCGCAGGCATGGGCCTCGATCTCGAACCAGAGCCGGAACTTCGTCTCCGGCGACCAGATCGCGGTCATCTCTGGACGGGCGTAGCGGGGGACCATGGGCGCGCTCCGGGGTTCATGCGGGACGCCGCGGGGTATGGCGCCGGGCTCCGAGCGTGGCAATGGCGCGGCGCGCGGGTGCGATGACGCGACGTCCCCACTCGCCCCGCGCGCCGCCTGTCGGCGGCACCCGTCGCCGCGCGGGGGGCCAAGGCTCTCCGGACTTCGGATCATGGCGGGACCGCGACGACGGGAGCGGAGCGGATGACGAACGGCATGGCGGTCGAGATGGCGGGACCGAGGCGCGGGACGGGGCTCTGGCTGAAGCGTGCGGGGCTGCTGGCCTTGGGAGTCGCGGCGATGGCGGCAGGGCTCGACGTACTCGCAGGCTCCGACGCCGCGTCGGGGCCGGCCCATCTCGCAGGGCCTACGGGCGGCTACGTCGCGGGCTTCGCGCTGGCGGCCGTCCTCACGCGCGCGCTTGCGGCGCGGGGCTGGGACCCGAGCCCGTGGCGAACGGGGGCGGCGATGGCGCTGGGCACGGTGCTGATCCGCGCGCCGGGGCTGCTCCGGCTGCGCGTCCCCCCGGGGGGAGGGGTGCGGTCAGGCCGAGGCTGCTGGCTCGCCGAGGGCGGCGGCCAGCAGCTCGCGCGTGTAGGCGGAGCGGGGGGCGGCGAACACCGTCTCCGACTCGCCCGCCTCCACCACCTCGCCGGCCCGCATCACGATCATGCGGTGCGCCAGCGCCCGGACCACCTTCAGGTCGTGGGAGATGAAGACGTAGGCGAGGCCGTGGCGGTCCTGGATGTCGCGCAGGAGTTCGACGATCTGGGTCTGCACCGTCATGTCGAGGGCGCTGGTCGGCTCGTCGAGCACGAGCAGCCGGGGCTTCAGGATCAGCGCGCGGGCTATCGCGATGCGTTGGCGCTGGCCGCCGGAGAATTCGTGCGGGTAGCGGTCCATCATCGCGGGGTCGAGGCCGACCTCGGAAAGGGCCGCGGCGACGGCTTCGCGCGGGCGTCCGGCGCCCTCGACGCGGTGGACGGTGAGGCCCTCGGCCACGATCCGCTCGACGGTCATGCGAGGCGAGAGCGAGCCGTAGGGATCCTGGAACACCATCTGCATGCGGCGGCGGAGGGGGCGGACCGCGGGGCCCTTCAGCCTCGAGATGTCCTCGCCGAGAAAGGCGATCGGACCCTCGGACGCCGTCAGCCGCATCAGGGCGAGGGCGAGGGTGGTCTTGCCCGAACCCGACTCCCCGACGACGCCGAGGGTCTCGCCCTCGCGCACCTCGAGGGGGGCGTCCTTCACCGCCTCGACGTGCCCGACGACGCGGCGCATCAGGCCGCGGCGGATCGGGAAGCGGACCGAGAGGCCGGGGCTCCGCAGCACCGTCTCGGCGCCGGCGGGCACCGGACGGGCGATTCCCTTCGGCTCGGCGGCGAGGAGCTTGCGGGTGTAAGGGTGGCGGGGGTCGGCGAAGAGGGCGCGGGTGGCGCCGGTCTCCACGATCTCGCCGCCCTGCATGACGGCGACGCGGTCGGCGATGCGACGCACGATGCCGAGGTCGTGGGTGATGAACAGCATGGCCAGCCCCTCCTCCGCCTGAAGGCGCTTCAGGAGGTCGAGGATCTGGGCCTGGATGGTGACGTCGAGCGCGGTGGTGGGCTCGTCGGCGATCAGGAGGTCCGGGCCGTTGGCGAGGGCCATGGCGATCATCACGCGCTGGCGCTGACCGCCGGAGAGCTGGTGGGGGTAGTCGGCGAGACGGCTTTCGGGGTCTCGGATGCCGACCTTGGCGAGGAGATCGAGGATGCGCGCGCGGGCGGGATCACCCGAAAGGCCCTGGTGGACGGCGAGGCTTTCCGCGAGCTGCTTCTCGATGGTGTGGAGCGGGTTCAGCGACGTCATCGGCTCCTGGAAGACGAAGCTGACGTCGTTGCCGCGGGTGCGGCGCAGGGCGGCCTCGTCGGCCCCGACCATCTCGCGCCCCGCATAGGTGACCGAGCCCTCGACGACGGCGGTGTCGGGCAGGAGGCCGACGGTGGAGAGGGCGGCGACGGACTTGCCGGAGCCGGATTCGCCGACGAGGGCCAAGGTCTCGCCGGCGGCGATCTCGAAGTCGACGCCGCGGACGGCGCGGACCGGGCCCTCGCGGGTCGGAAAGGTGACGGAGAGGTTCCCGGCGCGGAGGAGGGGGGCGCTCATCGCGGGCTCCGCAGGATACTCACGCGTGAGCAGGGGTGCAAGACATTGATTCCGATATCATATGCGGGAGTTTCTATTTGTGAGCGCATGGGGCCGCGCCGGTCACCGGAACGTCTTTCGCGGATCGAAGGCGTCGCGGACGCCCTCGAACACGAAGACCAGCAGCGAGAGCATGATCGCGAAGGCGAAGAAAGCCGTGAAGCCGAGCCAAGGCGCCTGGAGGTTGTTCTTGCCCTGAAGGGCGAGGTCGCCGAGCGAGGGGTAGGAGGCCGGCAGGCCGTAGCCGATGAAGTCCAGCGTCGCGAGCGTGGTGATCGAGGCGGTGAGGATGAAGGGCAGCATGGTCAGCGTCGCCACCATCGCGTTCGGCAGGAGGTGGCGGAACATGATGGTCCAGTCCCCGACGCCGAGCGCCTTCGCCGCGCGGACGTATTCGAAGTTGCGGGCGCGCAGGAACTCGGCCCGGACCACGCCGACGAGCGCGGTCCACTGGAACAGCGAGAGCAGGATCAGCATCGACCAGAAGGTCGGCTCGATCACCGCGGCGATGATCATGATGAGGAAGAGGACGGGGATCGCGCTCCAGATCTCCTCGACCCGCTGGAAGGTGAGGTCCACCCAGCCGCCGAAATAGCCCTGCGCGGCGCCGGCGAAGACGCCGATGGCGGCCGAGAGCCCCGTCAGCGCCAGCCCGAACAGCACAGAGATCCGGAAGCCGTAGATCACCCGCGCCAGCACGTCGCGCGCCTGGTCGTCGGTGCCGAGCCAGTTGGTCGCGTCGGGCGGCGAGGGGGCGCGGGGGACCTCGTAGTTGATCGTGTCGAAGTGGAAGGGGATCGGGGGCCAGACCATCGAGCCCGTGACGGCGCCTTCGGGCGGGTTTCCGGTCTCGACGGCGGCGGCGATCTCCTCGGGCGCGTCGAAGCAGGCCTCGAGCCCGCCGGTGAGGATCAGGCAGCGGACCTCGGGCGCGCGGTAGTCGGCCTCGGTCCGGAAGTCGCCGCCGAAGCGCGTCTCGGGGTGGAATTCGAAGATCGGGAACATCGTCTCGCCGCGATAGGTGACCCAGAGCGGGCGGTCGTTGGCGACGAATTCCGCGAACAGCGACACGAGGAAGAGGACGAGGAAGATCCGCAGCGACCAGAGCGCGCGCGTGTTGGCGCGGAAGTTCTCCCAGCGCCGGCGGGCGAGGGGGGAGAGCGCGAAGCGCCCCTCGCGCCGCGGCGGGGGCTGGGCGGCGTCGGGGGCGAGGGCCGGGGCGGGCGGAGTCGCCTCCGCCTCGCCCGACGGGGCGTGGCGCGCGGGGGCGGCCGGCGCGGCGTCGTCGGCGGGGTCGCGGGCCTCGGCCGGGGGGAGGTGGTCGGCGCGGCCTTCGACGGCGGACGCGCCGGGGCGGCGGGCCTCTGTCTCCTCCGCCTCGCGGCGGGCGCGCTCGCGGGGATCGTCGGTCATGCCTCGCGGCTCTCGAAGTCGATGCGCGGGTCGATCCAGACATAGGTGAGGTCGGAGATCAGCTTCACCGCCATCCCCATCAGCGAGAACAGGAACAGCGTGCCGAACACCACCGGATAGTCGCGGTTCACGACGCTCTCGTAGCCGAGGAGGCCGAGACCGTCGAGCGAGAACACGATCTCGATGATGAAGGCGCCGGTGAAGAAGATGCTGACGAAGGCGCCCGGAAAGCCGGCGATGACGATCAGCATGGCGTTGCGGAACACGTGGCCGTAAAGCACGCGGCTCTCGGTCAGGCCCTTGGCCTTGGCGGTCATCACGTATTGCTTGCGGATCTCGTCGAGGAACGAGTTCTTGGTCAGGAGGGTGAGCGTCGCGAAGCCGGCGATGCTCATGGCGATGACCGGCAGCGCGATGTGGTGCAGATAGTCGATCGCCTTCATCGGCCAGCTCAGCGTCTCCCACCCGTCGGAGACGAGGCCGCGGAGCGGAAACCACTGCAGGAAGCTGCCGCCGGCGAAGAAGATCAGCAGCATCACCGCGAAGAGGAAGCCGGGGATCGCGTAGCCGACGATGACGAGGCCGGAGGTCCAGGCGTCGAAGGGCGTGCCGTCGCGCACCGCCTTGCGGATGCCGAGGGGGATCGAGACGAGATAGGAGAGCAGCGTGGTCCAGAGCCCGAGCGAGATGGAGACGGGCATCTTCTCGAGGATCAGATCGGTGACGGAGATCGAGCGGAAGTAGCTCTCTCCGAAGTCGAAGCGGGCGTAGTTCCAGAGCATCAGGGCGAAGCGCTCGTGCGCGGGGCGGTCGAAGCCGAACTGGCGCTCGAGCTCGGCGATGAAGTCGGGGTCGAGGCCCTGCGCGCCGCGATAGTCGTCGGAGCCGCCGGCGCCGGCCTCGCCGCCCGCGCCGGTGAAGCGGTCGGTGGCGGAGCCGGCCTCGTTGAGCTGGGAGATGACCTGCTGGACCGGGCCGCCGGGGGCGAACTGGATGACGGCGAAGTTCACCAGCATGATCCCGAGCAGCGTCGGGATCATCAGCAGGAGACGGCGGAGGACGTAGGCCCCCATCGGCGGCCCTCAGCGGCCGCCGGGGCGGCGCGGGTCGCGCTCGTCCTCGACGCGCACGGGGCGGGGGGCCGAGGCGTCGCCGCCGCCCGAGAGGACGCCGGCCGCGGCGCCGGCGGCGGCGGCCGCGCCGGCGAGGCCGATGAGGACGAGGGCCTCGGCGGGGGTCACGGCGCGCCCTCCGCCTCGAGCGCGGCGGCCTTCTCTGCGTCCCACCACCAGAAGCCGTCGCCGCGGGCGTATTTCGGCGCGGTCTCGGGGCGGCCGAAGAGGTCCCAGTAGGCGACGTTGTAGCTCGCCTTGTACCAGTTCGGCGTCCAGATGTGCTTGGCGCGGAGCACCCGGTCGAGGGCGCGGGCCGCGACGTCGAGCGCCTCGCGGCTCTCGGCGTCGACGACGTGCTCGATCAGCGCGTCGACGGCGGGATCGGAGACGCCGGCGAGGTTGGGGGTGCCGGGCTGGTCGGCGGACTGCGAGCCGAAGAGGTTTCGCAGGTTCGGCCCGGGCGTGAGCGACATCACGAAGCGGCCGGTGATCACGTCGTAGTCGAACTCCTCCTGTCGGGCCTGGTACTGCGCGGGGTCGACGACGCGCTGCGAGGCGTCGACGCCGAGGCGCTTCAGGTTCTCGACATAGGGGCCGATGATGCGCTGGAAGGTGGGGCTCGAGAGCAGGAACTCGACGCGGAGCGTCTCGCCCTCGGCGTTGCGGCGCAGGCCGTCGTCGCCGACCTCCCAGCCGGCGCCGGAGAGCAGGCGCGAGGCGCGGCGGAGCACGCCGCGGTCGGAGCCGGAGCCGTCCGTCTCCGGCGGGCTGTATGCGGGTTCGGTGAAGACGCTCTCGGGGATCTCGCCGCGGAGGGGTTCGAGGAGGGCGAGCTCGGCCTCGGAGGGAAGCCCCTCGGCCTCCATGGGGGAGTTCTCGAAGAAGCTGTCGGTGCGGGTGTAGAGGCCGTAGAACAGCGTGTCGTTCGACCATTCGAAGTCGAAGGCCATGGCGAGGGCCTGGCGGACGTCGGGGTCGGCGAACTGCGGGCGGCGCAGGTTGAACCAGAATCCCTGGATGCCGGAGGGGCGGGCGTCCGGGATCTGTTCGCGGATCACCCAGCCGTTCTCGACGGCGGGGAAGTCGTAGCCGGTGGCCCAGATCTTCGAGAAGAACTCCTCGTGAAAGAGGAAGGCGCCGCCCTTGAAGCCCTCGAAGGCGGCGGTGTAGTCCTTGAAGTACTCGAAGACGTAGCGGTCGAAGTTGTTCGTGCCGCGGTTCACGGGAAGATCGGCGCCCCAGTAGTCCTCCCGCCTCAGATATTCGATCGAACGGCCGGGCTGCACCTCCCCGACGTCGTAGGGGCCGGAGCCGAGGATCGGGTCGAGGGTCGAGTCGGAGAAGTCCCGACCCTGCCACCAGGCTTCGGAGAGCACGGGCAGCGAGCCGACCAGCGAGGGCAGGTCGCGGGCCGAGACGCCGTCCGCGAAGTCGAAGCGGACCTCGTGCTCGCCGAGCACGGTGGCGCTTTCGACGTCCTTGAGGCGGAGGCAGTAGACCGGGGCGCCCTCGGTCTTGAGAGTGCGGAAGCTCCAGGCGACGTCCTCGGCGGTGACCGGAGAGCCGTCGGCGAAGCGGGCCTCGGGACGCAGGCGGAAGGCGATCCATGCGCGGTCGTCGGGGTATTCGATCTCCTCCGCGAGCAGGCCGTAATAGCTGTCGGGCTCGTCGGCCGACGCGACGAGGAGCGTGTCGAAGGTGGCCGAGAGGCCCTGCGCCGGTTCGCCCTTCAGCACGAAGGGATTGAGACTGTCGAAGGTGTTGGAGGCGCCGGTGCCGCGGCCGGACCAGACGCCGCCCTTCGGCGCGTCGGGGTTCGCGTAGTCGAAATGCGCGAAGTCCGCCGGATACTTCAGCTCGCCGAAGGCGGAGATGCCGTGCGCGACGGTGACGTCGTTCGCGCGCGCGCCGGGCGCGGCGGCGAGGAGGACCGCGGCGGCGAGGCCGGCGAGGACCCCGGCGGCGCGGCGCGGGGCGGAACGGGCGGCGGACCGCGTCGGCATGAGGCGTCTCTCCCGTGGCTCGATCCCTTCAAGGGGTAGGCCGCGGGGGTGGGTGTTTCAAGCGGCGGCGGGCTCGCTTGCGGCGTCGTGATCGCGGCGGCGGGCGCCGGCGCGCCCCGAGGCCGGCCTGAACGCCGACGGCCGGGCGCGGGGCCCGGCCGTCGTCGCTTCGGCTCCGCGGTCAGGGCGGCGCGTCAGTCGATCGCTTCGTCCGCGAGGTAGGCGATCACCGCCGCGCGATCCTCCGGCTTCTTGAGCCCGGCGTAGCCCATCGAGGTGCCGGGCGCCCACTGGGAGGGGTTCTCGAGGAAGGCGAAGAGGTTCTCCGGCGTCCAGACCTCGGCCTGTTCGGAGAGGGCGCCGGAATAGGAGTATTCCTCGACCGCGCCGATCTCCCGCCCGACCACGCCGTAGAGGTGCGGGCCGACGCCGTTCGCGCCCGGCTCGACCTTGTGGCAGGCGGAACATTTGCGGAACACGTTCTCGCCGCGCGACGGGTCGCCGGAGGCGATCAGCGCGGCGACGTCGATCTCCGGCTCGGCCGCCGCCTCGCCGCCGCTGTCGCCCTCGTCCTCCTCGATCTCGACCGAATAGGCGTACTCCTCGCCCTTGTGTCCCGGCGAGAGGATCATCTCGGCGAAGAACTGCGCGCCGAGGTAGATCAGGAGCGCGCCGACGACGGCGCCCACGATCTTGTTGATCTCCAACGTGTCCATGAGTGTCCCGACCTCTCGTTCCGGCGTCGCCTGCGGTCCTTCTGCGGAAGGCGCGGCGACGGCCGCGGCGGCGCGCGCGCCCTCCGGTGCGGGGCGGGACTTAGACGCTTCCCGCCCGGGGACGCAAGGCGTATAAGGCGCGACCGACGTCCGGCGCCCCGCCCCGGCCCGGAGCCGGCCCCATCGACACCCCGGAGCCCGCCCCAATGCCAGAGCCCGACCGCATCGCCTTCCAGGGAGAGCCCGGCGCCTATTCGCACACCGCCTGCCGCCAGGCGATGCCGGCGCTGGAGCCGCTGCCCTGCAAGACCTTCGAGGAGGCGATCGCCGCGTGCCGCACCGGCGCGGCGAAGTTCGCGATGCTGCCGGTGGAGAACTCCACCTTCGGGCGCGTCGCGGACATCCATGCGCTGCTGCCCGACAGCGGGCTGTTCATCATCGCCGAGACCTTCGTGCCGGTGGCGATCCAGCTGATGGGCGTTAAGGGCGCGACGCTGGAGGGCGTGACCGAGGCGCGCAGCCACCCCATGCTGCTCGGCCAGTGCCGGGAGTTCCTGAACGCCCGCGGCATCCGCCCGGTGATCGGGGCCGACACCGCGGGCTCCGCCCGGCAGGTGGGCGAGCTGGGCGATCCGACGGTCGCGGCGCTGGCCTCCGAGCTCGCGGCGGAGATCAACGGCCTCGAGATCCTGGCGCGGGACATCCAGGACAACGCCCACAACGCCACGCGCTTCCTGTTGATGAGCCGCCAGAAGGTGGAGGCCGAGCCCTCCGCGCCGAAGGTGCTGACGACCTTCGTGTTCGAGGTGCGCAACGTGCCCGCCGCGCTCTACAAGGCGATGGGCGGGTTCGCGACCAACGGCGTCAACATGGTGAAGCTCGAGAGCTACATGGTCGGCGGCAGCTTCACCGCCACGCAGTTCCTCGCGGACATCGAGGGCCATCCCGAGGATCCGGGGGTGCGCTTCGCGATGGAGGAGCTCGCCTTCTTCACGAGCTTCCGCAAGATCCTCGGCGTCTATCCGGCGCATCCCTACCGGGCGCGCGCGGGACGCCCGGCCGAGGGGGCGGCGGCGTGAGGGGCGTGCGCAAGACCGTGATCGTGGTCGAGACGGTGACGGCTGACGCGGCGGGCCGTCCCTGCGCCCCGATCGTGCGGGCCGCGGCGATGGCGGTGCTGGCCAATCCCTTCGTCGGGCGCGTCGTGGACGATCTGAGCGAGCTGTTCGATCTTTCGCGCGAGATCGGGGCGGCGCTGTTTCCGGAGGCGGTGGCGCGGCTCGGCCGTGCGCCGGTCTCATACGGCAAGGGCGCCTTGGTGGGCGTGGCAGGCGAGGTCGAGCACGGGGCGGCGACGATCCATCCGCGACTGGGCGCGCCGATGCGCGCGGCGCTCGGCGGCGGCGCGGCGCTGATCCCGTCGAACTGTCGGATCGGCGCGGCGGGGGCGGCGCTGGACCTGCCGCTCGGCCACAAGGACGAGGCGTGGAGCTTCGACCATTTCGACACGATGACGGTGATGGTGGCCGACGCGCCGCGGCCGGACGAGATCCTGCTGGTGATGGGCGTCGCCGATGGCGGGCGGCCGAACCCGCGCTGCGGCGACGGGCCGATCCGGGACTGACGCCGGGTCCGGGGCGGCGGCCCGCCGCGCCGGGGCGGTCAGGACTGGCTGGGCCCGCGGCGTTCCATCAGGCGACGCTCGATCCTGCGCCAGTCCTCGGCGGCGTCGTCCCTGCCCTGCGCCTCCAGCTTCGAGGCGCGCTGGGCGGCGGTGGCGATGGCGCTCGGGCCGAGCTCCTCGAACAGGAGCTTCGCCTGGCGCTCGATCTCCTCCATCTGCAGCATGGTTCGTCTCCCTCGGTTGGCGGCCGGGGGCGGCCGCGGCATCGGCGGGGCCCGCGACGACCGCACGCAGGCGTCGCGGAGCGCTTCCATGAAAGTAATGGCCGGCAGGTCGATTTGGAAGGGCCGGGGCGCGCACCGGACGCCCGGCGGGGCTGGACGCGCGGGCCCGGCGGGGAGAGACTGCGCCGAGCGGAGGAGACGGCGATGGACGGCGGGACGGTGACGCATGCCGCGCTGAGCGGTGCGGATTTCGGGGCGGTGCGGGCGGCGATCCGTTCGGGCGCCTATGGCGGGCACACGGCGGGGCTGGCGCCTGGACGGCTGCAGGTGAACCTCGCGGTCCTGCCGGCGGCGGAGGCGGAGGATTTCCTCGCGTTCTGCCGAGCCAATCCGCGGCCTTGTCCGTTGGTGGCGATGTCGCCGGGGCCGGGCGACCCGCGGCTGCCCCAGATCGGGGCGGATACCGACGCGCGGACCGACGCGGCGGGCTACGTGCTGTGGCGGGATGGCGAGCCGGTGGAGACGCTCGGCGATCTCTCCGCCGTCTGGCGGGACGATCTCGTGGCCTTCGCGCTCGGCTGTTCGTTCACCT
>Ga0102938_10002645_pt1 | contig 13517 bp, 10 predicted proteins | sample SalPonR2_B_D2_MG_FD_84516 | JGI IMG/M metagenome (GOLD analysis project Ga0102938, IMG submission 84516) | Salt pond soil microbial communities from South San Francisco under conditions of wetland restoration - Salt Pond MetaG R2_B_D2_MG | ecosystem: Environmental > Aquatic > Marine >... | reverse complement strand
TTTGATAATTCCGATAATCCCCCGAATTTTCAGTATTGGAATTCAAAACATATATCGAGGGCTTTTTGTTTTGCGGAGGTAAAACTCGCAAATACTGCCTCATTACAGCGCTCCAACTGCCGTCACCCTCCCAGGGAGTGGGGAAAGTCTCAAACATTCGCCCGTTAATATCCGGCTGTAAAGCGCTTAAAGAATTTCCGTTTATCAAAATTCTTTTTTTCTCCCCGATCCTTTGCCTGGTTTGATGAAAAAGTTGTCCGCAAGCTCGGCGCCACTCTTGATTAACTTCGCTTTCGTTTTCCGTTCTGCCATCTTCGTCAATATCAATACCTCCTCCTTTGTTGTAATGACTAATATTAGCATCCACAATATCAAAGAAAACTCCGTCCCAAATGTCCAGTTTAATTTTATTATCAATATAATTCACATTGAAATCACGCCAAGCCGGATTGGAAATATTGACAGCGTAAATATCGGGCCAAATTTCAAATCTCTCTCCTTGCCCGTCTTTTAACCACCAATCATTTTCCTTCACCTTCTCATAAATATATCTGTTTAACCCCACATTATCATTTAAACCGCTAACATTGACCATGGCCGGATAAATATAAGAAAAAATCATTCCCTCGGGGCGCCGATTGTTGTAATAAGTAAAAAAATCCGGGCTACTAAAGGCGGTCTCCGTGGGAACTATCAACAAATCCCAGCGAGAAAGCTCTTGATAGTCTTCCCGAGGAACATGGGATAGATAATAATTAGCCAAACGGGGATAACTGTCCGAGGCCGCTTGCGCTCTGACACCCAAAAAAAGAAAAGAAAAAATAATCAAAAAAATAATTTTTTTCATTTGGTCTTTCATTGTTTTTTTATATTAAAAAACTGCTTAATTTTCATCAAAAAGCAGTTTTTTAAGAGCTATCCTTTAGATTAGCATGGATCGATAAAGTCCTAAAGTATTTTTAGTGATATTTTCCAAGCTATACTCCGAATTGATTCTTTTTTGGGCCTTCTTGCCCTTATTTTTAATTTGAGAAGGATGGCTCAAAGCATAATTTAATTTTTCTTTTAAATCCTTTTCGTCTCCGGACCTAAAAGAGATTCCGGCCTCTCCGCTGGGCTCCAAATTCTCCGGAATATCGCTAACCAAGACCGGCAGGCCATAAGACATGGCTTCCAACAAAGCCAAAGACAAACCTTCAGACTCGGAAGGTTGAGCAAAAATATAAGCGTTGGAATAAAGTTCCATTAAAGTATTTCCGGATTGTTTGCCGGTAAAAATTATATTGGGATTATCTTGAGCTAATTTTTTGATTTTACGAGTATAATCATCAGTAAAAGCCCCCTCTCCCACGATTACTAATTTTTTATCGGTTTTAAGTTCATTATAAGCGTTAATCAAATAATGGATACCTTTGTGTCTGACCAGACGAGAAACAGACAAAATATATTCTCCGGAAACTAAACCCCATTTCTCCGTGATTTCTTTGGCCTCTAAGGAAGGATAAATATTGACCCCATTGGGAATATAATCAACCTTGCGTCGGTATTTTTTCTCGGCGTAATCTTTTAACCCGTGAGAAACGGCGATCACTTTATCTGCGAATTTGCAACACATATACTCACCGAATTTTAAATACATTCGGGCAAAAATTCCCCATTTTTGATGATAATAATCCTGACAATGAAAAGTAGAGGTTACCGGAAGCCCGGGGCGTAAAATTTTAACCAAAAACAATAAAGAAGAAGGGCCGATTCCGTGATAATGAACCACCTCATATTTTCGGGAAAAAACAGCATGTATGCTAGCTAAAAAAGTATGAGTAATAGCATCCAGATGCTTGGAGTTTATGCTGGGCAAACTGATCAGATTAACTCCTTGATAAGTCTTTAAATTTTTATCCGTATAATTCGGACGAGTATAAACATACACTTCATGACCGGCCTTAACCAAGCGTGTAGCTAATTCTCCTACATGCTTTTCAATTCCTCCGGACTGAGCCGGAATTCCTTTTTGTCCGATCATGGCAATTTTCATATATTTTAATTTAATCTCTTATTTTTAAACTTATACCCCTGTATAAACCGGATTTTTCTCCTTCGGCCCTAATGGATATATAAGAAGGAGAAACCTGAGAAGGGATAATAAGTTCTTGGGAAAATTTTCCTTTTTCATCAGCCCAAACCTCGACCTTTTCCTGCAAATATTCAATAATAATTTTTTCCTTATTTGCAAATCCTCCTCCGGTCAAAGTTACTTGCTCTCCGGCAACTGCTTCCTTTGTATTTAATTTTAAATAAAATTTCCTTTTAATTTGGCTTGGTTCTTCTTGGGGGTCATAATGGTCTATCACTTCCATATCCTTATTTAAAACCAAAATGTTATTCAAATTAAACACTACTATTGCCTCTTCTTTATTTGTCTGCACTACTCTAATTCCTTGAGCCCAAGATCCGGCCTCGCCAACGCCGGTAGTAAAAATCCAATCCACAGGATTTAAACTGTATTTATCCGCCTTAACCACCCCTACTCCGTCGGAAAAATAAATATATCCGCTTCCTTTTAAACCATCCACATCATACCCGTGTTCAGAAATATGCTTGAATTCCCTCTTTTTATCCAATTTTTCGGCTGAATTATTGATCCCGTATTTCTTTAAAGAATTATCATCTACCACATATATTCCTTCTTCGGAGTCATAGTGGGCCTTGCGGAAATGATCGCCCTCGAAGCGAAGATCTTTTTGAGCTGTTTTCTGGCCGCTTACAGGGTTATAAACCTCTATTCCTTTCTTGTCTAAATTTAAAACATATCCTTCGTCAGGAAAAAAATTGATGTTATATTGATATTCGTTTTCGGGAAAAAGATAAGAACTGATATTTTGTAAATCCTGATTCCAGATCTTGGTTCCTTGGCTTCCCAGGGTTATAACATACTCTCCTTTTTTTTCCAGGCCCTTAAACCAATCCCAGCTATTATCTTTAAGCTTCTTTGCCAATAAAGGCTCCTTTGGGGAAGAAATATTATATTGATAAAAATACCTTCCATTGGTTAAATAAAGATAAAGATCTTCTTCGGTTTGATTGAAGATCAAATCATTAAACTCCTTTTCTTCACTTTGCGGTAAAATTTGAGAAACCTTTTCTATTTTTCCTTCTTTCACTGTAAAAATTTCCGCTCTTCCGGAATTAATTGTTCCTATAATTATTTTATTCTTATAAAAAACGGCTTCCCCGCTATAATAAGTGGTATGGGTATCGGCAAAAGTGTCCCGGCTTTTAAAAACAAAAATCGAAACCGCAATCAATAACAAAAAAACCGCTATTGACAATATTTTTTTATTTTTCATATCCATCATATCCATCAATTTAAATTGTTATTTTAAATTTGAAATGCACCGGGGCAACTCTTCCAAACTAAGATAAAATTTTTGCGAACTCGGGTTGGCGGTGTGGGATCTTTAAACCGCAATTAATTAGGGCGCGGAGCAAAAATTTTATCTTAGTTTGGAATTTCACTGATTGATCTAGTGGTGCATTTGACTACATTTGACTATTTAATGTAGAATTTTATAAATCAAATAATTTTAACACTAATCGGCAAAAATGTCAATAGCTAAACCATCAAAATCAGAGATTTTTTCCTGAGATCAATTCTTGGTACCAAGGAAGAATTTTTGAGGCGTATTTTTCCGGGGTATATTCCGAAGATAAACTTATATTTCCGAAAAATGAAGAGTTACTTTTTTTGTTTAATTTTAGTAGTTTGTTTTTCAAATCTTTCGGATCCCCGGTTTGAAATAAAAGGCCGTTTTCTCCTTCTGTGATAATTTCAGGCGCAGCCCCGGCCCGAGAAGCAATTACCGGAGTTCCCAAAGATAAAGATTCCAACAAAGTGTAACCGAAAACTTCCGCCCAAACAAAAGGAAATACAACCGCCTTGGCTCTTTGAATAATCTCTTTCAATTCTTCGCCCTTTTTAAAACCTAAAAATTCCACCCTGTCTTCCAAATTGTTTTTTCTGACCATCTCTTCCAGTTTCTTTTTCTGCTTTCCCTCGCCCGCTATCTTTAATTTTAGATCCGGGGTGCGGATCCAAGCTTTAATTAAAATCTCCACTCCCTTTTCTGAAGATAACCGTCCAAAATAAAGAAAATAATCTTCACCCGACCCTATCTTCTTCTTTTGCCACTCCTCTGGAAATAAAAAGTGAGGCAACACTCTTATTCTCTCCCGGCTAAACCCGGCTCGAACAAAAACTTCTCTAAGATAATCGCTGGGAGAAATAAACAAGTTCACCCTATCATAAGTTTTTAAAATCTTGTTATGAATATAGGCCTCCAAGGTCAAAACAAAACTTTTCAAAAAAGATCCGGCAACGCATCTATATCTTAGACAATTATAAAACTTCCCGCCCAGGCATTTATCACAAATTTTTCCCTGCCTAAACATTTTATAATCCGGGCAAACCAATTTATAGTCATGCAGGCTCATAACCACCGGGATATCGTATTTTTTCAAAACCTTGAGCACTGAAGGAGATAAATGATGATAAATATTATGAAGATGAACAATGTCGGGCTGAAAATCCTTAAGAATCTTTTTCATCTTACGAGCTGCCTCAAAATTATAAATAATCCTTAAAGCAATTTTTATTTGCCTAAAAAAACCGTATTTACCTCCCAAATCATAATCCCTGACAAAATAAGAGCTGAATTGGGAGGGACGATTACGAGGGTTAATAGTGGAAAAATAAGCCACCTCTGCCCCCTTCTCTTCCAGAAGCTTGCCCAGGTCAAAATAAGCGCGCTCAGCGCCTCCGCGCAAATAATGAAAATTGTTTACCAGCAATACTTTCATAAGCTAAAAATCTTTTTTTTAATTATCCAGATTATAGAACGCAACCAATGTTTTTTTATAGCCGGGCGGGCGGTACAAATCATCCAGCTTTGCTCGCAAGACTTGTCTTTCTCGCCCAAATTCAAATGAAGTCCTTGCTCATCCAATTTACCTATGGACTTATCGGCCACATCACAAGGAAAAACTCTTTTTTGCTGATCAATAAAAATATTATATTTGCCGGAATAATCGGGATAAATTCTTCTACCGGTTTTTAGAAACTCACGCAAACCGTAAGCGTAAAGAGCTCTGGCCCATTTTTTAGGATTAAAACCTTTTAACTCTTGCTGTATAAGCCAATTCAACTCTTCCTCCATTTTTCCCGCCAATTTGATTTTATTCTCTTTGGCAAAGAAATTCTCACTAGAATGAACCGCTGTTAAAGAAAATTCCACTCCCGAATCTTGGGCTAAGCCATATATTTTTTTAAGCTCGCGAATATTTTCATCTCCCAAAGTAAAAGATATTTTTAAATTTTTAACTCCCAAATCTTTTAAGCTTTTCAGGGTTTGCAAGGCCTTCTTGTAAGCGCCCGGCACTCCTCTGAGCTTGTCGTGGACAGACGGACCTCCGTCCAGGGAAACAGCCACTCCCAAGCCGGGATTGATTTTTAAGGCTTCAGCCATTCTTTTTTTTATAAGCTCCGGAGCCAGCCCGTTAGTGGAAATAACCATACCGGCCCGGGGATTGTTTTCTTTTAAGGTCTTTACAATACCCAAAAAATCTTGAGCCAGAAAAGGCTCTCCTCCGCTAATATTGATATCTTTTAAGCTCCGGGGCAAAGAAGCTAAATCTTCGCCTGTTAACTCCCTTCTATCCTGGCTTTTCCAAATAAAACAACGCTGACAACGAGCATTGCAACTGTAGGTTACGGCCAAAACCAAGTCTTTGATTTTGTTTGTTTTTCTCTCTTCCAATTTTTTGACCAAAAACATTTTTAAATTATACATATTTTTAAGCAATATTTTTCTCAGCTTGCGAGCGGGAAAAAACTTTTTATAAAAATATAAAATTCCCTCGCGCTCCCGGCTCAATTTAAAAAGCGAACGCTTGCCACCGGAAGAGAAGCCGTGATAATGGATTACCCGGGATCGGGGAAAATAAATTACCTCATAGCCTTCCTGTCTGGCCCGGAAGCAAAAATCCATATCCTCCACTCCGAAAAAATAATTTTCATCCAAGCTTCCTATTTGGGAAATTAACTTTTTAGAGATAAGCATACAACCTCCGCTGACCCAGCCCACCCGGCTGACTCGACTAAAATTATTACGAGTAAAAAAATTATAAGCGGTTACGCTTCCCCAGGGCAGAAATCTATAAAGCCAAAAGAGTCGGAAAAATTCATTTAAGAGAGTGGGGGTGCGACCAAAACTGTATTGGAGCTTACTATCAGGGTAACGCATTTGCGGAGCCAGTATTCCGGCTTCCGGATGTTTGCGCGCATATTCTAAAAGCTTCAAAAAACTCTTATCTAAAAACACGTCTGAATTGAGAAGTAAAACATAATCCCCGGAAGCGGAATTTATTCCCTGATTAACCGCCCCGGCAAAACCCAAATTTTGGGAATTAAAAATAAGCTTAACTTCTTCTCGACCGCCGAATTTTTCCTCTAAATATTCCCGGCTACCATCAGCGGAGTTATTGTCTATTAAAATAACTTCGGCCAAATTTCCGTCCAAAACCCGACAGGCTTTCTCCAGCGCCTGCGCAGTAGTTTCCGGAGTTTTATAATTAATTGTAATTATACTTATTTTCATATTTATTTTTTTCTAAATTAATAAAACCGCCCAAAAATAACCAAAAAATAATTCCGTAAGGCAGGGCGAACAAAGTTACCTCCACTTGTCCGTTTAAAAACACCGCTATTAAGGAAGCTAACATCCCCCAGAACAAAGGCCTATAACTACTCCCTATTTTTCCGCCCAGCTCCCGCGCCTTTCTAAATATGCTTACTACTATAAACAAAACCAAGCCCAAGCCCAAAACTCCCAAATCTATCAAGGCTTGCAAGAAAAAATTATTAACCAGCTGCTCATAGCCCGGGAACAAATAACGGGAGTAATAAATTATTTGCTGACCCGCCCCCACTCCGGTTAAAAAATGATTTTTAACAATGTTTAGGCAGGTCTGAAGCTCTTGAAAGCGAAACTGACTGCTTACATCCACAAATACCCGGCTTAAGCGGAAAAGCAAACCCTCCCAAAAAGATTGAAAAAAAATAAAAGCCAAAAGTAAAAACAAGAAGGTGAATAAAGAAAAAACCAATCTCTTGCTCTTAAATTTATAAAATAAAAACACTAAAGCCAGGAAAAGACTGAGAGCGGCCGCTTTTCCCAAAGACATAAAAACCGCCAAAACTCCTAATAAAAATATTAATAAAATAAAGGGCTTGGCCCTGCCACTCTCCCAGAAATAAAGCCCCAAAAGGGCCGGCAGGATCATAACCAAAACAGCCACTGAAGTGGCAATAGGGCCCAAGGAAATCAAGATCTCATTACGGTTAAGGAAAAAATCCAGAGAAAGCCCGAGTTGAAAAAATTTATAAAAGATCTGAATCGAAATAGCCAAAGCGGTAAAAGCCAAACTGTATAAAAACAACTTGATCCTATAAAAATCCTTTAAATAATTCAGGGAGGCAAAATAAGCCAACAAAAACAAAATAATCAACTTAAGCCCGTAAACAAACAAACGGAAATCCAAGATCCAAAAATAAGAAAGCAAAGCCAGGAAAAGATACGCGCTCAAAGCCCATAAAATCTTATCGGTTTTAAGCTTAATTTTACCGGGATTAAATATTTTCTCCCAAAGCAAGACCGCGGCTGAGACTAAAATAAAAATCTCGGCCAAATTGGCCTCATAAATCCAGTTATGGGTTATCTCAAAATACAAAAAATTACCCAAAAGCAAAGAAGGCGGAGTTAGAATCAATAAAATCCAAAGCTTGTCCTTGAAAAGATAAGCCACAAAAACCACCAGCAAGGCCAAAGGGATATAAAAATTCAGGAAATCAAAAAAGAAAAGGTCTAAAAAAGACGCTAAAGCAATAAAAAAAAGCCCCCCTAACTTGGCGAAATTAATATGATATTTTTCCAAAAAATTATTTAAAGTAGGCATAATTTCTCTGTTTTTACTCTTTTTTAAAATATCATAAAAATAAAAAAAAGTCAAGGGAGAAATGCTTTTTTAAAAAGCATTTCCCGCCTTGACTTGAAGCAAATCACCTTCTGTAGGGAACTGTGTCCCCTTCCAGAAACTGACTCTCATTTTCCAGAACCATGACGATATCACCGTCCGCTCCTCTAAAATCGGGAGCATGGGTAATTTTTTCCATCTTTTCCCTCACTTGAGGGGATAAAGCGGCTGTCTGAAACCACTCATATCCGCTTTTATAGAAACCTACCAAATTAAATCTGGTGGTCCCCTCCTTGAAGGTGAACTTTTCCAGGGAAACGAAATATTTTCCGTCCCCTGTTTTTTGAAGTTGGACCCCATCCCGTGGGGGGTACCAGCCAGTTTTCTCACTGACCAGTACTACATATTGGGGTTCTCTGGAAAAACCCTCGGAAAGATTGGAAAAATAAATTTTTCCTTTCTCCCCTTCCTTGTCTTTTGTGAGCTCAACACCCACAAAATCACCCGGACTTGAGACCACTTTTTCCTCTTTTTCCCCTGTTAATAGTACAAACAGAAGAAAAAACAACAAAGCAATAATTGCAACAATAAAAAAAGCTGTAATTATTCTTTTCCCTGTTTTTCTTTCCATGTCATCCTCCTCTTTTTTATTTTTTTGGTTTTTAAAGTTCTGGAAAATCATTTTAAAATATCATAAAAATAAAAAAAAGTCAAGGGGAAAATGTTTTTTTTATAAAAACATTTTCCACCTTGACTTGGTCGGAGTGAAAGGAAATTTAATTCCTATACTTTACCTTCCACTCGGAAAAAAATTTTCCTCCAGCTTCCAGGGCCATGACCTGGTCCCCGTTAGCCGGTTCATAATCGGGGGAGTCTGTCTCATGGACCAGGGATCTGTATCCATTGAAACAGAGTTTATCCACCATGAACCAAATCTTTTCCCCCGATTCCGTGATGGCCACTAAGTTGAACCTGGTCGTCCCCTCTTTATAAAGCAGGGGCTTCATGTTCAGGGACATGGCGTCACGGCCATGTTCTCCCAGACCAATACCTCGTTTGGGAGACCAGCCCGTTCTCTCGGACACCGCGACAACATCGTAGATGTTGTCCGCGCCCGGGAAGCCGGCTTCATAGTTGTGGAAAATCACGGTCTGTGCTTCCGGGTCAACATTGACCCGAACACATTCCTCACCGGCCACAGCAGTGGCGGTAACCATAACCATCGTTGTCGCCATGATCATGGCGACGATCATCATCTTTCTCATCTCTTCCTCCTCTTTTTTGCGGTGTTGATATTTTTGCAAGGACTCTTCCCTCGCAAATTTCAAAGAACACACATTTGTATATTAACAAACACAACACTATAACAAATTATTCAAAAAAAGTCAATACCTAAAACTAAAAATCCGGATTTATTCCTCTCTGCCGTCCTGAAAAAACACTTCAGACTCTCGCTTGTCTTCCGGAGCAAACCAGCCGGATTTAGACTCTTCCGCTTTTCTATCTTCTTCCTTAACTTCCTCGTCTTCCTTATTTTTCTTTTTCTCTTCTTTATTTTCCATCTCTTCTTCCTTTTCCTCTTCTTTTTCAGGTATAAAATAAACATACAGCAAAGACACAGCCAAGCCCAAAAGAAGAGCCAAAGGGAATATCAAAAAAATATTGGGTTTAACCGGATAAGTGGAAACAGACGGCCTGTCAATGACACGCACAAAAACTTGATCTCCCAAACCGTGGTAATCCTGATTCTGAGTTCTAATAACATAATTTACAGCTTCGGAAATCTGCCTAACCTGCTCTTTGTCCGGATGATAAACCTTAACTCCTATAATTCCGCTTCCGTCCCGGGAAGGATTAACTTTAACCGTATCCTGCCACTTGTCCATTAAGCGGGAAAAATTTTTCTCTTGGGTAAAATATTCTTTATCCACATTAAAACCGGTCTCTAACACATCTTCATAAAAAGAATTGGAGTCCACTACTTGAGCAAATAAATTGCCCAAATAATCATTAGTCCGGGAAATACTATAAGCGTCAGTATTGGGAGAAAAACTTTGACTAATCAAGAGACGAGAAGAAGAGCCGTATTTAAAAGTTTGGGTAACAACCAAAATTACAGCTATAGCCAAAAAGGCGATAACAAAGAAAAAAACCGCTTTCTTTCTTTTTTTGAATAATTTCCAAAAAGTCACTAAATCCATATAAATCATTTTACTGTTTAAAAGCTTATAAAGTTTAACATAAAAACAAAAAAAAGTCAATAGAAATTGACTTTATTTTCCTTATCTTGGGGGTTTTCATTTTTTTTTAGGTCACTCCTAATTCGTCCAAAACCACAATCTTTTTATTCTCTAAAATATTATATAAAAAGACATCGGTAATCTCCCGCCGATACTTGAATTCGGAATTATTCATAAAAGTGTAGTTAACTTCCCGGCCCAAATTCTTTTCCAGGGAAGCAATAATTTTCTTTAAATTTGCCTTATTGATCCGCCCCACTATTAAAAGATCAATGGGAGAATGAGGGTTGTTTACAAACAATCCGGTTAAAACCACTAATTTAATGTAACCGGTTTTTTTCAAATCAGTCACAAAATCTTTTTGATATAAAATTTGCGCTTTTACAATTAAAGCCCTGAGTTCCTCAAAGAGAACAAAATTTTTGTTCACTTGAAAATATTTTTCCTGTTCTTTATTTTTTTTCTTTCCCGCCTCTTTTTTTTCCTCTCCGGAAATAAGAAGCCCTAAATCTTTTAAATTGTTTAGCTCTCTACGGGCGGAATTGACCTGTAACTCCAAATGGCGGGCCACTTGCCTGATATAATATCTGTTTTCGGTATTAAATAAAAAAAACTTTAAAATTTTTGCTCGCGCTCGGGATCCGAAAAGTCTTTCCAACATATTAATAAATTAAATTTATAAAAAAGGCCTTTAAAATTTGCCTTTCAATTATTTCTATAATATAATAAAAGTACATAAATAGTCAAATAAACAAAACCCCCGAGAACAAAATTCGAGTTATTTTGGGATATAAATATTTTTTGAATATGGCTTATAAAATTTCAAATATATTTGTTAGCTCCGGGCAGAAAAACAACAATGCGGGAGAGGTCTTTATAGCCCAACCCGATGAACACAAGGATTCCTTGGCCGGAAGATTGTTTGTTCTTCTGGAGATAGAATCTTCGAAAAGCAAGGCACTGAAAGTCGCTAATTTTTTAGTGGACAATCTTAATTATAATTATTATCAAAATGAAAAAATATTATTAAGGGAAAAATTGGAGTCCGTTACGGTTGAACACATTTTTGAAACAACCCTAACCAAGGTTAATAAAGATCTCATAGAATTTCTAAACCAAGAGAAGATAAAAATAAGTCCTTATGCCCTGAATATAACCGTCGGGGTAATCTACGGCTCTGAGCTTTATTTCTCTTCAGTGGGTAAAAATAAAAATTTGTTGATTTATCCCCAAACTCGCCAAGACTCTTCAAGAGATCGATATTTCTTAAGCGACATCGGGGACAATCAAAAAAAACAGACCCAATCCACCAATCTTTTTAAGCTTTTTTCCGATGTAATTAGCGGATCCCTGCCCGAGGATGGATATTATTTTCTGACCAATGAGGCCCTAAAAGAATATCTATCAGAAAAACAAATAATAGATATTGTTACCAAGCTTCCGCCGGCGGGCGCGGCTCAACACATCGAAAACATTCTAAAACAGCTCAATGTCAATGCTTTATTCTTGGGTTTGATCATAAAAAACACTTCCGGTCAACAAACCGCCTCAACCCCGGAAGAAGAGACGCGGACGAATGAAGTCCTGGATCTTAACCAGACCAGAAGAAAAACAGAGGAAATTTTAAAACCGGCCGGAATAATCAACTTAACTAAAATAAAGAACTGGGGCTTGGCCGGTGTCTCTCGACTGAAAAAAATATCCCCGCTCGCCTCAAAAAAATCTTCGGGCTCTCAAGAGCTTAATTCTTCCGACAACATATCCACTTCTCCGGAAAAAAAGCCGCTTCAACTAAAAGAAAAAGTGTTTTTTCAAAAAAAATCCAACTTTTGGTCCGGAAGCAAAATAATGGAAATTTTCAAAACCGGCCTCTTGGGATTAATAAGTATATTTTTTTATATAATCAAATTTTTTAGCAGCACCGACAATATAAAACAACTACTGCTTAAAATTAAATATCTACCCGGTTTCTTAAAAAATAAATTCATTTCCTTTCTAAAATTCCTGGCCGGCTTAAATTTAAAAAGCAAACTAACCTTGTTGGTGGTTATAATTTTATTGGGAGCTTTCGCTTTCAGCACCTCTCTTTATGTGGAAAAAAATAAAAAAGAAAAAGCTCTAAAATCCGTTCAAGAACTGATCAATTCTATTGAAAAAAATCAAAACAAAATCGAGGCCAATCTCCTTTATAGTAATGAAAAAGATGCCCAGAAACTAATAAAAAACAATGAAGAAAAATTAAATACTTTACAAAAACAAATCCGGGAATACTCCCTGGAAACAAAAAAATACCAAAAACTAAATACTGCTCACGAAAAACAGGAAAAAGAAGTAATGCATTTGGTTCTCTTGACGGAAGATCTGGAACTTGTAAAAAATTTAGCACCCAGTAATGCTATTTCTGAAAATCTTATCCGGTCAAATAATGAGCTCTATTTGGGCGACAATAAAAGCTCCCAAATACACAAGCTGAATTTAGAAAACAATTCTTTAAAGGGTTTGAGCGCCACCAAAATGAAAAAACTGTCTTTGCCGGTCAAAACCGATGAAATTATCTACTATTTCGATTCTCCACAAGCCACCACTTACAACACGGAAACGGAAGAATTCAAAAATATCAAAGTTAATTTACCCGAAAACTCCCAAATAAAAAGTATGGCCGAATTTGCCGGCAATATCTATCTTTTAGACAGCGTAAACAATCAAATCTACAAACACAGCAACCCTTCCGCCGGCCTAAAAAACGGGCAAAACTGGCTCAAGGACGAGGTTAATCTGGACTCTGCACAAGATCTGGCCATAGACGGGTATATTTATATTTTAAAAAACCGAGAAATAAAAAAATATCTCAAAGGCAGACAAGAAGAATTTAAGCCGGAGAAACCTTATCCTCCTTTAAAAGAAGCAACCAAGATCCAAGTTTCCCCGGAAATAAACAAGGGCTATATTTATATTTTAGAGCCCGCCCAAAAAAGACTTTTGGTCTTTAACAAACAGGGAGAATTTCAAAAACAATACCAAAGCCCTTCCTTTACAGATTTAAAAGATTTCCGGGTGGATGAAGAAAATAATATTATTTATTTTCTGGCCGGCAACTCTGTTTTTAAATACGAATTTGAGGAATAATCAAAATGAACTACCGCCGGCTACAACGCCGGCGGTTTCTATCCTGCCCGCTACCGCGGGCTAATCAAACAATCTGGGAACATCGATTTTATGTTTATCCTGACTTTGAATATATGTTCTAAT
>Ga0102938_10002643_pt1 | contig 13519 bp, 23 predicted proteins | sample SalPonR2_B_D2_MG_FD_84516 | JGI IMG/M metagenome (GOLD analysis project Ga0102938, IMG submission 84516) | Salt pond soil microbial communities from South San Francisco under conditions of wetland restoration - Salt Pond MetaG R2_B_D2_MG | ecosystem: Environmental > Aquatic > Marine >... | reverse complement strand
TAATATATTCAACCACTATCACTCACCTCTTTCATTTCTGATTGATTCAATCATTGCCCTTTTGCCTTGTTCTCTTATTTTAGTTCTGGGATTGATATCCAAATCTTGCATGATTTCATAAAGTTCCTCTATACCCATTTGCTCTAATTCACTTTCAACTTCCTTTTTAGTGATGCATTCAGATGGAAATGAGTCAATGTCTTTTTCTTCAATTTCAAATTTATCTCCAACATTATACCTTGTTCCATTATATTTCCACCTCTGTGGTGCTTCAACAATATATTTTGTAATCAAAAAAGCACCTCCTTTCATCACACTTTTCTTATTCATTGACATTCAAAATATAGATATCATTAATTGATTCAAAACTTGGCAAAAATATGCCAGAAACAATATTCATAACATTTACAGGATGTTTTTGCTTAATAGTTGTTATAGCAATACCTGTATTGACAATACTTACCTCAGCATCTGTAGCTCCACTCATTAAGTCACTTTCCTCAGGTGTAGTTCCAAAGTGAGTGTATCCTAATGTTCCACTTGGAATTAATGTAAATACATCATCTGGAAAGAATTTTGAAGCAGATTGATTTTTGACAGTAGTTGCATACTTCTTACCATAAACAGTCACAGACAAATTCAATTTCTGTGATAAATAGCTTTTTAGCAATTCATCTGTCATAATTATATTGCTTCCACCAATTTTATCCATGTCCATTCTGATAGAATCATTTTGAAGCAAGTAGTTCCAAGTTGTTCTTGTGCATATAGCTCTAGTTAATGGTTCATCAGATGCTTCTTGAGCATTTTGAATATCTTGAATAGGTGTGGCATCATCCAAATCACTCCAAGCACTTGTTCCAGATAGGTTTTCAATCCTACCAGAATCCAAGTTGTAGTCATATTTGTATGCTTGTCTATTAGCTGATATATCAATAGTTCCTGTGGATAGCAATTGCATCCTCATTCTTTCAGCATTAACTTCAGCACCATCAACCAACCCAGCAATATCATCATAAATATTACCTATTATCTGTTCAATAGCAGCAGAATTGCCTCCACTTAACAGCATATTGATTTGCTGCCTATCTTTTTCTCTAATGCTCATGCTTTCCCTGAAGAATGGCATTTCAGTTTCAACTTCACTGAAACCAATCCTCTCTCTTTGAGTAGCTTTAGCATCAAAGTTTGATGGTGTTAATGCTACAGGCAATCCACCAGCACCCTTTATCCATCTCAATTCAAGTCCCATTTGCTTTTGAGCTGGAAATAAAGCCTTGCCCAAATATGGAACAGAATTTGATTGTTTTTCCTCCCAATAGCTTGCTAGTTCTTGCGGTGTTACATAGTCAAAAATAGTTGCCATTTCATTTCCCTCCTTTGTTTTACAATTTTATTATTCAATTAATGCTAATAAAGCATTTTCTTTGAGTGCTTCTAATGCTTCATCAACTGGTGTTTCTGGAAGTTTGCTTACATCAATAAAGCCATGAACTAACATAGTTCCACTAGCATCTCCATAACTACAATCAACATCATCCAGCAGAATACCTTCTGCTCCATCAGCATTACCATCTACACTTCCATCTAAGGCAGCAGCAGCAGCAGCTTCAACAATTCCACTTCCATCTTCATCACCTGAAATGGATGCTTCAACTATTTGTCTTGTTTCAAAGTCATTATTTATAGCAGCAACTATTTCTGCAGCAGTGGAAGTAATAGCACCAGCTCCACCAGTTGCTAAGTTTACAGTGATGTCTCCATCATCAAAATCCACAGATAAATCTTGGTCATTACCAGATGGGTCAACAAGTGCAATAGTAATATCTTCATCATCAGATGGAGTTCCAGTTGAATTCTTACCTTCTACAATAACTGTTGAGTTATCATTAGTTGATTCAATAGTCAATGATGCCATGGTATCAGCAGTGTTTTTCTTTTCAACAAATAAATCTTCATCAGCTAAAACACTTCCACCAATTCCACCAATTACTGTTCCTGCAACTAGAATATCATCACCAGCTGACACATTATCAGCCTCAACTGTTACGGCCATACCAACCCAATGGTCAGCAAATTTCAAAATTTGAGTCTTATTTTCATAGCTAGTTTCAACATATTTCATTTTCATTTTCCCTCCTTTAACTTACCATTTTATTTACCAAAATAATGTTTTTGTGCTTCTTCTGCTTCTTGATTAGCTTTTGAACTTTCATTTGCTATTTTTTTGCCCAACTTCCCTGTTTCATTTCCTTCATTTTTGCTATTAGAAGTGTTGATGACCTTGCCTTTTTGCTCCAATTCTTTCAAAAATTCCTCTTTCAAGGCATTTTGAATTGATTTTAGATCTTCAACCTTCCTTTCAATATCCTCTGCTTCCATATCATGATTAACACTGATATATTTAGCAAGTCTTGGGTCAAGTTCTTTTTTAGCAGTAGCTTTTTCTTTGTGGGCATCCAACCTATCAACCTTTAACTGTTGCTTTTCTTGTTCCAACTTCTGCTTTTCTTGTTCCAACTTCTCTTCTTCACTAAGTTGTTCACTTTTCAGCTCTTCAAGTTGCTTCTTTAATTGCCCCTTTTCATTTCTGTATCTGTCTAGTTCTTTTTGATGTTGTTCTTTCATTTCTTCAATTTGACTATTCATTTTTTCCAGCTTAGAGTCAACACCATTATCATCATTATTTTGGTTTTGTTCCTTTTGCCCTTCTTGTCCTTCTTTTTCTTCAGCCATTTTCTTTCCTCCTTCATCCCAGTTTTCACCCTGACCTAGCATTGCTACAACTGGTCTGTTATTTTACTTTGCCAATTATCCATCTTCAGCCAAAGCCTGTCTGCAAAAGCCCATTCTTATTGCATCGCTGGATGTTGGTCTATAAGTTTAACTAAATGTTTGCCTTCTTTTTCACTTATCCTTCCAGCCTTAATGTATTGTTTTAGTTCCTTTTTTTGTTTTTTTAACTTTTCAACAGAAACATCTTCATCAATAGGCATTCCACCAACCTCTTTCAAATCATTCACCCCTTTTTTGTGAGCAACATAAAGGTTTCATTTATCAAATTTCCATCTCCATCCAATTCTCTAATGTTCACTTTTGTAGCTTTACTTTTTTCAACTATTTCATCATCATCATCCAAATAATAAATTTCTGTCTCTTTTGTTTTTGCCATTATAACACTGAACCTCCTATGAACTTCCTTAAATTTTGCGGAATTGCTTCTCTACCAAATATGTCTGCCAGTGCAGTTATTCTATTTGGCAAATATTTCAACTTATCAGGGTCAGTGAATAAGAATTTAACAGCATCAGCAAAATCTTCAATATTGGATTCAGCTTGCATAGAATATTGGCTACAATAACCTATATCATCATACTTGATTGCCTTTTTCCATTTATAACTAGTGCTGAACCTTCCTTTTGCTACCAATGCCTTGTCTAATTCATGTCCAGCCTCATGATAAAGTGTTGGGTTTATGTGTGCTTGAGCTTTTGCTCCTGTAATATTACCATTTGAATAAAAGCTAATTTGACCATCACCAGCAGTTGCAAAGGATTTGAAATTCTCAATACCATATTCTTTTTCCCAATAGTCATCCCATGGATTTCTGCCATCAAACAACACTATGCTATCTACATTTTCAGTCAGTTTTTCTGGCATTTCTTTGTAAAGGTTTTCTAATTCATCAAACTCTATTTTTTGTTTAGAATAATCCAAATCAACTGGCTGAATTAATTCTGTATTTTTAACATTTCTGATTTTACAGTCTCTGCTTTCACCCAATATATTCCTTTTTTCAATTTTATCACCAGCTTTTTTTGTTCTTTCCACTGGCATATCATTAGCACTTGGTGTTAGCTCTTCACTTATATATGGAGCATAAGCACATCTACAATAAGGATGTAAAGGCAAACTTGGTTCATCACCAATCTTATATACATTATTATGTAATTCTGCACATTCACTACAAGTTTTTTCATCAAAAGTTGCTAAATATCTTACTTTTTTAATATGAGCTTGTTCATAAACATCCAAATTTGATTTATTCCAAACAGCATTAGTCCAACTTCTAACAGTCATATCAACTCTATTTTGCATTTTATTTGCTAATTTATTAAGTCTAGCAGTTGTCTTGGAAGGATGTTCACCTAACATTATGCTATCCATGACTTCTTGTTCCACTTTAAAAGCAACATCATCACCATATTTGCCAACATATTCAGTCATGGTTTTCCCTTTAATCATTATGTTATCAACAACTTCAGACTTAACAGCTTGAACAGGCAACCCAGTATTTAAATTTTCATAAGCAATTCCCAAACCTTTTTGTTTTTTTAAGAAGTTTTGCATCCATCTGGTTTCATTCTTGTATAAATTTGCCAAATCATCTCTGAATTCCTTAGCAAAATTGCCTTTATATTTTCCAAGTTGTTCTCTAATAGTTGATTTGAGTTTTTTGGCTCTATTATACTTGTAAATTTCTTTTCTTGACCATTTCCCATTCTTTTGAGCTTTAGCAAATATTGTATCAATTTCTTTTTGAACTCTTTTATGTGTTCTCTGTAATTTTTTAGCATACTTATTAGCAAATTGTTCTTCAGCAAGTCTGTTTTCTACCTTATGACTCAACATGGCTGTTCAGCTCTTCATACGCTTCATTTCTTGCCTTGTTTTCTTCAGTTTCCAAGTTTTTCAGTTCCTCTTCAGGTTTTTCAAACAATTCAGGCAATTTCTTTATTGCTGTTTCTTTTGTCATCAGGTTCATACCTCTTAATTCAACAATAATATCAATGAGCTTTTTAAGTTCATTTGGAAGTATGTTACCATAATTGATAGTTTGTTCCTCTGGAGCACTACCTCCAGCCATCTGTATAGCATAGCTGTTAATCAACTTTATTCCAGTTGATAAATCACCCCTTAATGATTTAACTTTGGATATCACATCAATAGCCTTGATTTCCAATGCTTCTCCACTGGGGTCACCTGAACTAAGTAAATCAGCCAATACATACTCTGGAAAATCATTTTTAACAATACTCTCAAGGTGTTCTTTTTCCTCTGCCATCAGCTTTGCTATGTTGCCTTGCATTTCCAAATATTCCATCTGGCCTTCAGTTCCTAAATGTAACAACTTCATAGCCTTACCTCTGGATGAAGACATTTTTTCCTTTGTATCTTCACTAAATTGCTTTCCAGTGAGAGTGTCCCAAATGATGGGGTCACCATGAATATAGAATATGGAATTCAAAAAAGCACTAATTTGATTGTGTTCATCTATTTTATCCAACAGTGGCTCAATATTATATTCAGTTTCAAAATCCACTACTGGAATGAATTCCCAAGTCAATGGCCTGCTATTCTCTGTCTCTTCACCATCTTCATATTCTTCAATATATTTGTATTCTTCAGTGTTATAATACACTCTTTCAATTTCAGTTTCTGTGAATTTCTTTTCCTCTGGGTCAAATGATTCAATAGTTCCAGTGATTTTAGCATATACAATTTTATTTCCAGATCTTTTAATCTCAACACTATCAGGATCATGAACTGAAAACACAATACCTTCTTCAGTGCTAACCAATTCAACCACTGACCTTTGGTCTAGTATGAGGTGAAGTAATAAGTTGTATTTCATTAATTGAAATTCATTGAAATTCCAGATCTCTTTTATTTTATCAGCCTTATCACTTTCAATTTTCAAATCCTCTTGTAAAGTGAGAGCACTCATTGTGAAAGTTGTTTTTGGTACTGGATTGTAAATTAATTTTGTTTTATCAAACAGATCTTTTTCATTCAGATAATCATCCTCATATAATTCATTATCATTATCAAAGAATTTCCAAGCCCTTTCACTCATTTCAACACCTCCTTATTTAGCCCCAGCTGTCCCAATCAAGTATATCCTCTTCACCAATTTGAGCAGTAGCATACTTCCTGCCTTGCCAAGCAATAGCTTTTTCCATTACTCTGTCATCATGGTGTCCAGATTCAGCATTATAACTTCCTTTTTCATCTCTAACATAAGTCATACATTCTTCAAAAGTCTTATAGTCCTTAATTACCATTTGATTGGTATTGACAGCACCAGTTCTCAACTCATCTATCATCAAGAATTTGTTTTGACCAGTCCACCATCCCATTTTTCTAGTTTGTTTATCATTCTTTTTGTCCGACTGATATCTGAAGTGAAATCTTTGTTCTGGATAATTCAATTCCTTGAAGATTGTTGTGTTTGTAGTGAGCCCATGGTTATTATGTTCAACCATCATGTAAGCCCAGTTATACTTTTCACCCCATTCATATAATAGATAGCCAAATTCATCTGCTTCCCAATGACCATGGATTTGAACCACTTGCTTCCAGTTATCACCTCTAAAAATAGAAGCACTTGACCAGTCATTCCCTTCATCACCTTCTGCAACATCAGCCCCTATAATGTAAATGGGACAATTTCTACTTGGTTTTTCAAAAACAAAAATATTAGCATTTGGCCATTCCTTTTTATTCTTTTCAATAGGCATTTCTACATATTCAAATTTCACCCTTCTTTTTATGCTGTCTGTATCTCTAATTTGTGGATATGCATTTAAAGCCTTAATTGGTTTGATGTTCTCTTTTATTTCCAAAATTTTATTTTGAACCTTCTGTATATTAAACACTGGATTGCCTGAAGCTATGAATGCCTCATTGGGTTCAGTTGGAAATTCTTGTTTCATTTCATACAAATCTTCATTTTTATCATCAACATACTTCCTATAATACCACCACAACTTATTCCAGTTCATTTCTTCAATATTCTCCATATAGCTTTTAAGGTGTTTAAACACCCCTTCTTGAGCTTTGTTTACATTTTGCTTAAACTTACCTTTAGCAATATCATTATCAAATTCTTTGGTGTATTCTGTCTGGATAAACCATGGAATAAAAATTGGAACATAATCAGATTGGCCTGTTTCTGCCTTTTCCCATCTTTTTTGAAAAGCATTATAACCATTAGCTGTTGATTCAAAAATTATAAAAGAATCAGGCACACAAGCATCTAATAGTCCAGATAAAGTTTTTTCAATGTTTTTCCACCAAGCCAATTCTGAAACATGAAGAAAATGAATTGTAAATGATTGCCCTGCCCTTCCTGCTCCAGCACTTTTTCCAGCAGTGCTAACACCCCAACTTGAGTTCATACCTGTTCCATCATCTTTTGCCCACCTGAATTCTCTTTTATTATTGTATTTTTCAGTGGGTTTTAAAATAGGTGGAATTGGATTGTAATAGCTCTTGGCTTTTTCAAATACATTAGAAGTTGATTCACTTTCATGTGCTACTGTGTAGCCTTGAAAGTTCTTTTTCACAATCCCATGAGCTAATTGTAATGCTGTTACATAAGATGAGATGCCCAATTGCCTTGCTTTTAGCACCAAAGCCTTTAAGCTGTTATCCTTTTGATAATGCTTTTTTAAAATCTGTTGTGCTTGGTTTGGAAAGAATGGTACTGATTTACCTTTTTTATTATCAATGGTGAAAATCAATTCAACCAGTAATGTTAAATCATTTTCAATTTGTTCTCTTAATAATTCACCTTGTTTATCCTCTGAAACAATCTTTTTGGCTACAGCACTTATGAATTTTTTGTCCTTATCAATATCATGATTTTCATCCCAAAGTTCTTTTCTTTTTTCTATAATATCTTGTGCTGAATACATTTCAATCACCTTTAATCTTCCATAAAGTCCTCCAATTTGGTTTCCTCTATTTGGATTTGAGCTTTATCTATGAACATTCCATAAACTTTAGACAATGCTTCAGCTGCCTTCCTTCTGTCCTTTTCTTTCAAGTCTGGATCTCTAAGCTGTGCTGTATAAAGCCTTAATATTTCATTCCTATCAGCAATCAATTCATCTTGGATTTCTTCAAGCCTTTCATTAATTGCCTTCTTAATTTTAGGTTTATTTAAGTTTTCAAATCCAATAACATGAGCTGATTTTTTTGAATAACCTGCCTTCATAGCAGCCTTGGTAGCATTAAACAATTTCAAATAATAATCAATAAATAATTTCTGTTTACCAGTTAGATCTCTATAAGCATTGTGGTCATATTCTTGTTCATCCTTATGCTGCCAACAATAATCATAACCTGCTTCACAAGATCTTTTACACCTTTCACCTTCTTCAGTTATGTGTTCACATTGTCTTTCAGTTTTGGACATAATAACACCTTCCCACAAAACCTATTCCCTCTATTCTATTATAAGATATAAAACAAAAAAAATATAGCTAAAAAAATAAAAAAGTGATATGTTAACCTTACTGTTATTATACAGTTTCAGTTAACATACCACCTGAATTATTAGTTTTTCAAATTATACAAATACAAATATACTCCCATATACACCATAGGAACAACAAAAAGCCACAAATTAACATTTGTATATGTTACATAATATAATAAGATTAAATGAATTGTAAAAGCCAAAATAAACAACAAATAACCAACATTAAGCCCAAATTCATTCTGCCAACCAGTCAATAATATAGCAAACAACCCCAACCAACTTAAAAACACGAATAAAAATGCCATTAACTTTAAGTCATTAAAACCTTCATTAATCACATTATCACCAAATAACATAATCAAAGCAGTCACAACAACTCCCAAGCAATAGATAGTTAGAATTACCAACCCACTTCACTAACTTTTTCAGCAAAGCCTTTCAAGTCAAAAGTTTCAACAACAATTCCATCACTATAAGTATCATATTCAATTTTTAAAACATCACTTTTCTTACATTTTTCAATAAAATCAACATACCATTCTTGTTTAGCAAATTTGATCACATGTCTATCATGAACCACCCAATTACTTTTAACAGCTTCATCATCATCAAATCTATACCTGACACCACCATCTTTTACCAAATTATCATTAATAATTCCAACCACATCAACCTTATAATCTTCATCAAAAGCCAATACAAACAGCCTCCAGTATTGTCTTAAATCCAAATTCTCAATACTTCCTTCACTCAACTTCATCAAATAATAACTAACTTCATCATCCATCTCATTTACTGATTCTGTAAAATACCAACCTGTAATTTCTTGTTCTGAGCCTTTTGCTATTCCAGTAAACAATCCTAATACAAAAGTCACCAATATTATCACAACAAACCAAAACATCAAACTTCTTTTTTTATTTTTCATTTTCATCCTCCTTTGGTATTATCTTCACCCTATCAAAAGTTGTCTTTGAAATAAATTCCTTTTCATTTTCTTTTACAAACATCATGTAACCATCTCTTTGAAAAACTTCCCAAACCCCCTTAATAACACACACCAATTTTTCACCTTTATACAGTAAGCACTTTGAGGTGTAAGCCCTTTCTGTTTTTGGTGATGGTTTATATTTTTGATAAGCAATAATGGCTGTTAGAATAATGATTACAACAATCAAGTGAAAGCTCTCAATTACCAATCAAAACACCTCAACTTTCCATTTTCTAAAATACAAACTTGTTTGTCAGGCATAAGTCTATTTCTTATGGTATCACCATCTTCATAAGCCTTTTTCAGCTTTTTTGAATCTTCACCTTCACATAAGTCTATTTGTTTTTCAAAGCCTTTAATGTTCTTTTCATCTTTCATAAAAAAGACAGCACTCATTAGCTTTCACCCACCCTTTCATAAAGTTTATCAACCAATTCAATATTTATTCTGGTTTGTAATCCAACTATCCTACCACCTAAACTCATGTATTCATAATAACTATTTGCTTCATCAACACACAAAATCAATTTTCTGGTATCAATATCACTATCTTTTTCAACCACATTCCCTTTTCTAAATTTTGCCATGGGTTTCCTCCCTACTACCTGTAACACCTTTTTGGTTTTGGTATTTTCCATTATATGAATTTTTTGCTGGTGTTTTTAGCTCTTCAAAAATTATTTGGCAAATTTTGCAACCTTTTGTTAAATTAATCACAGCATCACCTTCATTCAAGATCTCCAAAGTCAACTGCCCTTTAAAACCTGCATCAACATAACCTGCATTTTCAATTTTCAAACCTTTTCTGCCCCAACTTGATTTGCCTGAAATTTGTGCGCTGATTTGGTTTGATAAAGCAACCCTTTCAACAGTAGTAGCTAAAACAAAATCATTTGGTTTTAATAAAATAATTGGATCATCTATATCAATATATTCAGCCTTCTTTGAAAATGTTATAATTTGATCTTTTTTGATTTTCTTAAAACCCTGCCCCAAAGTCAAATCATAACTGGAAGGTTGAAGATCCTTCTCATTATATGGTTCAATTTTTATATGCTCTTTTTCAATTGCTTCCTTTATGTCAACATCTGATAGCATTTGTTAGTTCCTCCTTTTCTTTTTCTAAAAGTTCATCAATTTCAACCTTTTACTCATCAAACCCCTCCCACTTTTTGTTAAAAGTTATATACCATAAACCATGCCTGATAGCATCTCTGGCATGATTCTTTCCAACAATCCACATTCCCATTCCTTTCAGCCTTTCCTTATCAAAAAAGGCACTACCTATTCCAGCTGGTTGTAAGGTTGATTTTATATCATTTTGCCTACACAAAAACTCAATAACACCAATAACCTTAGCTGTTAATAATTCCTTATTTAAGTTGGCTGAAATTGTGGTTGTTCTGATTGTATAATTTTCCATTAACACCTCAAACTTTTTACCACTTTCAGCTTTAATTTTGAAAATTTTCAAAAATCTTTTCCATTCAGTTTGACCACATTTCAATAGTTCAACTTTACTATTTTCAAATACTTCAAATTGTGCCCAACCCACTGTTTTGCCTGCATCTATGGCAAATAAAATTTTACTATTCATAATTCATCCAACTTTCAACTTCATTCATACAGTCCTTCACATTCTTTCCACAGGTTTCTGGATCTTTAGTACACAATTTACAAAAATTGATTTCAGCTTGATTAGTTCCATCCTTTGTTTTCAAAATGAAAGCCTTATTTTTCAAATCATAACAGACCACTACAGGCAATAAATTAGCACATTTTCTGAGCTGTTGTATGGAGTCAAAATATTTGTAGATTATGAAAGATGATGGCAATTTTTCATCTTTTTTGATTTCTTTTGTAGTTAATGGATGACCTTTTTTCAATGATCTTTGCCTGTAGATTTCAATAATTTTGCCCCTTGTCAAAATAGTCATTAAATCAGCTCCAATTCTTTTCTAATTTTTTCAAGTTCAGCCTGTTTCCTTTTCATTATCTGTTTCAATTCTTTAAAAGTTGTGATATGCTTGTCTCCATTCCTAATAGATCTTTCAAAATATGTTCCCAAAGCACTTTCAATATCAACATGATATGTCCTTTTTCTTAATGTATAACCTTTGTCTGTATCAGTTTTGACTTTTTTACCTAAAATGTATTGGAATTTATCACTTTCCACCATCCAATCATCTTCAAGTTCAATCTGTACCATTTCCTCACCCCTCTTTAAGCATCAACTTTTTAATAGCTTCACAATATTCACCATTATTTTTGAAATTACATTCTCCATACCATTTACAATTCTTACATATATTTTCAATTAATTGTTTTTCAATAGGGCATTCTCTATCAAATATGGATTTGAATTCACATTTTCCAGTCCTATCACAAGCCCTTACCAATAGAGAAGCAATTTCTGGACTAACTTTTTCAGCAATTTCATCTTTCATCCTTTCAACCACAGTTCTCCAATGTCCTTGAGATTGATAACAGAGCCTTACTTCAGCAATTTTGACCAAAGTCATCAAGTTAAACCTTACACCAATTTTTGTCAGAGTATTGATAGGCAAAACCCCTCTAGCATCTTCAGGTGAAGCCCCTGTGTCTAACAATTTTTCATAGCTTTTTTGAATATCTTTCATAGCTAACTTGTATTCATGATTCCTTGCTTCATCATTTTCAATTGTCATTCCTGTATCATACTTAAAATCATCACCTTTTTTAGTAGCAAATCTCATTGACTCTTGGCTATAAGAAGCCCCAACCCTATTTCTAACACATTGGTGGGTGAAAGATCTTGGAACATCCTCAATTTGGAAAACATAATCACCTCCAAACTCTATTGCTCCATTCAACCTTGTCTTTTTCAATTCATTTAATGTTTTTAAAGCCTGTTTATTACTGATGCTATCCAAATCATGTATCATATTTCCATTCATATTTTGAACAGCACAATGGATGGCTTTTAGTGGATTTTGTGGCCAGCTAATTAATGTTATTTTCATATTAACACTTCCTTTTGATGTAGTCCCAAAAATTTATTTCTTTTGGATTAACAAATGTTCTTATTTCATACTTCTCTTTTTCTTTTTTTAGCCTTGAAGCCTCATGTTGAGAAATGTCTGCAATCTTTCCTAAATAATATCCATCTTTTTTCATGTCCTCTTTAGCCATCTGAGTGATAACTGTTTTTGCTCCTTTTTTAGTGTTATAACCATTTGAATAAGTTTCAATCATCTTTTCATTCTCATAAATCACATATAATTTATCCATTTTCATCCTCCCTTTTTTTGCATAATAAGTCTGAAATCCTTGCTTTTATCAGCTGTAAAATGACTTTGAGTTCTTGGTTTGAAACCTCATCAACTTTCTGCCCATGAATATACATCTCTTTTTTTTGAATAGTTCCATCTGACAAATTTTCAATCTGACTTTTAATATATTTCTTACTTAAAACAAGCCCCTTAATTGTGTTCATCATCTCAATATCAAGTGATATGTCTAATAGCTTTTGTTTAGTCATCCTGATCCTCCTTAATAATACATCTGAAAGTAAAGTCTATTGTTCCATCCAAATGTTGTCTCAAAATTCCACAATCCTTACAAATCACTAAATTCATATTTTTGGACACTATATTATCCCAATTGTGTGATTTTAAATATTCACTATAAGAAAACAGTTCAGTTCTGTATAATGTGAATGGAATACATTTCATTTTATTCACCATACTTTTCTTTGTGTTTTTTTACTTTTTCTTCAGTCACTTCAAACATAAAATCAATAAAAATCATTTTAATATCTTTAATCACCCTGCCATGAATCATTACCTGTTTACCTACTTTCAATTTGTCTTTGTATTCTTGATATTTTTTTGGGTTGAATTTTACTCTAATATGAGCAGTTCCATCAACCAAATCCATCATACAATATCTTTGACCCATTTCCCATTTAGAATGAGGTGATGGTTTCCCAAAGTCACCAATTCTGGCATAATTAATTCCTGAAAATACACCTCTCAAATAATGAGTTCCTGACCTTTTAAAATCAAGATCTTCAATATCAGTGAAATTTGCTCCATATTCATTTGCTAGTTCTCTCACCTTTTTGATATTTTTATCCAATACTGGAAATGGAAATAATTCTTCATTTGCCATAAATTCTCTCAAGTTCTCTTGTTCTTCACCTTCACATTCCTCCCATGCTCCAACTTGTCTTAATAGCTTTCTAACACCAGAATGGAATGTTCTGTTGTCAATATCAT
>Ga0102938_10002642_pt1 | contig 13520 bp, 11 predicted proteins | sample SalPonR2_B_D2_MG_FD_84516 | JGI IMG/M metagenome (GOLD analysis project Ga0102938, IMG submission 84516) | Salt pond soil microbial communities from South San Francisco under conditions of wetland restoration - Salt Pond MetaG R2_B_D2_MG | ecosystem: Environmental > Aquatic > Marine >... | reverse complement strand
CTTCGTGTCCTTCGTGGTTCACGCTTTTCCGCAATCTTTTCCGCCACTGGAATCGCCCGCGCGTTGCGTCCAGTAGAATGGCGTCACTGCCGCGACCCCGGGACAAGCCGTGACCGACAACTACCACAAGATCTGGAACGCGGAGACCGCCTGCGTGCACGCCGGATACGAGCGCGGAACCGCCGAGCAGGGACTGAACACCCCCATCGTCACCTCCACGGCGTTCGACTACTCGCGCGACAACCAGGTGCGCTACCCGCGCTACATGAACACGCTCAACCACCGGGTGGTGGCCAATCGCATCGCCGCGCTGGAAGGGGCCGAGGCCGCGTTCGTGACCGCCTCGGGGATGGGCGCGGTCAGCGCGGTATTCCTCGGCCTGATGAAGCCGGGCGATCATGCGATCTTACTCGACGGGCTTTACGGCGGCACCACGGACCTCGTCGAGGGCCTGCTTGAACCCTACGGATTCGAGTTCTCGACCTGGGACGGCAGTCCAGTCTCGCTGCCCTCGATGGTTCGAGACAACACCAGGCTGGCATGGGTGGAGTCCCCGACCAACCCGCTGCTTCGGGTCATCGACCTGGAAGCCACCGCAACTATCCTGCGCGAACGCAATATCGTGTCGGTCATCGACAACACCTTCGCCACGCCCATCCTGCAGCAACCGATCAAGCTGGGCTTCGACCTGGTGATGCATTCCGCCACCAAGTATTTCGGCGGCCACTCGGATCTGCTGAGCGGCGCCGTTGCCGGTGCGGATGAATTGATCGCGCGGATCCGGCCGCAGGCAGTGCGGCTGGGCTCGAGTCTCAACGGCCAGGACCTCTACCTGCTGGAGCGCTCGATCAAGACGCTTGCGCTCAGGATCGAACGCCAGGCCGAAAATGCCGCCGCTGTCGCCGAGTGGCTGGAATCCCGTGAAAACGTTGCTCAAGTGTTCTATCCCGGTCTGGAAGCCGATGCCGGTCATGCCATCGCGGCGCGCCAGATGCGCGCCTTCGGCGGCATGCTTGGGTTCCGCCTGGCCGACGCCATCAGCCCGGACCGATTCCTGCAGATGCTGCAGCTGATCACCCCCGCCGTCAGCCTGGCCGGCGTCGAATCGACCATCTGCCAGCCGTCGCGCACCAGCCATGCCAAGCTGACCGATGAAGCGCGCGAGACCCTTGGCATCGATGACCGGCTGATGCGGCTTTCGGTCGGCATCGAGCTTGTCGAAGACCTGATCGCCGATCTGGATCAAGCCATCGAAGTGGCGGTGTGAAAATATAATTGGACGCCCTGCCGAATATCGAACCGCAACCGGACACGACAACCTGTGGGCCGACCTGCCTGCACGCGCTTTACCGGCACTTCGGCGACAACGTCGATCTACACGAAGTCATCGACACCATCCACCGGCTGGACCACGGCGGCACGCTGGATGTCTTTTTGGCCAACCATGCGCTGGCGCGCGGCTACGGCGCCGAAATCTACACTTACAACCTGCAGGTGTTCGATCCCAGCTGGTTCTCCGGCAAGACCCGGCTGGCCGCCAAGCTCGCCGAACAAATGGCTGCCAAGCCCGACGATGAGCAGCTGGCCATCGCCAGCCGGGGCTATCTCGAATACCTCGAACTGGGCGGGCGAATCCGGTTTGCCGATCTGACCCGAACCCTGATCCGCCGGCTGTTGCGCTCGGGCAATCCCGTGCTCACCGGACTTAGCGCCACCTACCTTTATCGCTCCATGCGCGAGTGGGGGCCGGACGACGATGACGACGACATCCGCGGCTTGCCGGTGGGACATTTCGTACTGCTGACCGGCTACCACCGGAAATCGCGCGAGGTCGAAATCGCCGACCCGATGCAGGAAAACCCGCTTGGCAGCCAGGTCGGCAACTGCACGCCGGGGGACGCAGGCAGCCAGAATTATCGCGTCCACATCGACCGGCTGATCGGCGCCATCCTGCTCGGCGCCATGACCTATGACGCCAACCTGGTGGTCCTCAAGCCACCTCGCCAAGAGCCCTGACCATGCGCCATCTCGTCGTCGTCGATTCGCCGGCCGCGCTGCCCGATGCGCCGCCGGACGTGGAAATCGTCGCGGCCCGCGACTACCTGTCCAACGCGCGCTTTCCGGGGCTGCGTGGCGCGCGCGTCTACAACCTTTGCGCCAGCTATCGCTACCAAGCCACCGGTTATTACGTCTCGCTGCTCGCCGCCGCTCGCGGCCACCGGCCGCTGCCGTCGGTCGCAACGATGCTGGACCTCAAAAGCCCGCATGTGGTGCGCCTGCTTTCCGGCGATTTGCAGGGTCAGATCAGCCGCAGTCTGAAACCCATCCGGGGCGATCATTTCGTGCTCAGCATCTACTTCGGCCGCAACATGGCCGAGCGCCATGAAACGCTCAGCCGTGCACTGTTCAAGCTGTTCCCGGCGCCGCTGTTGCGCGCCGAGTTCGCCTGGGTCGAAGACGAATGGATGCTCAAGCGGCTGGCGCCAATTGGTTTTGCCGATGTACCGGAATCGCATCGGGAATTCATGCATGCTTCGGCGCGGCGCTACTTCGCCGGCGAGCGGCCGCGGGCCGTGCAGGCGAAAAAGACGCGCTTCGACCTGGCCATGTTGGTCAATCCTGCCGAGGCGCACCCGCCATCCGACGAACAGGCCCTGAAACGCTTCGAGCGCGCCGGCGCCGAACTGGGCTTCTACGTCGAGCGCATCGGCTCCGACGACATCGGGCGGCTGGCCGAATTCGACGCCCTGTTCATCCGCGAGACCACCGCGGTCAATCACCATACGTTTCGCTTCGCGCGCAAGGCCGCCGCCGAGGGGCTGGTGGTAATCGACGACCCGGATTCCATCCTCAAGTGCACCAACAAGGTTTATCTGGCCGAGCTCCTGGCGCGTCACAATGTGCCGGCGCCCAAGACCGTGCTGGTGCACCGCGACAACATCGATGAGATCGAAAAGCAGCTCGGCCTCCCGGTCGTGCTCAAGCAGCCCGACAGCGCGTTCTCGGTCGGCGTGGTCAAGGTGCTGGACGCTGCCGAACTCAAGCCTGTCGTGCGAAAACTGCTCAAGTCGTCGGAGCTGGTCGTGGCCCAGGAATACCTGCCGACCGCGTTCGACTGGCGCGTCGGCGTGCTGGACGGACGGCCGCTTTACGTATGCCGTTACCACATGGCTCGGGGCCACTGGCAGATCATCAATCACAGCAACACCCGCGGCGCGGATGAAGGCAATGTCGATACCCTGGCGATCGGTGAGGCACCCGATGCGGTGATCCGCACCGCGGTCAAGGCCGCAAGCCTGATCGGCAATGGCCTGTACGGCGTCGACCTCAAGGAAGCCGACGGCAAGGTCCGGGTCATCGAAGTCAACGATAATCCCTCCATCGACGCGGGCATCGAGGACGACGTGCTCAAGGGTGCACTGTATCGCGAGATCATGGGCGTGATCCTCAAACGCGTCGAGGCCGGGAAGCGGGGAGATACGGCGTGACGGTTTCCGGTTTCCGGTTTCCGGTTTCCGGTTTCCGGTTTCCGGTTTCCGGAAATGATGCACCAATGAGCGATTTTGATGACCCGCCATAGCGAATTGATGTCGAGTCTGATGTGTCTTTCCGGAACCCCGAGCCCGGCCCCCCGGAACCGGTCTTAACCAGCCAACCAGCCAACCAGCCAACCAGCCAACAAGGTTTCCATGCCCACCCTAGACCCTATCGTCCCGCCACCGCACATCGCCGCCTTCACCGGCTACGGCATCGAACTGGAATACATGATCGTCGACCGCGAGACGCTGGCCGCACGACCCATGGCCGACGTCCTGCTGGTCGACGCCGAAGGCAACATCGCCAACGAGGTCGATCACGACGAGCTGGCCTGGTCGAACGAGCTGGTTCGCCACGTCGTCGAGCTCAAGACCAATGGCCCGACCGAGTCGCTGAAAGCACTGGAAGACAACTTCCATGCCGATCTGGTCGAGATCAACCGGTTGCTCGAACCGCACGGCGCCTGCCTGATGCCCACCGCAATGCACCCGCTGTTCGACCCGGATTCCGAAACCCGGCTGTGGCCGTTCGGCCAGAACGAGATCTACGCCGTCTACAACCGCATCTTTGACTGCCGCGGCCACGGCTGGTCGAACCTGCAGTCGATGCACATCAACCTGCCGTTCGCCGACGATGCAGAGTTCACCCGGCTGCATGCAGCGATTCGTGCGGTGCTCCCGCTCATCCCCGCGCTGTCGGCGGCCTCGCCGTTCGAGGAGGGCCGGGCGACCGGCTGGATGGATACGCGCCTTCGCTACTATCGCGACAACCAGCGCGAAGTGCCCGAAATCTCCGGCCGTGTAATTCCCGAAGCGGTGACCTCCATCGACGACTATCATGCGCGGATTCTGCAACCGATGTACCGGGCGATCGCGCCGCACGACCCGGGCGAAATACTGGCCGACGACTGGCTGAATTCACGTGCCGCCATCGCCCGCTTCGAGCGCCAGACCATCGAGATCCGCATCATCGACCTGCAGGAATGTCCGGCCGCTGACCTCGCCATTGCTCGCGCGGTAGTCGCTCTGATCCAGCGGCTGTATGAAGGAGAGATTTTCGGTTTCGACCGGCAACAGGCGCTCGAGCAGGGCGCACTCGCCGATCTGCTGTTCGAGTGCGCCCGCCGCGGCAGTGCCGCGCGCATCGAGCACTGCAACTGGCTCGACGCCTTCGGTATCGAAGCCCCGGTCAGCGCCGGCCTGGCCTGGCGCGCGATGTTCGACCGCGGCTGGCTCGGCGACGACCCCGGCGGGCATTTGCAGACGATTCTGGAACACGGCACGCTGGCCGAGCGCATCAAGCGACGAACCGGCAACGATCCCGACCGGGGAGTCATCGTCGAAACCTACCGCGAACTGGTCGAATGCCTGGCCGAAAACCGCCGCTTCCTCCCCAGGAACTGACGCTCGCCGTGTGACAAGCTTCCCTCCCCCGCGTGCGGCGAGGGCCAGAGCCTGCCCCGGACTTGATCCGGCGGTGGGCATCACTCGCTCATCGAAGATGTGGTGATGAAATCGTTTCTGATCAGCGCCGAACACGCAAGCAACCACGTGCCGGAGGTCTGGCGATCGCTGTTTGCCGGGGCGTCCAGGGTTCTGGACAGCCACCGCGCCTGGGACCCGGGCAGTCGCGAAATGGCCGAGTCGCTCGCATCGGCGCTGAGCGCACCCGTGCTCGAAGGCCAGGCTAGCCGGCTACTGGTCGACCTCAACCGCTCCGAGAGTCATCCGAGGCTCTTCTCCGAATTCAGCCGCGGGCTCTCGCAAACGCAGAAGCGCGAACTGATCGAAACCTACTGGCGGCCTCACTGGGATTCATATCGCGACCATCTGGAAACTCTGCCCGGACAAATCATCCACATCGCCTGCCATAGCTTCGCGCCTGTCCTGGGCGACAAGACCCGAAACACAGACATCGGCTTGCTCTACGACCCGTCCAGACCGATCGAGACGCAATACTGCCGAACGCTGGGCAAGGCTCTGCGCGCGGCGTTGCCCGATCTCACCATCCACATGAACCAGCCCTACCAGGGCGTCAGCAACGGCATGGGCCAGCAACACCGCAGAGACTATGACGACAACGAACTGATCACGCTCGAGCTGGAGATCAACCAGCGTCTGACCGGACAGGTCGCTCTTCTTGCCGAATCAATCGCCCGCGCCGTGAAGGTCAAGCGTGACGGATAATCACCCATTGCACCGGAATCCATCATCGGCTTCGACTACGGCTTTGATTGTCTTTTAGCCATCGACGAATGGGCTTCGATAGCTTGTGCAGCACGTTCGTAATCCTGTTTCCCGGTTGCCGCCTGCGGCGGAGGTTGTATTCCTGCGTTTCCCAGTCGTCAGCGAGAGGGTCGAACAGCGGCTCGGCAGTCCTGCGAAAGAACGCTGTGTTGCCTACCACTTCCTCAAGAGAAAACATCCGGTCTTCAGACAGAAATTGGAAAAGATTGCCTATCGTCGGGATCTGGATGTCGTCGATTACAAGCAGTGCATCGGTCTCGAGCCTGGGATAAAGATTGTAGTACTCGAGTTCGGGGAAGGGATACCCATGAGGTCCGTCGATAAATGCCAGTTGTATCGGATGCCGATCCGTCCATCGAGGCAACGTCTGCTGGCTCGGCCCGAGGACGAAATCTACCGAATCCGAATTCAGCAGCGAGCTTTCCGAAACCAGTTTGTACCCGGAACTCGGCTCGCCGTTGGGATATTCGGCCAGGGTGAAGACCGTGTGTCTCTTGCTGACCCACGAAAGCAAAAGTGTCGATTTACCGCAGCCAGTCTCGACCGAACGCTCGATCCCGCCATGACGGGTGAACGAGTAAAGCTTCCTGAGCACGGCCGGAGAAAGGGTTCCGGCTTCGTGAAACTCTTCTGGAATGCCAATGATTCGGTCTAGAAGACGCTCGGTGTTCATTCCTGTCCCGGTGCTGGCTGCCTGAGCTGAATGTACACTTGCCGCCGTGTCAGGTGTCGCCCGGCATTCGCGAGACCGCTTCCGGGTTTTGCGCCTCGAGCCTGACCGCGCTTGCGCAATCGGCCAACAACGGCGGAATGGCGATCCGAGGGAGCACCCCCGTGGAACCATCGTCGCAGTATTGGTCGCTTTTCTGGTCCCGTACCACCTGATCCACGCCGCCTGGAACCTTTCCAAAATTGACGAAGCGGTTTTCGCAGGTAACCGATTCTCTCTTCGTGCTCTTCCTGATTGATGGCTTACTTGTCTTTCGGCGGCAGCGGAAAGAAGGCCGAAGTGGTGCGCTGGTATTCGCGGTAGGCGTCGCCGCGCGATTTCAGCGATTGCTTCTCGGTATACGGAATGCCGCTGACGCGATACAGGAACAGCAGCATCACCACCGGGCCCAGCCACGCGAGCCACCAGTTGGGCGCACCGACGGCGATCAGCGGGTAGGAGAACCAGTGCAGCCATTCGAAGAAGTAGTTCGGGTGGCGGGAATAGCGCCACAGGCCGACGTTGCAGACCTTGCCCTTGTTGTCGGGGTTGCTCTTGAATGACGCGAGCTGGCGGTCGGCGATGGATTCGCCGGCCAGCGACACCAGCCAGAAGCCGACCCCCGCGATCACCCAGGCATCCAGCGCCGCATTCGGATCGTTGGCCACCACCCAGGCCGGCAGCGCGAACACCCAGGCCACCAGCGCCTGGACCATGAAGAACCAGAACAGCCAAAAATCGGCGCGCGAACCCCAATGCTCGCGCATGGACTGGTAACGGCCGTCTTCCTCGTCGTGGCCGCTGAGTCGCTGCCATAGATGGAATGCCAGCCGGAACGACCAGGTACCCGCCACCAGTGCCACAAGCACCCGCTTTTCGATGCTGCCGTCGCCGACCAGCGCATAGCCCACCGCCAGCACGCCGATCAGCGCCGACCAGGCGAAATCCACCCAGTCGGCGCGGCCTGATTTACGCTGCCATGCCCATAACGCGGCCATTAGAATGAAACAAACGACAAGAGATGTAATCAGAGTCATTGATCGATAATGCGTCCGTTGGGGTGAAGGCTGCTGCAACGCAGCTACAGTCTGGTGCAATCGACTGCGCGGATCAAGCTATCGCAACCGATTCGTGTCGCCCATCACGATCCCGAAAATTTACCTTGCGAATCCGGCCGCCACGCCGACTGCCGGGCGGCTAGACTCTGATGGGTGCAAGACCACAAAAAGAACCGGAAAGGCATGTTCGACCGATTATCCCGCAACACGACCGCCGGACGACCAGAGCAATCGATGGCCGCGGCACTCGCGGTGGCCATTGCGGTGCTATCGGGATGCGCGTCGGTGCAGACGCCGGGCCCGTCGTCGGCCCAGCGCGCTGCAGCCGTTCCGCTGCGCGCCGACATGCAGATCGATCACGCACTGCCGGCTATTTCGGCTGGCCCGTCCGACGCCTCGAAAGATATGCTGGCCGGCAGCGTCAGCGTCGGCACGCCGAAGGGTCTGCTCGATTACGGTGCCCGTTATCAGGTCCGCCAGGGCAAATTCTTCCGGGCAATTCGAGACGAAGAGAATGATTTCGAAAAGGCGAAGGGCGAAGTTGCGGTGCAGACCATCGAGCAGACGCTGGGCTCGACGCTGCGCCTGCCGGCCGGCGCACCCGTGACGCTGCAACTGACCCGGCGCGAGGACACCCGATTGGGTGTCGATACCGAAAGCTCCAGACAAGCGACCCGGGCCGACCTGCGATGGTCACCGGGAGCTGTCGACCTGCACCTGGAATGGACCCGGCCGGATCCCGGCACCGCGTCGAGCGGCGGCGTGAGCTGCGATCTGCGGGCCGGAATCCAACTGCCCGGCGAATTCCTGCCGGCACCGGCCGGCTCTGTTTTCGAGCTCTCCGGTCAGCGCTGCCGGGGCGCGTCATCGGACCCCGGCAACGCTGATATTGCGCTGGCACGCTGGAGCGCCGCCTGGCGCTGGGGTGCGCAACACAACAGCGTATTCCACCTGCTTCGAACCGAAGCCGCGGTGCCCACCGGGGCAACCGCCGCCCCGCTGATGCCGGACTACGAACTGGGGCTCAGTCACAGGCACCTGCTGCCCGGCGGCTGGCAGGCACAGGCGGATGTCTCGGTGCTGCGTACCGACCGGGTCGCCTATGCGTTCAACGCTCCGACCGAGCCGGACTCTACCGACTGGAGCGCGCGGATTGCGCTCAAGCGCGAGTTGAACCTTATGGCCTTCACCGCGCGTTGGGCTCGTGCCGCCGAGCGGATCTGGTTTGCCACCGCGACCAGACAAGTGGCCCACGATCGCTTTTCGCTGGCGCTCGATTTCGGGGCCTTGCTGACCCGGTTATGGCCCCGTGTCGAAAGCGCGATGGACGTCTCATGGGACTGGCGTCAAACGGACGAAGGTGCCACCGACGGCAAGCTGAGCTGGAACATGCTGATCGGCTGGTAAGCGCCGGGGACCCGTCCCCTAGTCCACCGGCATTTCCTTGCCGCGCTCGGGCTGGAGGCTCCAGCTGCCCGCATTCGCCCGTTTCCATTCGCGAGTCAGCGAACATTCGGCCTCGTTCGATACCAGCAAGTTGGATTCCAGGAACTCGTAGATCTCGGCAAAGCTGCGCACATTCAAATCGTCGACGCGCCTGAACACGTGATCGGGCAGGACGTCGCTTGGCGCTTCCAGCCCCATCGCCGCGAGCATCTCCAGCAGGGCGTGGATGGTCGCCCGATGGAACTGATAGACGCGCTCGGTCTTGCTCGGCACGTGCAGGCCCTTGACCAGCGCCGGGTTCTGGGTGGTGATGCCGGTCGGGCAGGTATTGTTGTTGCACCGTAGCGCCTGGATGCAGCCCAGCGCGAACATCATGGCGCGCGCCGAGTTGCAGGTATCGGCGCCCAATGCAAATGCACGAATCATGTGGAACGACGACAACACCTTGCCCGAGTAGACCACCCGGATTCTGTCGCGCAAGCCCGCACCAACCAGCGCGTTATGGACGAAAACCAGCCCGTCGCGACCGGGCATTCCCAGAGAATTCGAGAACTCCAGCGGCGCGGCGCCTGTACCGCCCTCGCCGCCGTCGACGGTGATGAAATCCGGCGCTGTGCCAATTTCTATCATCGCTTTGCACATTGCCAGGAAATCGGTACGCCGCCCGACGCACAGCTTGAGGCCCACCGGCTTGCCGCCGGACAACTCTCGAAGACGCGCGACGAATTCGATCATTTCCACCGGCGTGGCGAACGCCGAATGCCAGGGCGGCGAAAGCGCGACTTCGTATTCGGGCAACCCCCTCGCCTCGGCGATCTCGGGCGTCACCTTGGCCGCCGGCAGGATACCGCCGTGGCCCGGCTTGGCTCCCTGGGACAACTTCAGCTCGATCATCCGGATCGATTCGCGGCGGGCCGTGTCGCGAAACTGCTCGGGGTCGAACCCGCCGTCCTTCGCCCGGCAGCCGAAATAGCCGGTGCCGATCTGCCAGATCAGATCGCCGCCGGGCTGGAGGTGGTATTTCGAAACCCCGCCCTCACCGGTGTTGTGGGCGAAACCACCCTTTTTCGCACCGCCGTTCAGGGCCAGGATGGCATTACTGGAAATCGAGCCGAAACTCATTGCCGAGACGTTCAAATGCGAGGCCGAGTAGGGTTGGGCGCAGTCGTCGCCGCCGAACTTCACGCGCGGCTCGTCGTCCAGTTCCTCAACCGGCGCCAGCGAATGACTGGCCCACTCATAGCCGATCCGGTACACGTTTCGCTGGGTGCCGAACGGGCGGGTCTCGAGCTCGTTCTTGGCGCGCTGGTAGACCAGCGATCGGAATTCGCGCTCGACCGGATAGGCGTCCAGGTTGGATTCGATCAGGTACTGCTGCAATTCCGGGCGCACGCCCTCGACCATGTAGCGGCCGTGGCCGATGATCGGGAAATTCCTTAGCACCGTATGCCGATTCTGCAGCGCGTCGCGCAGGCCCAGCGCGAACAATGGCACCAGCACCACCAGGCTCCAGAGTATGGGTGGCCAGAACAGCCAGATCAGCGCGACAAGCGCGAATAAACCGGCCGAAATGCCGAAGAACCAGCGTCGGACCATGGTTCGGATTCCTTCGATCTTGAACGGAGTCGACTATAGCAGGGGGGTTATCTTTGCGCTTCGCGCTTGAGTCACGTCAAAAGCGGTTTCGCCGCCGGCTGCGCCGGCTTTAGCGAGTGACTTCTTGGCGCCCCAAGAAGTAACCAAGAAACGCTGCCGGGCGACGGCGGGATGCGGGCACGGAACGTTCGGAGGCAGTTGCTCCGACATGCACCCAACGTTCGGACCCACCCCATCTGCCTCGATGGCGCCGAGTATCGCAGCAGCGAACGGGGCATTCCAGTTCCGCATGTCTGAGCGAGCGAAGGGAGCGAGTTCGGAACCGGCCGTTCGCTGAGAGAAACGCAGGGCACCCGGCGCAGTTTGCCGGGCGCCTTCGCGGCATGAGCGATTTTGCCTACTTTTGTCGCCACAAAAGTCGGTCGCATCAGCTCGCGAAGCGAGCAGCGAAACAGCCTTTGAATTTAATAGCGCGCCCGATGCCGGGCATCGAGAACCGGCCGGCGGCGAAACGGCCTTTAAAAAAACAACTACAAAGCCGTCCAGCCACCATCGACCGAGATTGTCGTCCCGGTAATCTGGTCGGCCGCCGACGAGCACAGAAACACGGCCGTGCCACCAAGTTGCTCGACCGTGGCGAATTGTTTCGAAGGCTGGCGCGCCAGCATCACTTCGCGCATGACCTGCTCGCGGTCCATGCCGTATTTTTCCATCGTGGCCGGAATCTGCTTCTCGACCAGTGGCGTCAGGACGTAGCCCGGGCAAATTGCGTTCGCGGTGATGGGCTCTTCTGCGGTTTCCAGCGCAACCGTCTTGGTCAATCCCACGAGGCCGTGCTTGGCCGCGACGTAGGCCGCCTTGAACGGCGATGCAGTCAAACCGTGGGCCGAAGCGATGTTGACGATGCGACCCCAGCCGCGCTCGCGCATTCCCGGCAGTGCCGCGGCCGTGGTGTGGAACGCCGAAGACAGCATGATCGCGATGATCGCGTCCCACTTCTCGCGCGGGAATTCGTCGACCGGGGCGACGTGCTGGATGCCGGCGTTGTTGACCAGGATATCGACCACACCGGCCTGTTCGATCAGATTTCGGCAGGCATCCGGATCGGCCATATCGGCCTGGATGTAGCGGGCACCGACGCCCTGCTCCCCGGCGATGCGCTCGGCCAGCGCGTGGTCCTCCTTGGTGTCGGTAAATGAATTCAGCACCACATCGGCGCCGGCCTTGGCCAGCTCCTCGGCCACGCCCAGCCCGATGCCGGAGTTGGAGCCCGTGATGACGGCGGTTCTGCCTTTCAGCGACATAGCGACATTCCTCGATTCGAAATCGACAGTACCGCCAAGATTACCCCGGTCACCGGATCGCGCCAACTGGACTTTCGGTCATGGCGCCGGGCAGGAAACCACGCGCTGCATCGCGTTGTGCAGGAATCTTTCTACAACAAGCGCTTTGCACGCTTCCAGGTGCCGCGCCATTCGTCCTCGCCGCAGTAGCGCCATTGCGCAGTGAACGCGTCTCGATCCGACGATTCGAACTCGATCCGCACCGGGCCCCAGTGGTCGCTGCCGGCCTTCTCGCTGTCGCACGACCTTCTCGAGTTGTCTTCGACCCACCAGCCCTCGAACACCCTATCGCTGACGAACTCGCCCAGCAGCCGGCCGCCGTCGGAGGTGTATTCACCTTCGAACTTGCCGGCGACACGGCGCATTTCCAGAATGCCGTGGTCTTTGGCGTCCCAGACGCCGAGGATCTCGATGCTGGCTGCTTCGCCGGGCGCGTCGGTTCGCGGCGTGCGCACGGTCAGCTCCACGCGTCGGTTCCGGGCCCGTCCCGGGGCCGTATCGTTGCCGGCCACCGGCCGCGACTCTCCATACGCCTTCAGCGTTACGCGTTCCTGCGAAAATCCGGCATCCTCGACCAGGTAATCGGCCACGGCCCCGGCGCGGTTGCGCGACAGCATTTCATTGTCCGACTCGGCGCCCACGGCATCGGTGTGGCCGGCGACGACCACCGAGGTCTCGGCCCGATTGCCGATCGCGCCGAGCACTTCGTCGATGGCGGCGAATGCTTTGGGCTTGAGCGTGTATTCACCGGTATCGAACAGCACGGCGCTGTCCAGCGCGATGCGCTGCGCCGATCCGATCGCGCCGACGGCGTCGATATCCGCACCAGGGGTCTCGCCGCTGCCGCATGCGCTCATGAGGTCGACCAGCTTGACGTAGCGGAACTCGGCATCGGCGGCAACGTAGGGCGCCAGATCGATTTCGGCCTTCCCGCCGGAGATGCGCCCGACCCGCGTCCAGGCGTCCCCGTCAGCGGAGACGGCCATTGCCGTCGGCTCGGTATCGGGCCCGATCTCGAATACATAAAGGTCCGGGCCGGCGACATCGACCAGCGCGTTGTCCTCGAACGCCAGCACCAGTTCCCCGGCGCAGCCCAGCGTGACGTACCCGCCGTTATCGCGATCGGAGAAATCAGGCACCCCCAGCGCGGCCTGCGGATCGGCGGCCCGCTCGATCGGCGAAGGATCGCCGTCGCTGTAGGATTCCACGGCATCGGCGAACGAGACGTCGCCCATCGGAAACAGAACCTCGCCGCCGTGGCCGTCGGGATAACTGCCGCTGGTCGCCGCCTGCGACTGCGCGATCGCCGATGATGCGGACAGAATGATTGCGCACAAGAGCGCGAAAGGAAACCTCATCGGAGCCTCTTTACGTTTGAATTGGACAGAACGGCGCACCAGACGGGCCGTTTCTTTCTTTACTGTCTACCTACGCAATTACGCTGTCGGACACGACGTCACAACCGATTGAACCGGCCGCGCGTTTTACTTCGCGGGCCAGGGGCTCAGGCAGATTCGGTGGCTTCGGCAGCGGCGCCCGTCACTCGCACTTCCTGCCCGGCTCTCAGGCGCTCGTTGCCGCGGAT
>Ga0102938_10002640_pt1 | contig 13526 bp, 10 predicted proteins | sample SalPonR2_B_D2_MG_FD_84516 | JGI IMG/M metagenome (GOLD analysis project Ga0102938, IMG submission 84516) | Salt pond soil microbial communities from South San Francisco under conditions of wetland restoration - Salt Pond MetaG R2_B_D2_MG | ecosystem: Environmental > Aquatic > Marine >... | reverse complement strand
CGGGCTGCTTACGTTGAATTATTAAGATTTCGGCAAAAATATGAGGTAATACACTCTGGCGGGTTTTATGATTTGATGTGGGTGAATCAACAGCTGGATACCGACTATGTTTACTGTTTTATCAGGCATTCAGATAATCAGGCAATACTTGTTTTACTGAATTTTGATACTGCTGACGATAAGCAATTTACATTAAACCTGCCTGTGCATGCCTTAAAGCATATCGGTTTGCACGAAACTAAAACTGTAAATGCCGGTGCTGTTTTGGGTAAACATAATTCCGTGGTGTTTAAACAAAAGGATAATCAATCATTGGAAGGGCAGTTTAAAATATCACCGTCTTCTGGGTGCATTTTTGAATTAACCCAATAAGGAAATTTCCCAAAAACATGCTAGAACTTAAAAATAAAACACCCGGGGAAATCATCCCTGATGCTTTCTTTAAATCTTTCAGCTTTTATTCTGTTGTCGAATTGGCCGGCAACAATGCGGTAAACTTTCATTCCATCCACAGAGGTTACCTGTATTGTGATATCCTGCCTAAGTTTTGATTGAATTTTGCGAACCCTTTCGAGCAGATTGACCATTTCTTTGTAACTGGCCAATTGTACGCCATAGCCAATTGGGCGTTTACTCTCTACTGAGAGGTTATAGAATTTGGGTTTAAACTGCACGGACTCACCTCCCTTGCCCTCTGCTTTTAGTTTTCCCGTTCCTGCTTCCTTTACAATGGGCGTTGCATTGTTCTTTTCCTGTGGCCGGTCCAATACTTCAAGTTTTACATTGCAAACACCATCTTTTATGAAATCAAGTTTTCGGGCTGCAGACTTGCTTAAATCTATTATACGGTCTTTTACAAATGGTCCCCGGTCATTTACACGTACTACCACTGTTTGGTTATTACTCAGGTTTGTAACACGTATGCGGGTGTTGAACGGTAATGTGCGATGCGCAGCAGTGAGTTTTGAATGCCAGTACTTTTCGCCTGAAGCTGTTGTGCGGCCCTCAAATTTATTGGCATAAAACGAAGCTTTTCCATATTGTATATCCTTTTGTGCATGTAGAACTAATGCACTTAGAATTAATATTATAATCAGCGTAATTTTTTTCATGTTTTCTAATGTTTTGTTAAGTCGGGTCTTCTGAATGTTGCTTTTTAGCATTTAGTATGCTGGCATTAAGCTCAAATCCTACCAAAAGTACTAAAGCATTAATATAAAACCATAAAAGTAAAATAATTAACGTTCCGATGGAACCATATAGCGTGTTATATCTACTAAAATTGTTAATGTAAAACGAAAAACCCATTGATGAGAGTATGCCAAGTATTGTTGCAAGGGTGTTTCCGGGACTGAAGAATTTAAACTCTGCGTGCCTTGAAGGGGCTAAATAGTAAAGAAAAGATACAGCAAAATAGAACAAAGCTATAATTACAACCCACCGGCCAAAAAGGAGCATGTAAATTGTAAAGTCGTCTTGCAATATATTGGAAGCAACCAGAAAATTGATGATTTTTTCGCTGAATATTATCATGCCAATGGCGATGGAGAGTAGCAGGCTTAACAAAATTACAATTAAAAGCGAAATAGCTCTTCTTTCCAGCCAGTTGCGGGTTTCAAAACTGTTTACTGTTTCATTAAATGCACCAATTAATGTGTTAACACCATTTGTGCTAAAAATTAAAGCTGCGGCAAAACCAATTGATAGTAACGAACCTCTTTTATGCCTGGCAATGTCAACAATAGTGTTTTCTACCAAACTGAATATTTTTTGCGGCATTACATCCTGCATAAGGGCCATAAGCTCTGTTTGGAAACCTTCAATCGGAATATATGGAATGAGTGTAAACAAGAAAAGAATGGTTGGAAACACTGCAAGAAAAAAACTGTATGCAACTGCTCCAGCCCTGATGTCCACTGCCCCTTGTGTAATGGCATTCCAGAAATGACTGGCTACTTTGAGCAAACTTAAACCGGCAAATCCGGGCAACACAATTGCATCGGCCACTCTGGCCAGTTTGTCGCCAAATTTATCAGCCAGTTTTATTATACGTGCTTTCCATTGCTTCATCTGATATTTAATCTCGGGTTATCTCCGTATAACCTTTTTGTTTTGGATGTATTATATGCTTTCCGCAGGCTTTAATAATTTTTTCAGCGTTTTTGCTAAATTGCTTTCAGGCTCATGTCCAAACTGTTAATCTGGTGGGTCAGGGCTCCTACAGAAACGAAATCCACACCACATTCAGCAAAAGGGCGAACCGTTTCGAGCGTTATACCTCCCGATGATTCTGTTTCGCATTGCTTATCGATTACTTTTACTGCATAGCGGGTTTGCTCATAATTGAAATTATCAAGCATTATCCTGTCTGCCTTTCCTGTTTTAAGTATTTGCTCTACTTCATTCATATTACGGGCTTCTACTTCTATCGGTATGTCAAGCCCATTTTGCTTTTGGTAGAGGTGTGCGCGTTCGATAGCTGCTGCTATGCCACCGGCATAGTCCACGTGGTTGTCTTTTATCATCATCATATCGTAAAGCCCCATGCGGTGATTTTGGCCTCCGCCAATGCGCACTGCATCTTTTTCAAAATGGCGTAACCCCGGTGTGGTTTTTCTGGTATCTAATATTTTTGTATGCAGGTCGCTTATTTTTTCAACATATTCAGCTGTGAGGGAGGCAATACCACTCATTCTTTGCATAAAATTAAGTACAAGGCGTTCTGCCTGAAGTAATTTTTGTGTGTTGCCTTCAATCGTGAATGCAATATCGCCGGGTTTAATTTTTTCCCCATCCTTCATATGCCATTCAGCCTGCGAATCGGGCATAAGTTTACTGAAAATTGTTTTTGCGATATCTATCCCGGCAAGTATGCCTTTTGCCTTAATTCTTAATTCTGCTTTATTTGTAGCATCTTTAGGTATACAGGCCAGCGATGTGTGGTCGCCTGAACCTTCGTCTTCTTTAATAGCCAGTTCTATTAGTGTTTGTTTATGTAAGTTATTCATTCTCAATTCTAAGTTGGTGGATTTTTACTGAAACATCGGATTTTTTAAGTAGGAGGATCATCTTAAAGCTCCCATTTTCAGTACTTAATGTACCAATGATATAGCTGGTATTTGTTTTACCTCCCTGATGATTTATGTAAAAAGATTTTGGTTTGTGGGCCCTGAAAAATTTTTGCAAAACAAATTCGGCTTGTCTTGCGCTATAAATGTTTTCGTCCCCTTCAATGGCCATTTCAAGATTTTCATTAAAGAAACGAGCTACTATGCTTGCGTCTCCTTTCTTGATGCCAAGGTCGAGCTTCTTCGGCATTTCAAGTGCAGTTTGGCTATGTAAATGAAATGCAGTAATTAAAAGTAGTACAGTGCCGATTTGTTTAAGCATAATGGTTGGCTATATGATTTATTGTGGCTAAATTAATGTAATCGGTTTGTTTTTGCAATATTAATAAATTTGAGATTGCCTAAGTAAGGAGGCTGTAAAGGATTCTGTTGTGGTTTGGCATGTTTGTTGGTTTTATTTTGCTAAATTGGTGCATAAATTAAAAAAAAACATAGGCCTTGAAAGTCAAATTAGTTTGGATCGGTAAGTCAAATGGCAACTATATAAAAGATGGCATTGCAGAATTTCAGAAGCGGATAAATCGCTACCATACCTTTGACGTGGAAGAAATTGTACAGGTGAAAAATGGCGAGCGGTTAAAGCCAGGCGAACTTAAGAAAAAGGAGGCCGATTTGTTACTTAAACGTTTTTCTAAAGACGATTTTGTGGTTTTACTCGACGAGAGCGGAAAACAATATACAAGCAAAACCTTTGCAGCTTTCCTGCAAAAGCAAATGTTGAATGCGGTTAAACGCATAGTTTTTGTGGTAGGTGGGGCATATGGCTTCGATCAAAAAGTATATGAACGGGCGCAAATGAAGCTTGCATTGTCATCAATGACTTTTTCACATCAGCTCATCAGGGTTGTGTTTCTCGAACAATTATACAGGGCCAATACTATTATTCGAAACGAACCATACCATAATAATTAATCGCCGAATATGCTGATATTCAGAACAAAAATACTTCACGCTTTCATTGTTTTTGTTGTATTGGCAGCGCTGGCCTACAGCCTCTCTTTTTTTACTACTTTCGATAGCAGTTCCATGGTGGATACTGAACATATTGAAAAGGTTATTTATAAAAAGAAGCAAAGAACCCTGCAAATATTGCAGCAAACCGCCAATCAAATTGAAAAAAAAGGGTTTGAAGAATACCTGGAACACGAAACCCAGCCCCTGCAGGCTTTACATCAAAATGAGGGTATTGCAGTGGTTATTTACAAAAGCTGGTATTTGCGTTTTTGGCCCGACAATACCGTAGTTGTGCCGGAGGTATACGGATATAATATTTTTGAGGATCCGTTTATTAAACTGGGCAATAAATACTATGTGCCTGTACATTACAAAATGCCTGATTATGATTTGGTGGGGCTTATTTATATTAAAAGCGAGTTTGATTCATCTAGTGAAATGGTTGACGATCAGTTTAACCCCGATTTTTATTTATCCTCTGATATTAAAATTGTAAAAGATCCGCTGAAAGAACCCCGGGTTTTTGATGAGGATGATAATTACCTGTTCTCACTTCAGATAGAGAGCAAACCCATACAAAAAAGTGCTTATAGCTGGCTTATTTTTCTCTTTTTTACTGGTGCACTTATAGCTTTTTTTAGGCTCTTTATAATGCTGTTCCGATACAAGCGGTATGATTCCAACTATTATCCATACCTGATTTTTTCTTTGGTTTTTATTGTGGTATTGCGCATGCTGATGGTCAAATATCAGTTTCCGTTTTTTCTATATAATTTTGATCTCTTTAGTCCTGATTTGTATGCCAGTAATTGGATTGCACCATCATTAGGTGATTTGATTCTGAATACCCTATTTGCGTTATTTGTATTTTACTTTACCCACAATGCAATTGATCCGGCAAAGATCCTGAAGGTTAAAGATAAAAAAGTCGTTTATTTTTATTTGTCGGTGTTTATTGTACTGATCGGGGCTTTTATAATACAGCTTAACAATTTGTTGAGTACCGTTATTCGTGATTCTACAATTGAGTTTCAGCCCTACAAAGTTTTTAATTTATCCGGTTTTACGCTGCTTGCATTCCTGACCATTATAATCAACATCATTACGTTTCTGATTTTTGTAGATTGGGGTATACAATATTTTAAAAAGCACCTGAGAGTTAGACCAGCCGTTTGGTTTATCAATGGGCTGCTTATTTTGATTCTGTTGCTAAGCATATTTTTTGTACCGGGATTAAGCTGGCTAAGTGTCGCCTTTTATCTGTTATTGGTCAACCTTATGTTGTATTACCGTTGGTATAACAGGCTTAAATACAGTTTTATCCTGGTCTTTGCTGCGGCCTCGGCTTTGTATTTAACGCATGTAATTGATGTGCAGCATAATGAAAAACAGTTTGGACGAATGAAGCTGCTTGCGGTAAATCTTTCTTTATCGCAGGACTTTTATGCCCAAATGCGTTTTCAGGATATTAGCGAGGATATTCCGGCCGACCCCTACGTGGATACATTGCTGGCTGCGGAAAACGAAAATCAGGATGAACTGTATCAATACCTCAAAAGAGCATATTTTAGTAATTACCTGGCCCGTTATGATTTGCAGCTTGATGTATGTCATGACACTGATAGTGTTTTTGTAGAAGAATCCCCGGTTCAGTGGCAACACTGCAGGCAATATCATCACCGCCTGGCACTTGAAGAAGGAGAAGCAGTATTTAAATCCAATTATTTCTACATGGGCGAGGAAGATAGCCGACGCCAATATATGGGGTTGCATGATATTTTGGTTTCAGATGGAACGCATGTAACACTGATTGTAAAGCTCAAGGCCAAAATTGTGAAGTATAACCCGGGTTTTACACAGTTGCTTGACAAATATCGCAACGTGGGATCTTCTTTACTTGGTTCCTATTCTTATGCCCGCTATAATGAAAACAGATTGGTCTCTAAATTTGGCGACTGCCCTTATAGCCTTGTAGGCGATCCCTACGATCAGAGCGATGACGAGTACTCACGCATTTGCAATATGGATTATTGCCATTTGGTCTATAAGCAATCACCAGAAAATGTTATTGTGGTAAGCTACCCTACGGTTTCGTTTTTTCAGTTATTAATTAATTTCTCATACCTGTTTGTTTTTGTTTTCTTACTGCTGTCAATATTGGCGCTATACTACACCTATCAACGCAAAGGTATAGTGGTATCAAACAGTATTCGAAACCGTATTCAGTTTTCTATGATCGGGCTTTTACTAATCTCGCTTATTTTTATTGGTGGTGGCTCGGTTTATTACATTAGCCAGGGGTACGAAAAGAAAAATATGCAGGTAATTAATGAAAAGTTGCATTCGGTGCTTACAGAAATGCAAACTCAATTTGCCAATCACAACTCAATGCAACAATTCGATGTGGATTACCTGAATTTTTTGATGCAAAAATATGCAGACGTATACAATTCCGATATCTCGGTATTTGACATGAACGGAAATATGGTATCTACATCGAGACCAGAAGTATTCAAGCAGGATTTCTTAAGCCGAAAAATGGATTTTAGTGCCTTCAGGGCCCTGAAACATGAGCATCGGTTTAAAATTATACAGCAGGAGCAAATCGGGAAGTTGGTTTATTACAGTGCTTACGTACCTTTAGTGAACCGGGATAATAAAATGTTGGGTTTCGTGAACCTGCCCTTTTTTAGTAATGAAGATTTATTAACAGAGGATATATCAAGTATCATTGTTACGTTTATTAATGTTTATGTGCTATTGATTCTGCTAACCATTATTATTGCAGTGTTTATTTCCAACAATGTGACTCGTCCTTTGCAATTGCTCAGACAAAAAATGCGTCAGGTAGACATCAAAAAGCACAACGAACCCATTGACCTTAAAACAGATGATGAGGTAGGTGATTTGGTACGCGAATATAATCATATGGTTTCGGAATTAACCAGAAGTGTAGAGTTACTTGCACGCCAGGAACGTGAAACCGCCTGGAGAAGTATGGCACGACAGGTAGCACATGAAATTAAAAATCCGCTTACACCTATGAAGCTGAGTGTGCAACTTATGCTCCGGGCCTGGCAGGAAAAAGCACCCGATTTTGAGCAGCGTTTAGTAAAAGTAAGTAATACACTTATTCACCAAATTGAAACTTTGTCCAACATCGCAACAGAATTCTCAACCTTTGCCCGCATGCCCAATGAGCAAATAGAAAAGGTTGAAGTTAATACCATTATTAAATCAGCCAGTGCGCTGTATGATGAGTATAAAGATATTGAGATTGAGGTTGACCTGGATCAATCCCGTAACTTTAATGTTATGGCAGATAAAAGCAGACTCCTGCGAATGCTCAACAATCTGATAAAAAATGCTGCCCAGGCTATTCCAAAAGATCGCAAAGGGTTGGTTACAATGTCTTCGCAACAGGTGGGCGATATGGTGCTGATTAAAGTAACAGATAATGGTGATGGAATTCCTGAAGAAATAAGAGGTAAACTTTTTCAACCAAATTTTACAACCAAAACCAAAGGCATGGGATTGGGTTTGGCTATGGTTAAAAACATCGTAGAAGGATTCGGTGGAAAAATATGGTTCGATACTGAAACCGGAGAGGGAACAACCTTCTTTATACAATTACCTTTGGTATAACACTTGATGCAGTTAGCTTCATGAAAAAGACCATACTTATAATTTTATATCCATTCCAACTACTTTTAAAAGGCGTGGTTTTATTGATCGTATATTTTTACCGGTATGCTATAAGCCCTTTAACACCAGCCTCGTGTCGTCATGTGCCCACCTGCTCCGAATATATGGTCGAAGCTGTCAGGATACACGGACCTTTCAAAGGGCTGTGGCTTGGACTAAAACGCCTCTCTAAATGTCATCCGTGGGGCACCCACGGTTATGATCCGGTGCCTCAGGCCAGGCTTAAAAACCATACCTATTACAAAAAAATGGATACACGAAAATATCGTTGGCCATGGAAATGGTTTAGCTGATTCGTTATTGTAGCAATGAATGGTTTTATGTCAAAAATCCTTTTTTCTACAGATATGTGATGTCTCCGGCATCATTATTCAATAACCTGAAATGCAATTTCATTGGACAGGTTTATTTTTCCTAATATAGTTTTTTTTATTAACCCCGGAGGGATTACCTATCTTTAGAAGAATAATTTCGCAATCCAGGGCAATTCCGGAGGAGTCGAATAATCTTTATTAAACTTTACATATTGCAGGTGATATAAGATCCATTAAATTTTTATTTAACACAAATTTAATTAATAAAGATTAGACCTGTTCGCTTTTTTTTTAAATTTGCTTTCCATAACCAAAACAAACAATTATGAGACACTTTCAGAAGCTATGTATTGCCCTTTTTGCGTTTTTTGCATACAATGCCAACGCACAAATTCAGGATTTAGATTTGTCCGATTATAAGTTACCGGAATTGAAACGGCAAACGCTGGAGTTCGATTTTGCCCTGAGTAACCGGGTTGATAAATCTTTTTATTCTACCAATTATTTTGAAGATTTTGAAGAAGAAATCATGAATAGCGCTGCTTTGAATTCACGCGTCATTCATACCTTTTATCATAATAGCCCATACTGGCAACAGGATTTTTATTCCAGCGTCAATATGGCTGCTGGTTACAGAGATGCCAAAGAAGATAAAGCATTGATCAATGAAACCCACCGGTTTAATGGAGGTTTATCATTATACCTCGTAAACCGTTATTATTTTCAGGGAAATGAAGGTTTTTTTCTGGGCGGAACGGCAGATGTTTCCTATAATTATAATTATTACAAAGAGTTAAATAACAGGGATAAAACCAATGAGGTTACGATTTATTTACCGCTTTCTATTGGATACGGCCGAATAGAACAGGTGCAGGATGCACGTCAGGCTGCCTATATTTATGATGCATTGCAAAAACAAGGAAAAACAGGTGCAGTAAAATCAGCGGAAGAGCTTTTGGAATTTGCAAGGTTCATATCTACCATAAAAAATGAACGGTTTTTCGATTTTAGGAACAAGCGTATCTATGAACTGGAGGAACTGGACCGGTACTTAAAGGAGAATGGATATATTGACGAACAAGATATCAGCTATTTCGCAACGCTATCGGATTTATGGTCATACGGCAATACGCCAATACGAAACACAGGATTCAGGGCAGAAGCTTTCATAAACCCCGGTTATGATTTGAATGAAACTTTATACAGAGGAGAATTCGATGATTTATATAATATGCGTGCCTACGTTTTAAAGACCGGTTTGAAAGCAACATATGAAAAACCTATAAATCTTTACTGGCAGCACTATATGAATGCGGATGTTTATTGGGGTACGGAAAAGTCGAGAATACGGCTTAGCAATTCCTACCTTGGCAAGTATATTTATCCAGGCGTTTATCTCGACCTGAACCACGGAGTAGGCTATTATCCCAATACCAGAACCAGTATCAATGCCTTTTATGGATTATCTATGGTGAAACATTTCGATAAAACTGATTTAGATGAGAATACTATGGGTATTAAAGGGCAGAACATCACTGCAAATCTTGGTTTTGATTTGAATTATTACATCTCACCACAAGTTCGGTTAAGTGCTGACTTAAATGTATATTACACGGTTAATAATGCAAAAAATGAGTATGTCGAGGTGGATTATATTGCTTCAGATCAGCCCTATTTCAACTACCAGTACCCTGGTTATCAGAAGAGCAGATTCAATTATGCTTTATCAGCCAGCTTACAATATTTCTTATTTTAATTTTTAATGTAATATTTCTGAAGCCATCCATTGGGGTGGCTTTTTTTATCCCCGCCCATGCGGGTGATACTCAATGAGGGTTTCTTTGAGGTAATGGCGATCGATATGGGTGTAAATTTCAGTAGTGAGAATGGATTTATGCCCAAGCATTTCCTGCACCACGCGTAAGTCAGCGCCATTTTCGACCATGTGGGTGGCAAAACTGTGGCGGAAAGTATGCGGACTGATGGTTTTATGGATTCCGGCAGCCTGCACCAATTGTTTGATTATGGCAAATACCATTACGCGCGTGAGGTGCTTGCCACGGCGATTTAAAAACACATAGTCTTCCTCATTTTTTTGAGGTTCCACATGCACCCTTTCGTATTTTACATAATTGATGATCTCTTTCATGGCTGTTTCTCCAATGGGTACAAGACGTTCGTTATTGCCTTTTCCTATTACACGGATAAACCCCTCGCTGAAATGGAGGTTGCTCAGCTTTAGCTCTGTCAGTTCTGAAACTCGCAGACCACAACCGTAAAGGGTTTCTATTATAGCCCGGTTGCGCTGGCTTTGTGGTTTACTCATATCGATAACGTTTACTATGGCATCAATCTCCTGGAGACTCAATACCACAGGCAATTTTCGTTTTGTACGTGGAGTTTCAAGTAGTTGGGCCGGATTGTGATCAATTATCTCCTCCATTTTCAGAAATTTAAAATAAGCTTTAATTCCTGACAAAATACGGGCCTGGGAAGTAGGAGAGAGGCCAATATCGTGAATCCAGTGCAAAAATTCACGTAGGGTTTTTATATCTGTTTTTTCAGGATTAAGTTTTCCTGAGTGCTCATCAGAGAATTGTGCTAACTTAAGGAGGTCGTGCATGTAAGCACTTATGGTATTGTCTGATAATCCCTTTTCGATTTGCAACCAGGCACGAAATGCATCTGTATGGGGTATATGTTGAGCCGGAACATCCATTGCGTAAAAATACCAATTCTCTCCAGAATATGAATACAAATTATATTTAGAACTGCATATAGAATAATTATCTTGCTTTGAGGTCTTTGTTGTTGCTATTTTCTATTGTAAAAGTGTATGTTTCTGATGGGAATAAACTAATTTGATTTTTTTGCTTCTGGGCAAATTCATTTATTATCTTTGATACTCAAATTAATAGATATCGAAATCATATTTCACGGGTGAGAAATGATTAAAAATGATTTTTTATCTTTAACCAATATTTCGTAATCTTGTAAATAATTTGTTAATATGGCCAATTATGGCTGCTAAATTACACGATAGGTTGTGATTTAATGTTAAACCAAAATTTGTTCTTATGTCATTAAAACAAAAGACGAAAGAGCTTTTAAAAAGAAGAGCCATTGCAGAACAGGGAGGTGGCGACAAGGCGATTCAGAAGCAAACTGCAATGGGTAAAATGACTGCCCGTGAGCGTATTTTAGCTCTTCTTGACAAAGACTCCTTCCATGAGTATGACCTTTTCGTGGAGCATGATGCCCGCGATTTCAACATGGATAAGAAGGTGCTGCATGGAGATGGTGTGATCACCGGTACCGGTACCATTTATGGTTCACCTGTATGTATTTTTGCACAGGATTTTACTGTAGCAGGAGGTTCGCTTGGTGTGATGCACGCCCGAAAAATCACCAAAATCATGGATCACTCGCTAAAAATGCGTGTGCCTTTGATTGGTATCAATGACTCCGGAGGTGCCCGTATCCAGGAAGGTGTAAACTCTTTGGCTGGTTATGGAGAGATTTTCTTTAGAAATACCCTCGCATCTGGTGTTATACCACAAATTTCAGTCATTCTTGGTCCTTGTGCAGGTGGGGCAGTTTATTCGCCCGCACTGACGGATTTTGTATTTGTGGTCGATCAGATTTCCAAAATGTTTATTACCGGTCCTGAGGTTATTAAAACTGTGCTCGGAGAGGAAATTACCATGGAAGAACTTGGTGGTGCACTTGTACAGGCAGAGAAAACAGGTAATGCACACTTTTATGCTAAAAATGAGATGGAGTGCTTCGATCAGATTAAGAAACTCATCACATTTATTCCCTGGAATAATGGTCAGAAAGCACGTGCATTTCCGCCAAAAGAACCACGTAAAGAGTATAAAATTGAGGATATTGTACCCAGCGATCCTAAAAAACCATATGACGTTCGCGACGTTATTCGCGCATTGGTCGATGACTCTGATTTCTTTGAAGTACAGGAGCGATTTGCAGCCAATATTGTTGTAGGATTTGGTCGTATTAACGGAGAAACAGTCGGATTCGTTGCAAACCAGCCATTGGTTTTAGCTGGTGTATTAGATACTGACTCTTCTGATAAAGCTGCCCGCTTCATTCGTTATTGCGATGCATTTAATGTGCCGGTTGTAACACTTGAAGACCTTCCGGGATATCTCCCAGGGGTTGATCAGGAGCATGCCGGTGTAATTCGCCACGGAGCTAAGGTGCTTTATGCTTATAGTGAAGCAACAGTACCAAAAGTTACCATTATTTTGCGTAAAGCATATGGTGGTGGATATATTGCAATGAATTCACGTCACCTGCGCGCAGATTTTGTCTTTGCATGGCCAACAGCAGAAATTGCTGTAATGGGTCCGGAAGGCGCGGCTAATATTATTTTCCGTAAAGAAATCAAAGAAGCCGATGATCCCGAAGCTATGCGCAAACAAAAAGTGAAAGAGTATAAAGAAAAATTTGCGAACCCTTATGTAGCTGCAGCAAAAGGATATATCGATTCTGTAATCGAGCCGGAAACGACTCGTCGTATTTTGATGCACTCAATTGAGGTTTCGGCTAATAAGAACGTTGGACAACCGAAGAAAAAACACGGTATTCCACCATTCTAAACATTTGTACTATGGAGGAAAAAGCAAAAAAACCAAGGTTCAAAAGCTTTATTGTTGATGAAACGGTATATAAAACATACCTGACTAAAAAGTATCATGAGCGCAGAGCTTACGAACCGCATAATCCTAAAAAACTGATTTCTTTTATTCCGGGTACTATTTTAAAGATACTTGTGAAGGAAGGACAGAAGGTCAAGAAAGGAGACCCATTGCTCATACTGGAGGCCATGAAAATGGAGAACGAAATTCTTTCAGAGAGAGCATTTAAGGTTAAAAAAATTCATGTGAAAAAGGGCGAAACAGTGCCCAAAAATACCTTAATGATGGAATTCGAATAGAATTTGAATATAATATTTAGAAGGGCCGCCCGGGGAGGACGGCCCTTTTTAGTTTTTTTACATCAATAAAACTTATAGAGACAAAAACATAAAAAAAGGCTGCCCGAATGAGCAGCCTTTTTGAATATAGCTTTCTAAAATTATTATCGGCTGATGATAAAACGCTGTGTTTCCACTTTGTTTCCATCCTGTAATTTAATGAAATAAATACCTTCTGAAGCATTGTTCATATCAATGGTTGCCTGACCATTCACTTTTTCGGTGTGAATAGTGCGGCCAATGGCATTCATTACGGTAATATTGTAAGTGCCGTTTACCTCAATGTGGAAGGTTCCCTTGTTCGGGTTCGGGTACAGTTTCAGGTTAGCTGTTGCAATACCGTTAATTCCAACCATGTTCACAGGTACGGTAACTGGGCCGTCTACAACGTCGAATGTTCCGGTTGCGTCAGGATATCCGTCCATG
>Ga0102938_10002638_pt1 | contig 13530 bp, 12 predicted proteins | sample SalPonR2_B_D2_MG_FD_84516 | JGI IMG/M metagenome (GOLD analysis project Ga0102938, IMG submission 84516) | Salt pond soil microbial communities from South San Francisco under conditions of wetland restoration - Salt Pond MetaG R2_B_D2_MG | ecosystem: Environmental > Aquatic > Marine >... | reverse complement strand
GAGTGGAAGACGGCCATTGAGGATCCAGAGAAGCGCAAGCGCTTCCGGGAGTTTGTTAATGCGCCTTCGCAGGCGGATCCGGTGCAGGAATGGACGGTTGAGCGGGGGCAGCGGCGGCCTGTTTCGGAGTCTGCGTAGCCTTTAGGTTCTGGTGAGGAGCAAGGCGCCATGGGGGTGCTTTTCTTCTGGGGAAAAGCAACTCGCTTCGCTCAGACATCTTTTCCCCGCCAGAAAAGCACACCCACACCCTCTCTACCTGACTCAAAAGATATTTCTTCAGAACAAGATCTTTTCAGCGATATCCGTGAGTTCTTATGTGAGGGGGCCGGATTATTTTTCCCGCCGGAAATTGATGTCTGAGCGCAGCGAGTTGCCATTTCCAAGGGCAAAATACCCCGGCCCCCTCGCAGCCCGCGAACCAGCAGGCTACGAAGAACAGCGAACTCCGAGCTTAAAGAACCATAGCCGCCAACCACCCAAAGCCAAGCAACGGCAGGTTGTAGTGCAGGAACGTCGGCACCACGGTATCCCAGATGTGGTTGTGCTGGCCGTCGGCGTTCAGGCCGGCGGTGGGGCCGAGGGTGGAGTCGGAGGCCGGGGAGCCGGCATCGCCCAGGGCGCCGGCGGTGCCAACCAGGGCCACGATTGCCAGCGGGCTGAAACCCAGTTGCAGAGCCAGGGGCACGTACAGGGCCGCGATGATAGGGATGGTGGAGAAGGAGGAACCGATACCCATAGTGATCAGCAGGCCCACCACCAGCATCAACAGCGCCGCCATGGCCTTGTTCTCGCCGATGGTGGCCACGGAGCTGTCCACCAGGGCGGCAATTTCACCGGTTTCCCGCATCACCTCGGCAAAACCAGACGCGGCGATCATGATGAAGCCGATCATGGCCAGCATCTTCATGCCTTCGGTGAACAGGTCGTCGGCCTCTTTCCAGCGCACCACACCGGACAGATTGAACAGTACGAAACCGGCCAGCGCGCCCAGGATCATCGAGCCCAGCCAGAGCTGCACCACGAAGGCGGTGACGATGGCTAACAGGGCCATAACCAGGGTGCGCGGGCTGTAGCTGGTATCTACCCGTTCGGCTTTGGTGATGGTTTCCAGGTTATAGGTGCGACCACTGCGGTAGCTGAAAAAGACGGCGATCAGCAAGCCGCACAGCATGCCCAGTGCCGGCAGGGCCATGGCTTTCATGACGCTCAGGCCGGAGGCATCGACGCCGTTGGCATTGATCTTGGCGATCAGGATTTCGTTCAGGTAGATGCCGCCGAAGCCGACGGGCAGGAACATGTATGGGGTGATCAGGCCGAAAGTCAGCACACAGGCAACCAGGCGGCGGTCCATGTTCAGTTTTGCCATCACGTACAGCAGCGGCGGTACTACCAAAGGAATGAAGGCAATGTGGATCGGCAGGATGTTCTGGGACGAGATGGCAATGGCCAGCAGCAGGCCGATGATCAGGAAGCGGATGCCGTTAACGGCGGCGCCATCTTCCTGGCGACCGACCAGGGCCAGGGCCTTGTCGGCCAGGGCGTGGGCCAGGCCGGACTTGCCGATGGCAACGGCGAAAGCCCCGAGGGTGGCATAGGACAGTGCCACGGTGGCACCGCCGCCCAGGCCGCTATTGAAGGCTTCGATGGTGGCTTCCAGGGACATTCCTGCAATCAGGCCGCCGGATACGGCACCGATGATGAGGGCAACAACAACGTGAATGCGGCACAAACTCAGGACGAGCATGATGGCAACCGCAGCAACAACGGCATTCATGGCAAAACTCCGGGTAGGAATTAATGGTTTGTCCGGCCCCTTGTGGGGACCGGCATCATGAAAAGCGCGGTAATGTGCAGGAAATGATCGCGGTAGTCAAAGCGGTTGTGTAACCGTCAGGCTTCGTCAAGGCGGGCAAAGCGGGGGACCTGTTCGCCGGCCATTTCCACGGTTTCCCGGAACATGGTCAGCGGGCGCACCCAGAGGCTGTAATCACCGTACAGGCAGCGATAAACCACCATCTGTTCTTCGGTTTCACTGTGCCGGGCGATCCCGAGTACTTCGTAATCCTTGCCCTTGTAGTGCCGGTAACGGCCAGGGCGTATGTCGTTCTTGCGTTCGGTCATTCTCGGCCTCGATGGATTCAGGCTATGCTGGCCCTGCAGTTATAGAGGACGCAGCACGCGCAACCGTCTAAAATGGAAGCAACTGCAAGGATGCAAAAAGACTCAGTCAGGGCCTCAAAGTGTAGAACACCAGGAAGGGCCCGGAAACCGGAAACCGCTATGATGCGGCAGTTATCCTGCATCCTTCTGATTTTTCTGTCGCTGGCATGTCTGGCCAGCGCGCCTGTTCACGCCGCCCCCGTCGCGTTTGACTGGCTGGAAGCGCCGGCTGATGAGCTGGCACTCGAAGACGTTCGTGCCCTGCCCCCGAGCGCCTGGCAGACGTTTGGCTCCAATGAGGTTTTTAATCGCGGGTTCAGCGATGGCAGTTTCTGGCTGAGAGTCGAGATTCCGCCAGAGCCGGCGAACCGGGTTCTGGAAATCGGCTATCCGTTGCTGGATGAGGTGTCCGTGCACTGGGTGGTTGATGGCGAGTTAGTCCAGACCCACCATACGGGCGATACCCTGCCGTTCAGCAGCCGCCCGATTTATCACCGCAATTTCGTCTTCCTGGTACCGTCGAATACCGATACGGCCACCGCCTTTGTGCGCGTGCAAACGCTCGGGTCGGTGCAGATTCCCCTGGCAGTCACGCCTTCGGCCGAATTCCTTGCCAATGAGCAGCTGTCTTACGGCTGGCAGACGATGTTTCTGGGTATCATCGCTGCGATGGCGCTCTACAATCTGTTTCTGTTTGTCATCGTGCGCCATTCCACCTACTTCTGGTACGTGCTGACGGTTGTGTTTACCGGACTGGTTCAGCTCAATTTTAATGGCGTGCTCTTCCAGTGGCTGTGGCCGAATGCCCCGGGTATCAACCGGTATTTCACCATTCCGGTTATCTGTTTCGCTCTGTTCTCCGCCATTATCTTTGCAATCCGTTTCCTCAATATCCGGTCTTACAGCCTCAGAAGTTACCGCTTCCTGCAGTGGATTCTGACCGCCATTTCTGCCTGCTTCGTCTTTACTCTTTTTGGCAGTTACCAGACGGGGATTGTCCTGGTCAGCGCGATTGCGGCAGTGGTCACTCCCGCGGTCTGGTTTATCGGTTTCCTGGTCTGGCGGAAAGGCCAGGTATTGGGCGGTTTCTATGTGCTGGCCTGGACGCCATTGCTGATCGGCCATCTGATTCTTGCGGTCAGCAAGCTCGGCATCATGCCACGCAGTTTCCTGACCGAGTTCATGCCTCAGATCGGCGTGGCCCTGGAAGTGGTTCTGCTGTCCTTTGCCCTTGCCTACCGGATCAACCTGGAACGTCGCAAACGCCATGAGGCCCAGGAGCAGGCGCTGGAGATTCAGCAGCAGGCCAACCTGACTCTGGAAATGCGGGTTCAGGAGCGTACCGACGAACTGGAGCGGGCCAATGAGCAGCTCAAGGCGATCAGCCTCACCGATGGTCTGACCCACGTGGCCAACCGGCGCCGGTTCGATGAAAAGCTTCAGGATGAATGGAAGAGGGCCCAGCGACACGGCCATCCCCTGAGCCTTTTGATGCTGGATATAGACCACTTCAAACGGGTAAACGATGAGCTGGGCCACCTGGTTGGCGATGACTGCCTGACCGAGGTGGCGGCCCTATGCGCCGCGGAAGTCCAGCGATCCGGGGACCTGCTGGCCCGCTATGGTGGTGAAGAGTTCAGCATCCTGCTCCCGGCAACACCGGAAGAAGGAGCGCTTCGGGTAGCCGAGCGGGTGCGTCAGGCGGTGGCCCGTTCGCCGGTGCATTCCGGCGAACGGGTGGCCCCGGTCAGCCTCACCATCAGTGTTGGCGTCGCCTGCCTGGTGCCAGACGCGGACCTGGAGCCCCAGGAACTGATTCGTCTGGCCGATGAAGCTCTCTATGCGGCCAAGGAATCCGGCCGAAACCGTGTCATGCTCGCCGAGAATTTCAGGGCCGCGAACTCGCCCGTTGCTTGAACCGCCGGTCAGCTCTTCAGCTTGTACCGCCCCGGTCCGAGGAAAATCAACGCCACTGCCGTGAACAGGAAGAAGCCCTGCAGTTCCAGTGCCCAGCCGCCGCTGCGCCCAAGGCTTAGCAGCTCGTTGCCGTGAACCAGGATGATGGCAAACAGCATGTTGAAAATAATCAGTAGCGCACCGATCCGGGTCTGATAGCCAAGGATGACCATCAAAGGCGCGATGATCTCACCCACGTACACTCCGTAGGCGAGGATGGTTGGCAGGCCGTGGCTGGCCAGCTCGGCTTCGATGAAGCCGACACCGTTGAGCAGTTTGGCAATGCCGTGGAACAGCAAGAGTCCGCCCAGGGTCAGACGGATAAACAGTTTTCCCAGATCAGCGTTTTCGAGCAAGGTGCGGGTCTCCGTTTTACAGGTTGCGAATGTCAGGGTACAGCGGCAGAAGCTGTTTGATCAGCCGGTTCTGGGCGCCGGTGGGGATGTCGTTCTGCTCCATTGCCAGAATCAGGTTCTCGACCAGGGCATTGAACTGGGTGTTGGTAATGGCCATGTCGGAATGCAGCTCCCGCATCTCCCGCCCGGTATAGGTGCAGGGCCCGCCACTGAGCTCGCACAGCTGATCTGTCAGGTTGTGGTGGAACTGGGCGACATCCATGCCCTTGAACTGCTGGTTGATACGGTCGTCGTCGACAATCAGGTAGAGCAGATCCTCCACGACGTTGGCGATGCCTTCACGTTCACCAAGTTGCTGATAAAGGGAATCATCGGTTTTGTTGTTGAGACTCTGGCAGCCACCGAGAACCAGTGCTATTCCTGACAACAGGGCGACGAACAGGATTTTTAGGTTCAGGTTAGTCATGATCAGAAACTCCCCTGCAGCGACAGATACAGGCCTTGCTGGTCTTCCAGGGTGGCAACGTCACCGAGGTTGACCAGGGCCCCTGTGACAGCCAGGCGACGGTCCGGCACCCAGGCCAGGAACAGGTCCCACCAGTCATCCTCGGTGGCAAAGCCAAGGTTGTCCGGCTTTTGCCGGTATTCCGCGCCCACCAGCCACTGGCGGTTGAGGAAAAGCCCGACGCTGCCCTCCATCATCAGTTCGTGGCTGTTGTTACGGTCACCGCCAAAACCGAGAAGCCCGCCCTGGTTGGCCCGGGTTGCACGAGCGGTCAGGTTTACCAGCAGGTTTCGCTCCATCACCGCGGCGAAGAACAGCTTGCTGCCACTGACATAGACATCGGTGCCACTGTCATCCCGGGCGCCGATCGCCGACGGTACGGTGAAATCCCGCTGGCGCTTGTACTGAACGCCCGCAGACCACTGGCCCCAGGGGCTATACAACACATCGCCGGCGAGCCGGATCTTGGCGCCGAAAATATCCTGATTCAGTTCATCCTGCTCCAGGCCGAAGCCGTCCTTGAGGGTAAACACCAGGCTGTCCAGATCGAGGGTCTGGCGGGCCACGGTGATCTCCAGGCGGTTATTCCAGTTCAGCCCGGCGCCGGTCACCGAGAGAGAGTAATCGTCCACTTCGGCCCGGCTGAGTGCCACGGTGCCGCCCCACTCCTCGTCGCTGGCGTAGCTGCCCAGCAGCGCCCAGGGTACCAGCCCCCCGCCGGCACTGCCCTCAATGGTGGTGACGCCTCCGGTCGCCCAGATCCGGCTGCCGATGTCGGCCATGGCGGCGGGTGCGACCAGGAGCGCCATGGTGAGTGTGACCAGACGTCTTGCTGTCATTCTGAATACTCCGGGTTGGGTTGGCTCAGCTCCCCTTTGCGGGCAGCCAGGGACAGCGCAGTCTCCGGCAGATCCTCGGGGGCAACCGGGCGGCTCAGGTAAAAACCCTGGCCGAGGTTGCAGCCCCAGTGTTGCAGCAGCTGCCAGGCTTCCAGGTTCTCGATGCCTTCTGCCACGACCTTCAGCCCGAGACCGTGGGCCATATCAATGGTGGACCGAACAATTAGCTGGTCCTGGGGCTCGGAATCCAGCTTCAGCACAAATGACTTGTCAATTTTCAGCTCCTGTACCGGAAGCTTGCGCAGCTGGGACAACGAGGAGTAGCCGGTGCCAAAGTCGTCCACCGACAGGGTCACGCCCAGCGCCCTGAGCCGGTTCAGGGTGGCCATGGCCTCTTCCGGATCTTCCATCAGGGCACTTTCAGTGACTTCCAGTGTTACCCGCTCCAGATCGTGGTGCCAATCGTGAAAGGTTTCTGCGATGTGCCGGGTCAGGGCGGGCCAGGTGAGGTCCATGGCGGACAGATTGATAGCAACGCCCGCGTCAACACCCTGCTCGTGCCATCGCCGGGCATCGCTGGCCACACGTTGCAGGATATGAGCCGTCAGATCGTGGATCTGCCCTGACTGTTCGGCGAGAAAGATGAACTCCTCGGGGGAAATAAAGCCCAGTTCCGGGTGAATCCATCGCACCAGGGCCTCTACCTGCACCAGTTCGCCGGTCTGGCTGTTCAGTTTGGGCTGGTAATTCATGTGCAGCCCGTCGCCCATGATGGCGGCGTGCAGGTCGGTGATCAGTTTCAGTTCTCTGAGATGGCTCTCATCCTGCCCCGGCTGGTAGCGGGTGAAGGATTCGGGGTGGGCCTCGGCCTGCTCGAAGGTGAGGTTCAGCCTGCGACGCAGCGCGTCGGTATCTGCGGCGTCTTCCGGCAGTTCCATGGTGACAATGGTGACGCGCAGGGAGAAGGGAGTCTGGTCCACCTGCAGCGGGGATTCAATGCGGTCATGCAGTTGCCGGATTCTGTGACTAGCTTTCTCCGGAGGCAATGGTGGAATCAGGGCCAGGAACTCGCCACCACCGGTGCGGGCAAGGATCCGGACATCCGGAAGTTCCTGCTGCAGCCGTTTGGCAATACCGATCAGTACTTTGTCGCCGAACTCGAGGCCCAGGGTATCGTTGATGTCGGAGAGGTCGTTGAGCCGGATCCCCACCAGAGTACCCCGACCACGCTTATCGAACAGCTCCGCGGCGTCTTGCATCAAGGCGTTACGGTTTTTGAGCCCGGTGACGTCATCGTGGGTGGCGGCATAGCGAATCTGGGCTTCCCGTTCGCGAAGGCCGGATAGCATGTCCCGCAGAGCGTTGCGCAGCTGGGTCAGTTCCCCGCCGGCCCGGACTGAGGGTGCCTCGGGGGTATTGCCCTCGCCGATGGCGCGCGCATAGCTGGCTAGCTGCAACACTGGACGACCCAGGTTCCGGGCAATGATCAGGGCCAGCAGAATGGCGAAAATGAGGATGGCGGTTACCAGCAGGGCAATCTCCACCGCCCGTTTATAGTAGTTCTGGAGAGTGGCATCACGACTGATCAGCAGCACCGCCTGGATGGCGGCGGGCTCCGATTCGCCCAGGTTGATTATGCGGGTGAAGTAGCCGGCGCTTTCGATAAAATTGGCGTCACCGGAGGCGCCGGCGAGTTCCTGCTCCAGGTTGTCGTCGATACGGGTGGTGGCAGCAAAACTGCTCAGGCTCCCTGTCTGGTCCGATTTTGCCCGGAAGATCACCGAGGTCCCACTGAGCCGGGCGATCACTTCTGCCAGTGGTTGGTCCATGGCGAAACCGGTGACCAGCCAGGCCCGCAGTCCGGGCGCCTCAATCGGGGTTACCAGAACCTCATAGCCCCGGCCGTCAATGGCCCTCAGTGACCGGGTAAAACCGTTGCGGCGGGCGTTTGTCAGCTGTTCCGAGGTTATATCAGGAAATGCGCGTTGCAGGGTCGAGGCCAGGGGCTCCCCCTGGCTATCCAACAGCAACGCAAAGTCAGCTCCAACCCTGCCGCTGTGGTTTTCCAGAGCACTATCGATGGTTGCCGGGTCGCGGCTGGCGATCGCGGAACGGAAGCCAAAATCCTGCACCACGACGCTCAGCCGGGACAGTTGCAGATCGGTGCGGCGGTCAATGACTTCCTCGGTCAGCCGCTCGCCGATGGCCAATTGTTCCAGTGCCCGGCTTTTTTCATCCTCGAAAAGGTACACCATCAGCAGGGCAACGATCACCAGGCTGACCAGGGCCACCAGCGAGATCATGGCGGCAATCAGTCGGCCACGGAATCCGAGACGAGACGCTAAACCCATCAAAGCTCCCGGAAGCGTTGCTGGAGTCGGTCCAGGGAGCCCTCGGCGGCAGGCTCGGGCTCAAGGTTGAGGGTTACGATTGCCGGCTCACTGCCACGTTCGATTTCCCGGGTGACCGGGCGGGTGTTGTCTGGCAGGCGTGGGTGCCAGATCTCCAGGGTTACGGTGTCTTCGCCGCCTTCGGTGGTTTGTGGATCAATAGACAGCGTGACCTGGCCGGAGGCATCAGTCTGGCCCACGGCGGTGGTATCGGTGACCACGACAAAGCCCTGCATGTGATCGTGAATATTGCAGCCCAGCTCGACAATGCCCGGTTTGTCGAAAACGATCGGCGCCGCGGGACGGTCGGCATAAAGCTCAATGTTGAAGGTTTTTGCTGGCGAGAACGAGTACACGTGGTGCTGGGTATTGTCGCGGTTTGGAAAATCCACGCTGGAGCCAACGGGAACGACCAGAACGTGTGGGTGAAAGGCGCGGTTTTTCTGATAGATTTCGGCAGAAACCGGGGTTTTCTGACGGGCGCTGTCCACGGAAACCACGGCATTGGTCACGGGCTCGGACTTGCCATTGAGGGTAACGGTTACTGACAGCTCATAAGCACTGGCTGTCATTGGCATGGCAGACATCAAAAGAGCCGCCATTACTGCAATCGCTGATCTTCTCATTAATCCTCTGAACCTGTCAGACCAGGCCGGAACCCAGGGAGAATCGGATGTGGTTCCTTACCAACAGATTTTCCCAGTAATGCCGCATCCAGTCCCAGGCGGCGTTGTTCACCTGCTCGACAAAGGGGTCGAGGTTCAACTCGTAATAGTCCGGCGTGCCTGCTATTTGCAACACGGTGACGGTTATTGAATCGTCCAGCTCATTGGCAAAGGGTTCGCCAATCAACTGGTGGGCCAGCAGGTTAGCACGAGTTGCTTCTATATCCACGATTTCGCTAGCTCTCGTGCACCGGTTGTTTTCATACATTTCTTCCATCAGCCGATGGCAGAGATAGGCACGAATCAGCAGGCCATCGAGACCGTCATAGCGCACCAGAAGCGCCGATGGCTGGGTGAAATACCGGATGGCGGCGTCCACGAACGGTTCAAACAGGTCTGCTTTACCGGCTTCTCGGGAACAGGCTTCAACGCATTCAATCAGCCTTGGTGCCATTTCAATGTATTCAACCACGAACTGGAACAGGCAAGTGGCGGGCTGGTAACCCTCGATGGTTACCGCAGAGGGCAGTTCGGCTGCCTTCTCGTGAAGCTGCCGGAGAAAGGTCCCGGAGCGGGCTTCCTTGCGCCGCGCCTGGTCAATAATCTCAAGGACTACCTGTGGTGTCATTTCAGGAGAAGCCGATGTCTGAACAAATTGAGGTCGCAAGGCGCCTCCCGTTGTTAGCAACTGATAGCAACGAGTTCCCGGGCAGCAGAGAAGGGCTGGCTAACACTTCGTGCCTGCTTGTTGAGACAAGTGTAGCCGAGATTTTTCCACCTGCTTTTCCGCCATTGTAAAAATGCCCGGCCGTAATGTTACAGATTGAATCTGAGTTACTGGCTCTGGAACCATCGACCGTGCCGAGTGTGCGACCAGCAGAGCCAGCCCATGCTCACGGCCCGCGCTACCATCAGAGAGATCAGCGAGAACCAGAGTCCGTGATTGCCCCAGCCTGTGGTCAGCCACCAGATCGGAGCAAAAACAGCCAGGGCTGAGAAGAGCATGGTGTTCTGCATGTCCCGGGTCCGGGTTGCCCCGATAAAAATACCATCGAGAAGAAAGCCCCAGACTGCAGCAAATGGTAGCAGCCAGAGCCAGGGCAGATAGCGCCAGGCAGTGGTTCTCACCTCTTCGATACCGGTAAGCAGCGCAATCAGCCAGTGTCCGCCGGCCACAAAAACAATGGTGAGCAGCAAGGCGCCCCAGAGTGACCACCTCAGGGCACTGCGAAAGACTACTCGGAACCGGCGCCGACTGCCTTTGCCGATGGCCTCGCCAATCAGCGCCTCGGCGGCATTGGCAAAGCCGTCCAGAGCGTTGGAAATCAGAAGCAGAAAGGTGATCAGAACCGCATTGGCCGCGAGGATGGTATCTCCCTGGCGCGCACCCTGGGCGGTAAAAAAGGCGAGCACAAGCAACAGCGCGATGGTACGGACCATGATGTAGCGGTTCACCCGTAGGATCTTCAGGTAATCCTCCAGTTTTCCGAACAGGGCCCGGGTAAGTGTCTGGCCTTCGGGCATGCGGCTCAGCACGATCATAAAACCGATGGTGGCCGCGCCATACTCGGCAATCACCGTGGCGATGGCCACGCCGCGGCTGTGCCAGCCGAGGACAGTGACAAACAGTATATCCAGCACGATGTTCAGACCGTTTGCTGCAATCAGCATGATCATCGGGCCCCTCGGAAACTGGGTGCCAATCAGCCAGCCAACCAGGGTGTACTGACACAACACCGCCGGCGCGCTCCAGATCCGGATGGCAGCGTACTCGGCAGCCAGTTCGGTAACGCCCTCACTGGGATTCATCAGGGCCAGTCCCGTCTGGATAAGCGGCTGGTGAAACAGAATCAGCAGCAGCCCGATACCGGTTGCCAGTAACACCGACCGCAGTAACAGCGCCACCTGGCTGAAACTGTCCCGTTTGCCCCATGCCTGGGCGGCCAGTCCGGTGGTCCCCATGCGCATGAAGCCGAAGGTCCAGTAAAGAATGCTGAACAGATTGGCACCGACGGCAACCGCCCCCAGGTATTCGGGGCTTTCCAGATGCCCGAGCACAGCGGTATCCACCAGTCCCAGGAGCGGAACAGTGAGATTAGTGAGCATCAACGGCCAGGCAAGGGCCCAGAGGCGCCGGTCGGTCGCCGGCAGATTTAAAGTCATATTCGTTTTAATTCTTAAAATTCGGTGGTTAGGTCTTTTGGATTTAGCCGATTTTTTAGTTTTTTCTTGATCTGTGTCTATACTCGAAGCTGAGTATCCGAAAGCAGGCTTCCACTCTGGTTTTTCCGGTGTATGCGAGCGCCAGTAATACCAGTGGGATAACGCAAAATCCGACAAGAATAACACTCTGTGGAGACACAGTATGCGCGTGCACGCTCAGCGGGCAGGTGCCCTTTTAGGCGGTCTGATGTTCCCCGCCTGGTCCATGGCGGACTGGACACTGAACATGACCCCCGGGGTGACCGGCACCAGCAATGACATTTTCAGCCTTCACATGACCATACTCTGGATCTGCGTCGCCATTGGCGTCGTGGTTTTCGGTGTCATGTTCTGGTCTATCTTTGCCCATCGAAAATCCCAGGGCGCCAAACCGGCAAACTTTCACGAAAACACCATGGTCGAGATTCTCTGGACCATCATACCCTTTGCCATACTGGTTGTTATGGCGATTCCTGCCACCGCAACTCTGGTAGACATGTATGACACTTCGGAGTCGGAAGTGGACATCAAGGTCACTGGCTACCAGTGGAAGTGGCAGTACGAATACATCAATGAAGATTTTGGCTACTTCTCGAATCTGTCGACGCCCCGTGAACAGATCGAGAATCGCCAGGCCAAGGGGGAGAACTACCTTCTCGAAGTGGATAACCCGCTGGTAATCCCGGTCGGGAAAAAGGTTCGTTTTCTGTTAACGGCCAACGATGTCATCCATTCCTGGTGGGTTCCGGATTTTGGCGTCAAGAAAGACGCCATTCCGGGGTTTATCAACGAAACCTGGACCCGGGTCGACAAGCCCGGCACCTATCGCGGCCAGTGTACCGAGCTTTGCGGCAAGGATCACGGCTTCATGCCGGTGGTTGTCGAGGCGGTGCCTGAGGAGGAATACAACGCCTGGGTCGCCGAGAAGAAAGAGGCCGCCGAACGTGAACGCCAGCTGACCCAGAAAGACTGGACCATGGCAGAGTTGATGGAGCGGGGCGAGAAAGCCTATCAGACCGCCTGCGCCGCCTGTCACCAGCCGAACGGTCAGGGCGCGCCACCAGCCTTCCCGTCTCTGGTCGGAACCCAGGTCGTTACGGAAGACATGGCAGCCCATATCGACATCGTCGTAAATGGTGTCTCGGGAAGCGCCATGCAGGCCTTCGGCAATCAGTTGAGTGAAGTGGACCTGGCGGCCGTGATTACCTACGAGCGTAATGCCTGGGGTAACAACACCGGCGAGATGGTCACTCCGAAAGAAATATTTGATTACAAGAACCAGCAGTAATCATCGCCAGATAACAGAAATCACCAGCCACAATAAATGGCGGTAACGGGGGTTTTCATGAGTGCGGTTGCAGATACCCACGCCCAGGATCATCATCACGGCCCGGCCAAAGGCATAAGCCGTTGGCTGTTGACCACAAACCACAAGGATATCGGGTCCATGTACCTGATATTCAGTTTCACCATGTTCCTGCTTGGCGGGGCCATGGCGATGGTCATCCGGGCGGAGCTTTTCCAGCCGGGCCTGCAGATTGTGCAGCCGGAATTCTTTAACCAGATGACCACCATGCACGGTCTGATCATGGTGTTTGGTGCGGTCATGCCGGCGTTTGTCGGGCTCGCCAACTGGATGCTGCCGTTGATGATCGGGGCACCCGATATGGCATTGCCACGGATGAACAACTGGAGTTTCTGGCTGCTTCCGTGCGCCTTCCTGATCCTGGTGTCCACTCTGTTCATGGAAGGAGGTGCGCCCAACTTCGGCTGGACCTTCTACGCGCCCCTTTCGACGACCTACGGGCCGCCGAGCACCACCTTCTTTATCTTTGCGGTTCACATAATGGGTGTCTCGTCGATCATGGGTGCGATTAATGTGATCGCGACGATCCTCAATATGCGGGCACCGGGCATGACCCTGATGAAAATGCCCCTGTTCGTGTGGACCTGGCTGATCACAGCGTTCCTGCTGATTGCGGTCATGCCGGTACTGGCTGGCGTGGTCACCATGATGCTGATGGACATCAACTTCGGCACCAGCTTCTTCGATGCTTCCGGCGGCGGTGATCCGGTGCTGTTCCAGCATATCTTCTGGTTCTTCGGGCATCCCGAGGTATACATCATGATCCTGCCGGCGTTCGGGGCGGTCTCGCACATCATTCCGGCGTTCTCTCGAAAACCGCTGTTTGGCTACGCTTCGATGGTCTATGCGGTCGGTGCCATTGCCCTGCTGTCCTTCGTGGTCTGGGCTCACCACATGTTCACGGTCGGTATTCCCATCGTCGGCCAGCTGTTCTTCATGTACGCCACCATGCTCATCGCCGTGCCCACCGGGGTGAAGGTTTTCAATTGGGTGGCCACGATGTTCAGGGGCTCACTGACCTTTGAGGCGCCGATGCTGTTCTCAGTCGCCTTCGTCATCCTGTTTACCATCGGCGGTTTCTCCGGCCTTAT
>Ga0102938_10002637_pt1 | contig 13534 bp, 12 predicted proteins | sample SalPonR2_B_D2_MG_FD_84516 | JGI IMG/M metagenome (GOLD analysis project Ga0102938, IMG submission 84516) | Salt pond soil microbial communities from South San Francisco under conditions of wetland restoration - Salt Pond MetaG R2_B_D2_MG | ecosystem: Environmental > Aquatic > Marine >... | reverse complement strand
CTTCTATGCTCATAGTTGTACTCCTTTTCTTTTCTTATTAAGTATTTTATATTTTTTGATGGTAATAAGCAACCAACTCTACTTTTAGATTTAGCAACTACTAGTTGCAGTATTGGTATTAAATAAATTTAACTCTAAATGTTCCATCATCCTTTTTTATAAGGTCCTAGTTCTATTTCATTATTATCTTTTGACTCAACATATATGAAGATATCTTTTTTTATTTTTTAAAATTAGCCTTTATCTCCTTACTCTCATCGACGGTTATTATTACAACTTGTTCTTCAGATATTGCTTCAACATCTACTTCCCATTTAATAAATTCATATTCTTCCTTTGGAACAGCTGCAATTTCTACTTCTTTACCTGCTTCATACGTTCCTTCACCAACTACTTCTCCTGTATCTTCTGTTGATATTTCTATATTAACTTCGTATTCTTGTGGACTACAGCCAGTAGTTATTATAATAAATATTATTACTAAAATAATTAGTATTTTCTTCAATTTTTTACCTCCATAAAGCAATTATGTATTTGCTTTATCATCTATTGTTATAATAAAAAAGGCATAAAGTTCATTTCATAAAAAATTTATGTTTTCAAACACCCCATATTAGAGCAAGTTTTATAAAAAGTAGAAGATAAGAGAATACCTACATTATTACATTTTGACACTTAATTTTATCGGTAGTATACTTTAAGTAGGTGTTGATAAGATGAAAATAAAAATAATTGGAACTGAATCATTAGGTGTAAGAGGACTATGCTGTACCGTTGAGTTTGACAACAGGAAAATAATTATAGATCCAGGAGTTTCTTTAGGTTACATTAGAAGTGGTTTGAAACCTCATCCTCTTCAAGTTGCTGTTGGAGATATTATTAGAAAGAAAATAATAAAAGAAATTAAAACTTCAACAGGTATTATTTTTAGCCATTTTCATGGAGACCATATACCTTTAATGAATGCTAATCCCTATCAACTATCGATAAGCGAAATAGGCAGAATAAAAAAAGACTGCATCATCTGGGCAAAAAAAGAAGATGGTTCAAATGGTCGAATGAAAGGTAGAGAAGAATCTTTAATTTTTGGACTTAATCACGATATAAACATTGCTGAAGGTAGAATAGATAAGAATTTATTTTTTTCTAAAGAAGTTCCCCACGGTATGAAGGAAACTCATTTAGGTACAGTTGTAATGACCTGTATAGAAGCTGAAGGTATAAGATTTTTACATGCTTCAGACATTCAGTTTTTAGATAATGATACGGTTAAAGAAATATTAAAAATAAAGCCTGATATTGTCCTTGCCAGCGGTCCTCCTATTTATCTTGAAGATTTTATGAAGGATAAAAAAGACATTGCCTTTAACAATTTGCTTGAAACATCTAAAAATGTTGGAACCTTAATTTTAGACCATCATATATTGCGATGTAAAGAAGGTATTGACTGGTTGGAAAAATTAAAAGCCAAATCTAATAATACAGTAGTCTGCAGTGCAGATTACATGGTGAAAAATAGGCATTTTCTCGAAGCCTTAAGAGAAAAACTTTACAGAGATCTTCCTGTTGAAAAGGACTGGCATAATTACTATGAAACTGAAGTGTTTGACCTTTACAATTTTTTAATCGAAGGCAGGAAAAAATATCACTGGTTTCAATATTAAAATTAAATAAAGATTTTAAATTTTTTATAATATACTTTTTTTATAATAATGATTATACTTTATATCCTATTTTTATTTAATCGAGTTTAAAAAGAATTATTTTATCCAAATAATTCTATAGCATTTTGATATAATATTTTTTCTTTTAGATTTTGATTATAATTATCTTTAAAAATATTTTTCCCAATAAAATATTTTTCTGCTTCATCTAATACTTCTAAAGTTGCTAACAAGGATCCATAACTTTCTTCAACAGTTGCTGTATCACATCCCCATATTATTCTTTCTGAACCAATAAGTTCTAATGTATTTATTAAAGTGTTTAAAGAAATTTTAGATGAAAGTATAGGCATCCAACAAATATCAAGATATGTATTTGGGCAATCGTAGAGAACAGCAAGTAAATCATCAACCCATGGGAATCCTCCGTGTAATAGTGAAAACTTATTATTTTCATGTCTTTTAATTAAAGGCATAATATTGATTGGGCTTGTTCCGTATATCTGTCCCAATCCTGTGTGAATTTGAATGGGAATATTATATTCTTCTGCCACTAAACAAATCTGTTCCATTACATAGTCTTGAAAATATTTTATATATTCAGTATTTTTTGGATCTTTGTATACTAATTCTGCCTTAGCCTTTTCAATTTTTCTAAAAGCTATGTCTCTAAAATAAGCCATGCAAACTTTAATTGCTGTACATTTTCCTTTTTCATAGGAATCTTTTATATATTTTCTAATTTTTTTTATGTAATCCTCTATATTATCAGGAATATCTTCAAAAAATTCAAAGGGTTCTGCTTCACTAGATTTCAAACTTTCATATGAATATCCATAAAACATAAAGTCGCACCTTAAAGCGACGTCACAAAGAACTCCATTGCTTCCGTCGCTTCTTATATTTATATAATCATCCAGTAATATATTTTCGTAACCGCATATATTTCTTAAAACATGATTTTCATGACCTAAATCAAGATAAGCTTTTTTTAATCTTTGATCGAAAATATGCCATGTTTTTTCATCAAGTAAAAGTCCTTCTCCATAAAGCTTCTCAATAGCTTTTTTTAATTGGAAAAAAGCTTTCATATGCATATTTTTTTCAATATATGATTTTATATCTTTTTGTGATTCAGATTTAAGTTCATATTGCCATCCAACATATGATTTATCAAATAAGTATTTAAGACTCATCTTATCTCTATTAATTTCTACTCCAAAGTGAGAATGACTATTATATATTTTCATAATCCACCGCCTGATTTATTCTATATGCATTTCAATTTCTACTTTTTCTCCCTTATTTAATTTCACTGTATTATTTAATTCTTTTTCTTCTCCATTCATTATTACTTTTATAGGCTTTTTATTACCGAGCTTTATTTTGCAATTTTTATCTTGATTAGGTATCTTTATTTTTATATAGTGGTCATTATATTCAAAATTACTGAATCTACCAACTGCATCTGTTTTAACTATTTCAAGTCCATCTTTACATAAAACTGTTCCATCAGAACTACAGCTTAAAGAATAAATACCGTCACTTTTTTTAAGACCAAATATTTCAAAATCTTTACCTTCAGGGCTACCAAAATGAAATCCATTCCAGGGATCTATATCTATGTGTTCTAATATCCACATAAGAGGATACAGTGCGCCCCATCCATAATAAGGGTCCGTATCAACTGAGTCACTACCTTCTCCTGTAAAAGTATTGTGGTTTTCATAACAAGCTCTTTCTTCCTGCCAATGTTTTGTATAATGTTTCATGACCTGATTTAAAAGTTTTGTTGCTTCTGAATATTTTCCATATCTTTTCAAGCCGATGTATGTTATGAAATTAAGGGGAGGCCAAGATCTTCCTCTCCAATATACATTATCATTTACAGATTCTTCTTTAATCCATATTGAAGGCAAAGGCATTTCAGTCCAAAATTCTTCTTCATTAAAAATATGAGATATCAATCTATCAACTCTATCTCCATTAGGTACTCCAGCTGCAAGGGGATAAAAACTCGTAGGACTAGGGCATACAAATCCTTCTTCCCAATGCTTATTAGCATACATTCCTTTACTATCATCCCATAAATTTTCATCGATTTTTTTCTTAAGTTCTTTTGATTTTTCAAGAACATTTTCTGCATTTTTAATGTCTCCAACAATTTTTGCAATATTTGAAAGAGACTCGCCATCGAGGGCAAGCAAACTATTTAGTGCTATATCCTCCATATTTATAGTATTAGATTCACTTATAAATTTAGCTTTGTCGTACATAGGACTATTGTCCATTGCCGCTTCATCTTTAGCTGCCAATTTAGTTCCATTAAAATGTCCTTTTCCTACTTGGGAACTTCCATATTCAAGAACTCCATTTTTGTTTCCATCTCTATGCTCATACCACCATAAATTTGCTTTTAATAGTATAGGATATATTTCTTCAAGAAGCTGTCTATCGCCAGTAAGTTGATAATACTTATACACAATAAAACTTGCAATAGGCGGTTGTGATCTATCAACCCATTCGGTAAATTCTGCCATTAAACATGCAAGATTTCCTTCAGGTGTAGTATTGTCCATAGCAGATTTAATACAGTTCCTAGCCATAGTCCAGTCTCCTGCATAAGCATTTATTAATCCATGCATCAATATGTCATCTAACCATATAAACCAACCTCCAAATTTTCTATCAATCCAAAACCTAGTTAGAGATGTAAAAACTCTTTGATTTTTATGGTCAGCTATAGTATTCCAAGCCATTACTTCTCTCATAGATTCCATTGCTTCAATATTTTTTCCTTTATTTAAACTTGATAATGAAGACATGTATTTACTCTTCAATTTCTGAAAAGATACATCTATAGCTTTTTCTGCTTTTTCTTTACTTTTTTTAAAATCATTTGTCACACTTACCGAAAAAATAATCTCCGGAGTTTCCTCTAGATTATACATTGTGCTGTACCATTTTTTCTCTTCTGTTTCTGGCATAGGTGTATAATATCCAAGTTTCTCTACTTCTTTACCAAGTGAATCTCTCGAGTTAGTATAGCATTCTCTTATAGGCTTATCTTTTAGAGCTACAGCAAACTCATAACTTCTTTTACAAGCATAAAAATTTTCATTTTTACTCTCTACATTTCCCTCATTTTCGAATCCAAAAGATATTAAAGTTTGAAACCTAAGGCCCCACTCTCCTAGCTTGACCGCCTTAACTTTTCCAGTAACTGTATAGTCATCTGATTTTACGTACTCTATTTGAAGCACAGTACCTCCGTGCTCCACCTGAAGTCTGCAGTAGTTTCCATCAGGATGATGTTCAAACAATTTTATTTTTTGATTAAATGGAAAGTTCGTATATTTGCCATTCTCAGCATAGCTGTTAGCACCTATAGAAATCGAAAATTCTGCTGGTAGAAATTCCATTATTGTAGGACTCTTTGAACTCCAGGTATTCCAGTATTTTTTACATGGTATTTGATACATAATCAACCTCTCTTTCCCTTTATCTAAAATAAAGAGTAGTTTTTTTAGAAGGACATACGTAAGCAGTATCTCCTTGGTTATATTGTTCAGCTTTTAAACTCATTATTGATATTTCTATCTCATCTTCTCCTATTTTACCGAAGAGTTTGCAAACTGTTCCGGTAAATATTTTATTTGTTATTATAAATTTTAAAGAACCTTCAAATGGTTCATTTTCAACTTTAAAATGTTCGCCTCTAACTGCTACATTAACTTTATCTCCTGATTTTCCACCTTTATAATTAACATCAATTTTCCATCCTTCTCCTTCTATATACCATTCCCCCTTGTTTTCTTTAAGTACACCTTCTAAGATATTTGCTTTGCCTAGAAAATCAGAAGCAAAAATAGATTTTGGATAATTATATAAATTAAAAGGATCTGATTCCTGTTCTATTACACCTTTATTCATCAATATTATTTTATCTGACATAGTTAGAGCTTCTTCTTGATCATGGGTTACAAAAATAGTTGTTATTCCTATATTTTGTTGAATATTTCTAAGCTCGAACTGCATCTCTGCTCTTATTTTCCTATCAAGAGCTGAAAGAGGTTCATCAAGTAAAAGTATCTCAGGTTCAATTACGAGGGCTCTAGCTAAAGCAACTCTCTGTTGTTGTCCTCCTGAAAGCCTTGTTGTTTTTCTGTCTTCCATGCCTTCAAGTTTTACAAGTTTAAGGGCCCATTTAATTTTTTCTTCTATTTCTTTTTTGCTTTTTTTCCGAATTTTTAGTCCATAAGCTATATTCTTTGAAACAGACATAGTAGGGAATAATGCATAGTTTTGAAAAACCATACCAATATTTCTTTTTTCTACAGGTACATTTGTAACATCCTTCCCATTTATTATTACAGAACCCGTGTCAGCAGTTTCTAATCCATTGATTATTCTTAAAATAGTAGTTTTCCCACATCCCGACGGTCCTAATAAAGAAACAAAATCACCTTTTTTAACTTGAAAATTTATATCAAATAAAACTTGATTACTACCAAAAGATTTATTTATGTTTTTTATAATTAAATTGTTCACCTTTAATTCTCCTTATTTTGACTTCATTAATCTGCTTGCAGAATACCCAAGCTTATTAAGCAATAATACAAATGCTATAGTTATAATCATAATTATACTTGCAAGAGCATTCATGTCAGGTTTATATCCTACTCTTATCATGGTAAAAATTTCCATTGGAAGTGTTCTTACTCCAAAAGGTGCAAGAAAATACTGCATTGCAAAAGCATTAAAGCTTACCATAAATGACATTAATCCTCCTGTTATAATTCCCGGTAAAAGCATAGGAAAAATAACATCTTTGAAAACTAAAGGATAAGTAGCTCCTAACATCCTTGCTGCATCCTCAGGTGTTCTATCTGCTTCATTAAACCTTGCTATTACCATCATAATACAATAAGGAAGTACCACTATCAAGTTTCCAAAATACATACCTATATATGATCTGCCAAGACCTGTAAGATTAAATATTAAAAGAAGTGCTATTGCCTGTACTAACCATGGAATAATTATTGGAAGTTGAGCTACCGACATCAGTAGATTACTAACTTTTTTTGGAACATACTGAGCTCCTACTGCAGTAAGTGTTCCTATAATCATAGATGTTATCGCTACAGCACCTGAAAGCTTCAACGATAGTATTGTTGCCGCAAATAGATTACTACCTTCAAAAAGAAGCTGGTACCATTCTAGCGTGAATTTAAAAGGCAACATACCAAAGGGAGTCTTGTTAAAAGACATAATTATTATAACGAGTATAGGAATAAAAATAATTGCATAGGTACATAAAAGCCATATTTTTATAAAGAGATTGAATTTAGTATTTTTCATTACTCCATCCCTCCTATAGACTTATTTGCAGAGTTAATAGATTTTTTGATTACCGCCATTATTATACTTAAAATTATTAGAAATACAAAAGACAAGGCTGCTCCATAGCCCATATTAAGCACTACGGTAAATTGAGAATTTATTAGAGATCCAACCATCATTCCATTTGGTCCTCCTACTAGTGTAGGTTCAACAAAGCTTCCTGTTACAGGCACTAGAACAAGGAGTATCCCTGATAATAATCCGGGAATACTCATGGGGAACACAATGTTTTTAAATGTGTTCCATCTTCCTGCTCCCAGTGATTGAGAAGCACTTATAAGGTTGTCATCTATTCCTTCTATAGATGTATACAAGCTGAGTATCATATATGGTAGGTATTCATATACTAGTACAATTATCACTGCCAAATTTGAATAAAGTATAGAAGTTGATGAATCTGCAAGATTTAGACTTCCTAGTAAAGTCATAATCACACCTTTTGCTTGAAAAATAACCATAATTGCATAAATAAGCAAAAGTTGACTGGTAAAGAAAGGTACTATAATCAACATCATTAGTAAATTTTTATATTTTGATTTTACTACCTTAGCGATACCCCATGCCGTAGGATATGAAATGACAATACAAATCACCGTAACCAATATTCCAATGCCTACCGATTTAAACATTAGTTTTGTAAAAGTAAAGCTCGAAAACATCCTTGTTAGGTTTTCAATAGTAAACCCTCTGATTTCTCCACTCATATTTATATTTCCATCAATAAAACTAAAGAAAATAAGCATTCCCAAGGGAATTAATGATAAACAGAGAAATAAAAGAGAGGAGGGAAGTATCATTGTACCTCCCTTGCTTATTGGTTTTTCATTATCTGTCATACTCAATACCTCTTTAAAATTTTTTATTATAACTTATTTCTATTGTGCTTTTACATTATTCCATACATCTAGCCATGCTTGTTTTGTTTCTTCATCTTGTGATGCTTGCATTACAAGGTTTGTAGGAGGTTCAGGATATATGAAAAATGCCTTTTTCAAATCATCAGTAAGAGATTCTAACGAATTTACATTTGATGGAATAGCTCCATATGGGTCATTCGCAAAATCAGTTTGAAACTGCTCACTGCTCATAAAATCTAACCATTTTAAAGCTAAATCAGGATTTGGCGCATCAGTTGCTATAGCCCAAAAATCAGACCAACCTACTGTTCCTTCTTCTGGATAAACATACTCAACCGGATCACCACTTCTGTATATTGTACTTGCCAGTCCTACCCACATATTTCCTATTACAATTTCTCCTGAACCGTAAGGCTTTAAGAAATCGTCATAACTTGACCAATAAGTACGTGTGTTTTCTTTTAAATCAAGTAAAGCTTCTTCAACTTTCTCAAGATCTGGATTATATGGATCATCTTCTTCTAAGTAGAGAGCAGCAGTTAAAATAGCTGTATTATAATCATCAAAATATGCTACTTTTCCTTCATACTTGTCATCCCATAATGCCTTCCAAGAAGTAATGTCTTCCTCAATAACTTCCGGATTATATCCTAGGGAAGTCGTTCCCCAAGCCCATGGTACACCATAAACATTGCCTTCTTCATCAATAGCATCTTCAAAATTTCTTAAATCATCTCTAAGTAGTGAATAATTTTCCATTTTAGAAGTGTCTATAGGCTGTATAAGACCTTCCTGCCACGCTTGAAGAAGTACATTTGAGTTTGGAAGTAGAACATCAATTGTTCCAAGTCCACCTGTTCTTAACATAGTAAGCATTTCTTCTAAAGATGTGAAGTAAACATGTTCAACTTTACAATTATACATTTCTTCAAATACATCTACAGAATAATCAGCATCTGAGCCATAACCTTTCCAATTAAGTACAGTTAGAGTTTTAACTTCCTCTTCTTCAACTTCTGGTGTTTCCTCTTCTGAAGGTGGTTCGCTCTGTTGTTCTTCTGGTGAACAACCAACAAACATAGTTGTAACCATCAGTACAACAATCAGTAAAGAAATAAATTTTTTCATTTTTACCCTCCTAATAATATTTTTTATTATATTAAATGAGTATTGAAAACTTCAAACTTCTTATGATATTATTTCTATTTATAAATATTATTTAAAGAAAATCAAATTTTTTGGCAAAACTAATAATTTGATTGTTCGAAGTAATACAATAATCATTATTTTTATAACTAAACCTCGAAAGTACATCCGGACTGTAGTATTACATTTGCATAAGGTGTAGCTTCTCCTGTTCTTATGATAACCTTTGATTTTGCAGAAAGTTTTTTAAATTCAACATGGGGCATAAGTTTAATCTCATTATCTTTTAGTATATTTAATGCTTCCTTCATTAATATTGGATTTTTTTCTTCTATTTCATTTGCAAAAGTAGCTAATTCAATTTCCAAGTCTTTATATACTTCTTTTAATACATCTATAAATAGTGGTAATCCAAATTTAATCGATAAATCTATGCATTCTACTCCCTCAGGAATAGGAAAGCCACAATCAACTATTGTTATTGAATCAGTATGTCTCATGTATCCTAAAACACGAGATATCTCACTATTAAGAATTCCATTTTTTTTCAATTTTAACACCTCTTCTTTACTAGATTTATTTATTATTTTTCATTCTTTCTGTCAATTCTTTTAAAGTAGGCATACCTTCCTGAGCACCGAATTTTTCAATAGACATTCCACTTGCAAATTGAGCAAATTTTACAGCCTCTTCTATCTTCATTTTTTCTGATATAGCCTTCACAAAGGCTCCAGAAAATGTGTCTCCCGCGCCTGTTGTATCAACTATATTTAAATTTTTATTAGCTTCGATTTTTTTTATAGATGCCCCGTCATGATATATTACTCCCTTTTCTCCTAGAGTTACTATTATTTTTTCAGGATATTTTTTTAGTAACTCTTCTATATCTTCTATTTCCTGAAACATTTTTAAGGCTTCATGTTCATTTGGAGTCATATAATTTACCATTCCAAAAACTTTTACATCTATTTTTTTTATTGGAGCAGGATTAACTACCGTTATAATATTATTTTTATAGCATAATTCAACTATGTATTCGACAGTTTCTATTGGTATTTCATACTGCATTAATACTAAGTCAGATTTTAGAATTTCATCTTCTACACTTTTTATATAGTTTAAGTCTACGTATTCATTAGCTCCTTTTACAACTATTATACTGTTATCGTTTTCCGAGACTGTAATACTCGCAACACCTGTAGATGTATTCTTAATACTTTTAATGTTTTCAGTGTTAACATTATTCTTTTTTAAATTTTCTATCATAATATTTGAATAAATATCATCTCCAATGCATCCAAACATCTTTACTTTACCTCCAAGACGAGCAATTGCTACAGCTTGATTCGCACCTTTCCCGCCTGGCTTTACACTAAATTTATCACCAAATACAGTTTCACCTTTTAAAGGTCTTTTTTTAGTTTTTACTACTAAATCTACATTTATACTTCCAACTACAGATATTTTACTCATATTAAACCTCATCTTTTTTTGTTGTATTTCTTCTCACAAGATTCACAGGTAGTACTATGTCATCGCTAACATAATTATTATTGTCTAGAATATCAATAATAACATCTACTGCTAGCTTACCTAAAGCTTTAACAGGTTGTGCTATAGTCGTTAAAGCTGGAGTCAATAGTTTACTAAACATAATATCATCATATCCTACAAGTTGTAATTCTTCAGGTATTTTTATATTTCTATCAAAAGCTTCTCTTATTACTGCATAAGCTATAAGATCATTTCCTGCAAAAATCCCTTCAATATCCACTCTTCTTCTAAAAAGTTCTGAAATGCCTTTGCTTCCAGAGTCATAATTATATTCACAATATATTGATTCCCAATCTACTCCTGCATTTTCAGCAGCATCTATAAAGCCATCTATTCTTTCATCCTTATCTTCATGCAATTTTTTCTTTCCAATATAAGCTATTTTGCTACATCCCTTTTCTATAAGATGAGTCGCAGCTTTATAACCCCCTTGATAGTGATTACTTCGAATGATTGGATGCTTTTGATCCATATCAACACTATATCTATCTAAGTAAACAACTGGTACTTTAATATTACTTTCGCCTTTATTGTCGCTTATTATTACAAAACCATCTATTTGATTTTGTATTAGACTTCTAATATAATGCTTCTCTTTCTCTTCATCATTGCTAGAATTACAAAGTATAACCTTATATCCTCTGCTATGTGCTGTTTTTTCAACGGCCTCTGCAATTTCATTAAAAAAGGGGTTAACTATGCTAGGTAGTATAAGACCTATCGTATTTGTATTTTTTTTTGATAGACTTCTTGCAATGAAGTTAGGTCTATATCCCAACTCTTCAATAGCTATCTCAACTTTATGTTTCTTTTTTTTATTTACATTAGCTGTTCCATTTAGTACTCTTGATACTGTAGCCACTGAAACATTAGCCTTTTCGGCTACATCTCTAATAGTAGGTTTCATTAATTTCTCCTTGTAACCGGTTTCATATTATAGTCTTATTATATAACTCTATCTTTTATGTGTCAATACTAACAACTATTAATTATTTCTCCTTGAATTTATTAGTACATATATTTGACTTTTTTGTTTATCTAGTTAACAATTGTATTAAATTATATTTATATAAAAATAGACATTCGAAGAAATTTGAATATATAAAAGCACAGTTAATATTATAGTTATGTATTTTATATAATGCGAAAAGTTTAATTTTAAATTAAGTTATGCATTATGAATTTATGAGGAGATGTTTTATGAAAAAAATCTTCAATCCTATTATTTTTCAAGGAAATTTAAGCAGAGAAAATTATTTTGAAGGATGGTATTTTAAGCAAGTTCACTCAAAAAGTGGAAAAAATTATGCATTTATACCTGGTATTAGTTTAAATAGAAAAGATAAGCATTGTTTTATACAAATGATAGTTTCTCCCTCTATGCAAACTTATTACTTTAAATTTCCTTTAGAATCTTTTGATTATACTGACAATCCTTTTGAAATAAGGATAGATAATAATACTTTCAGTGAAACAGGAATTGAAATTGATATATTTGATAAAAATTTATATATAAAGGGCAAACTTCAATATGGTAAATTTCAGAAAATTGAAAAGAGTTTATTAATGCCTAATATTATGGGGTATTTTGCTTATGTCCCTAAAATGGAATGCAATCACGGAGTAATATCTATGAATCATAGTGTAGAAGGATTATTAAATATTAATGATGAGGTATTAATATTTAATAATGATAAAGGATACATTGAGAAGGATTGGGGAAGTTCATTTCCGGAAAAATATATATGGATGCAAGGTAATCACTTTACTAATAAAGATGATAGTTTTATCTGCAGCATAGCAAAAATACCTTTTTTAAGATCTAGTTTCATGGGAATTATTGCAAATCTTCATTTTAGAGGAACTGAATATAGATTTGGAACATATAAAAGGACTAATTTACAAGATTTAATTATAAAAGAAAAACAAGTATCTTTTAAACTAGTTAATAAAAGTTATTATCTCAAAGTTGAAGGTATTGTTGATAAATCTGGGGTATTAAAATCTCCCCATAAAGGAGAGATGTCTCAAACAATAAAGGAAGGTCTTGGTGGAGTAATTAAATTAGAATTTTTTCATAAAGATAATATTAATAAGATTGAAAGCAATCACTGCGGCATTGAAATAGTAAATATGGATTAATTAAACTAATATTTTTCTTAAAATGACTATTTTCGATACTTTCTATATTACTAATTGTGAAATTAAAAAAAGAATCTTTTAGTTAGAGTTTAACTTAAAGTCCTTTTTTGTAGATTTTACTTAACAAACCTTTTCTATAAATTTTTTTAATCAAACTCCCTAATATTCTCTTCTTCTATTGGTGAATGCACTCTATATATAGTTAATGAAATAGGTTGAAGCTTATTGTTGTATTTATATTCACCAAAAGCTGCATCTAGAAAATAACTGTCTTCTAATATAGTTATATTATATTCCATAATTTTATCTCCAACATTATTGTATTTATAATGAACTGTTGTATTGGTATCATTTCTTTCGGTTGTTGCCTTAATTAACAATTCATCTTCATACTGATAGTTAGTTGTTGATGTTTGATTTTCATTTTCTGGTAAAGACTGAACCATTTTTAATTTATTTCCATTTTCATCTTTATAAACAGTCGCAGTAATAGATTCACTTCCATCTGAGTTATATGAAATCCAAATTTCCTTATCTTCTTCATAAGAGTATTCCGTTCTTATTTCCAAGCCACTCTCATAAACTACTTTTAATTCTTCTAGTACATCACCTTCATAAGAATAAATTCTGCTTGCTATTAAATTACCGTCTGAATAGTTTTTTTCTTCAATTACATCATTATTTTCGTTATAAGTAAATTCAGTTCGAACTTTTTTATTATTGTTTTCATTTATTCTTTCTATAATATTTCCTTCATCATCATACTCG
>Ga0102938_10002634_pt1 | contig 13547 bp, 14 predicted proteins | sample SalPonR2_B_D2_MG_FD_84516 | JGI IMG/M metagenome (GOLD analysis project Ga0102938, IMG submission 84516) | Salt pond soil microbial communities from South San Francisco under conditions of wetland restoration - Salt Pond MetaG R2_B_D2_MG | ecosystem: Environmental > Aquatic > Marine >... | reverse complement strand
CGGTTCGCGCAGGTCGAGGACGATATCCTCGGCCTTGACCCGGAACCGATGAACGCGGCGAAGCGGATGTTCGTGGCGTCGATGCCGGGGATGGACCACTGGCGCGCGATCTTTGCCCTGACACGGATATCCGGCCGGGCGCTGGACCGTCTGCTGCCCCTCAGGCAGGAAAACAGCAAGGCGCCGGTGGGGCAGATGCGGTTCGCCAATGACGAGGCCTTCGTCTATTCGCACGCCATGGCCGAGGACGACCTGAGCGTGGGCAACCTGCGTGATCATGCACCGGAGTGGTTCGAGGGGGCCCCATTCGATACCGCGCCGGATATGATCGAGGAGGCCGTGCGTGACCGCGATGACCTGCGGGGAAAGGTGCTGCACCCGGTGCACGGCAAGGCGGCGTTCAAGACGGAAATCGCAAAAAGGGCGACCAAGCGATTGAATTTCGTCGAAAACCTCGGGGAGAGCCTTGATTATCTTGACGACAGTGATCTCGAAGAGATTGCCGATGACCTGCGCCGCAGGGCGTTGAACACCATGCACCAATTCAAGCGCAAACGCCGAAAGGCCATTCGGCAAGCGCGTATGCAGAGGGCCGCAGAATGATCATCACGACCACAAATACGATCGACGGACGCAGGATCATCGATTACCGCGGCATCGTGGTGGGTGAGGCGATCATGGGCGCCAACGTGGTGCGCGACGTCTTCGCCAGCATCACCGATATCGTGGGCGGCCGTTCGGGTGCCTATGAATCCAAGCTGCAGGATGCGCGCGACACTGCGCTCGGCGAGCTTGAGCAGCGCGCCACGGCCCTCGGGGCCGACGCGGTTGTGGGTGTCGACCTCGATTACGAGGTGGTGGGCCAGTCGATGCTGATGGTCTCGGCCAGCGGCACGGCGGTGGTGCTGGAGTGACATGACCGACACGCAGACCATATCCCGGCCCGAGCTGACCATGCCCGAGCAAGAGGCGGCACGGCTGCGCGCCGCCTATCAGGCGGCGGACGTGATCCTTGAGTATGGCTCCGGCGGGTCCACGGTCATGGCTTGCGAAATGCCCGGCAAGACCGTGTTCTCGGTCGAAAGCGACAAGGACTGGGCGGTGATGATGCGCGACTGGTTCACGCAGAACCCGCCCGCCAGGGACAGCCAGGTCGACGTGATCTGGTCCGACGTGGGCCCGACGCGCGAATGGGGCTATCCCAGGAACAACAGCGAATACCTGCGCTTTGCGCGCTATCCGCTGGAGGTGTGGGATCTGCGCGACTTCCGCCAGCCTGACGTGGTGCTGGTCGATGGCCGGTTTCGCACCGGCTGTGCCATGGCCGCCGCGCTGCGCAGCACACGGCCCGTGACGGTACTGATCGACGACTACAAGCGTCGCAAACAGTACCACAAGGTCGAGAAATATCTCGGACAGCCCGAACTGATCGGGCGCATGGCCGAATTCGCGGTGGAGCCGATGCCCGTGCCGGGTGACCGCCTGATTGAAATCATCCAGATGATGACGCGACCCTGACGGCGCGTCCGAAACAAAAGTGAGGATAGAGAAAATGTTGGAAATCAAAAACCTGCATGTCGATCTTGAAGAAGAGGAAAAGACGATCCTCAAGGGTGTGAACCTGACCGTGGAGGCCGGCAAGGTGCACGCGATCATGGGGCCGAACGGGTCGGGCAAATCCACGCTCAGCTATGTTCTGTCGGGCCGTGACGGCTATGAGGTGACCGAGGGGTCGGCCACGCTGGAAGGCGCGGATATCCTCGACATGGATCCCGAAGAGCGCGCGGCGGCGGGTCTGTTCCTCGCCTTTCAATACCCGGTCGAAATCCCCGGCGTGGGCAACATGACCTTCATGCGCACAGCACTAAATGCACAGCGCAAGGCGCGCGGCGAAGAGGAAATGAGCGCCGCCGACTTCCTCAAGCTGGTGCGCGAAAAGGCCAAGACGCTCAAGATCGACGCCGACATGCTCAAACGCCCGGTCAACGTCGGCTTCTCCGGTGGTGAGAAAAAGCGCAACGAGATCCTGCAGATGGCCATGCTTGAGCCCAAGATGTGCATTCTGGATGAAACCGACTCCGGTCTGGACGTGGATGCGATGAAACTGGTCTCGGACGGGGTCAACGCGCTGCGTGCCGAAGGGCGCGGTTTTCTGGTGATCACCCACTATCAGCGCCTGCTGGATCACATCAAACCCGACGTGGTGCACATCATGGCCGATGGCCGGATCGTCAAGACCGGTGGCCCCGAACTGGCCCTCGAGGTCGAGCATAACGGCTATACCGACATCCTGGCGGAGGTGGCGTAATGGCAGCCCCGCAGACCAAACCGGATGTGACCGAGGCGCGCCTTGCCGCCCACAGCCTGCCCGGCGGCGGGGTCTGGGCCACGGCGGCGCGCGAGGATGCGCTGTCGCGGGTGCGGGCCATGGGCCTGCCCACGCGGCGCGATGAATACTGGAAGTTCACCCGCCCCGACACGCTGGTCGAGGCCGGTGCGCCCGAGGCGGCGCTGTTCGAGACGGACGAGACCGCCATGTTCGACGCGGTCGACCGCCTGAAGATCGTGTTCGTCGACGGTGTCTTCGATGCCGAGGCCAGCGATGACCTGAGCCTTGAAGGCGTCACCATCGAACGGCTGGAAGAGGCAAGTCAGACCGATATCCACTGGGCACGCGACGTCTATGGCGTTCTTGAAACCAACGGCCAGACCCCGGTGGCGCGCCCGCTGGCCACACTGAACACCGCGATGGCCGCCGACGGCATCCTGATGCATGTGACCGGCAAGGTCAGCAAGCCGGTGAACCTTGTCTATCATCACAAATCCACGACCTCGGACGCGATGCTGCATCACGTCATCAAGCTGGATCCCGGCGCGGACATCACCATTCTGGAAAACGGCCCGGCCGCGGCGCGGTTCAACAAGGTGATGGAGGTCGACGTGGCCGATGGCGCAGGCTTTCACCATGTGCGCACGCAAGGCCGTGATCACGAACGCCGCGCGGCCACGCATATCTTTGCCCGGCTGGGCGAGGAAAGCGTGTTCAAATCCTTTACCCTGACGGCGAATGGCGTGCTGACGCGCAATGAATGCGTGATCGAGATGACCGGCGACAACGGCGTGGCCCATGTGGCGGGTGCCTGCGTGGGTGATGGTGACTTTCACCATGACGACACGGTCTTCATCACCCATGACGCGGTGAACTGCGAAAGCCGCCAGGTCTTCAAGAAGGTGTTGCGCAACGGGGCCGTGGGCGTGTTCCAGGGCAAGATCCTCGTCAAGCAGGGCGCGCAGAAAACCGATGGCTACCAGATCAGCCAGTCGCTGCTGCTGGATGGCGACAGCGAGTTCCTGGCCAAGCCCGAGCTTGAGATCTACGCCGATGACGTGGCGTGTTCGCATGGCTCGACCTCGGGTGCGATCGACGAGGAGGGGCTGTTCTATCTGCGGGCCCGCGGTGTGCCCAAATCCCTTGCCACCGACCTGTTGACCCTCGCCTTTCTGGCCGAGGCCGTCGAGGAGATCGAGGACGAGGGCCTGCGCGAGGAAATCGTCGGACGCCTCGAGGGGTGGCTGGAGCGGCGGCGCGACTGATGCCGGTGACCACCGACATCGTGGCCTCCTACCGGGGGCCCCGCACGGTGTTTCGCCGGTTGCTGGCCATGGGCGAGAACGAGGGGCGTGCGCTGGCCATCCTGATGGCGGGCTGCGCGGTCTTCTTCATCGCCGAATGGCCGCGTCTGGCGCGCGAGGCCCATCTTGCGGGCGAAGATCTGAACCCGATCCTGGGCGGGTCGCTGATGGCATGGTTGTTCATCGCCCCGCTTGCCTTTTACACGCTGGCCCTGATCAGTCAGATGGTGCTGCGGGTCTTCGGCGGCCGCCCGGGCGGGTTCGCGGCACGCATGGCGCTTTTCTGGGCCTTCCTCGCCGCAAGCCCGTTGAAACTGTTGCATGGCCTGATCGCCGGGTTCGTCGGCCCCGGCGCGGGGCTTGTCGCCGTGGGCGTGGCGTGGTTTGTGGTATTCCTGTGGTTCTGGGTGTCGAACATGCGTGAAGCGGGGTGGAACGCGGAATGAATGCCGAAATGCTCAAGACGCTGTTCGCCCTGAGCCTGCGCAACCCGCGCGAGGCCGCGGAGCTGATCGTCGGGATGAAGCTGCCCACGCAGGCGCTTTGGCTGGCGCTGTCACTGGTGTCGGTGCTGACCTCGCTGGTGTTTTCGTCGCTGCTGCATGCTGCACCGATGCCACAGGACGATGTCGGCCAGATGATCATGTCCTCACCGGGATACGATTCGCCATTGATCTTTGCGCTGATGCAATGGGGCAGGGCCGTCCTGTCGGTGTTCGTGCTTTACTGGGTCGGCAAATCCATGGGCGGGCTGGGCACGCTTGGCGACGTGCTGGCCGTGATCACGTGGCTGCAAATGGTCACGTTCACGTTGATCGCAGGCTTGTTCGCGGTGGGCTTCATCTTTCCGTTCGTATCCACCGTTGGCATGCTGGTCGTGCTGGGCTGGTGGCTCTGGGCGGTGGTCAGTTTTCTGGACGTGGCACACCGGTTCGGCAGCCCGTTCAAGGCGTTCGGCGTGCTGATCGTGTCGATCCTCGGCGTTCTGCTGGGAATCACCGTCATCATGGGCGTCATCCTCTCGCTCTTTGCCGGAATTACAGGAGGTCCGTGACATGCTGGACATCGACAAAATCCGCGACGATTTCCCGATCCTGCACCGCGAGGTGAACGGCAAGCCGCTGGTTTATCTCGACAATGGCGCCAGTGCGCAAAAACCGCAGGTGGTGATCGACGCGATCACGCAGGCCTATGCACAGGAATACGCCAATGTGCACCGGGGCCTGCATTACCTCAGCAACCTCGCCACCGAGAAATACGAGGCCGTGCGCGGGATCATCGCGCGCTTCCTCGGCGTGGCGGACGAGGACCAGATCGTGCTGAACTCGGGTACGACCGAGGGCATCAACATGGTCGCCTATGGCTGGGCCATGCCGCGGATGCAGGCGGGTGACGAGATCCTGCTGTCGGTGATGGAGCATCACGCCAACATCGTGCCCTGGCATTTCCTGCGCGAACGGCAGGGGATCGTGCTGAAATGGGTGGATACGGACGCGACCGGTGCGCTCGACACACAAAAGGTGATCGACGCCATTACCCCCCGGACAAAGCTGATCGCGATCACGCATCTGTCGAACGTTCTGGGCACCAAGGTGGACGTCAAGGCGATCTGTGACGCGGCGCGCGCGAAGGGCGTGCCGGTTCTGGTCGATGGCAGCCAGGCCGCGGTGCACATGCCCGTCGATATCGACGATCTGGGATGTGATTTCTATGCGATCACGGGTCACAAGCTTTATGGCCCCTCCGGCTCGGGCGCGATCTTCGTGCGCAAGGAGCGTCTGGCCGAGATGCGCCCCTTCATGGGGGGCGGTGACATGATCCGCGAGGTCAGCAAGGACGAGGTCACGTATAACGACCCGCCGATGAAATTCGAGGCCGGCACGCCCGGTATCGTGCAGACCATCGGGCTGGGCGTGGCACTGGAATACATGATGGGGCTGGGGATGGAGAACATCGCCGCCCATGAGGACAGATTGCGCGACTATGCCGCCAAACGTCTGGGCGGGCTCAACTGGCTGCAGGTTCAGGGCACCACGCCCGACAAGGCGGCGATCTTTTCCTTCACGCTGGACGGCGCGGCGCATGCGCATGACATCTCGACCATCCTCGACAAGAAAGGCGTCGCGGTGCGCGCGGGCCATCACTGTGCGGGGCCGCTGATGGATCACATGGGCGTCACGGCCACCTGCCGGGCCTCCTTCGCGGTCTACAACACCAAGGCCGAGGTGGATGCGCTGGTCGATGCGCTGGAACTGGCGCACGATCTGTTCGCCTGAAAAAAGATCAGCGGGGATTGAACCGGTTTCGTTGCTGACCCGACACACGGGTGAGACAGCAAACTGGAGATCCCGATGTCCGCTCGAAAAACCTGTATCCTCGGCCTTTTCACCCTGGTGGCCGGTTGCACACAACCCGTGCCCGGCCCGGCGCCGTTGACGCTCGACCCGGTTCTGAACAAATACGATGGCGGCGGCGACGGCGGTGGCTGCGCGGGGGGGCAGACGGCCGGTGCCGCCAGCCATTGCCTTCCGGTCCCTGATCCGGGCACGCAGCGCCCGCGCCCGACCACGCAGCTTGTCGATCTGCCCGGCGGAACCGACCCCGGACGCGGGCAGGGCGCCGGTGCCGGGGGTGGCGGGCGCCGGTGACGTTCGACATGCCCGGCGTGGATGTTTTCGCGTTGCGAGACGCCTACGAACCCGCTATAGCGGCGCGCAGGCACCTGTAGCTCAGCTGGATAGAGCGCTGCCCTCCGAAGGCAGAGGCCATAGGTTCGAATCCTATCAGGTGCGCCAAACACCCTTAATTGTTTCAGTGTCTGGAATGGCCTGCCCAGGCGTCTGCGCTCGACGTGCCGAAATCATCCATCGACAGGTGCTTGCGTCCATCGCCGCACTGACCGTCCAGTCCTGCATCGTGACGGCCAAGCCTATCGCGTCGGTCACGCGGCGACCGGTTCGTCGCGCTCATGCCCCGCAAGCGACGGGTGGCGCAGAACCGTGACCTCGCATGTGGCCAGATGTGCCGCGAGCACCTGGCGGGCCCGCTGATCGAGATGCCAGACGCCATCGCCCAACAAGACGAGTTGCGGCTTGCCCAGCAGGACACGAACAAGGGCAAGGGCGCTGCGTTCGCGTGCCGAAAGATCGCGTCCCAGCTCCGCCACAGGGCCGTCAAGACCGCCCAGCTCATTCAGCAACTCCCCGAGGCCGGCTTCACGCGCCGTTGTCTCGAGCGTTTCATCCGTCGGGCGTTTCCGCAGGCCAAGGGCCAGATTGCGGCGCAAGGAGCCCTTGAGCAGGGCCGGCGTGCTGGTCAGCCGCTGCACCCCGCGCCGCAAACTGCCGCGCGACAGCTCGGTCAGGCAAATCCGTGACAGCCGGACGCGACCCGGCGGGACGTGTTCGAGCCCGCACAGCGTAGAGAACAGTATATCGGCGGCGCGCTGATCACAGGTCAGGTCATGGCGCTCACCTGCCGGGAAGCTGAGCGACAGGGGCGCCCTGTGCGGCATCGGCAGATCATGCACACTGACGGCGAGCGGCCCGCGCGGCAGCCGCTTTTGGCCTTGCCCGCTCTTGCGCTGTTCGTGTTTCAGGGCGGCTTGGCATTTCTTGTGGGCGGCGAGAAAGGCCGCGCGGACGTTCCAGACGCTCGCCAGGTCGCGCAGCGGTGCCAGAACGAGACCGATGATGGCGAGTGCTCCGGCGATGGTGCCCGTGCTGGCGCCGGTTTGCGCGCCGGTGACAATCACGGCGCAGGCCGCCAATCCCGCCATGGCATCCGGCATTGCCTTGAGAGATTCCGCCCAGACCAGGCGCTGCAACGCCGCGGTGATCATCCGCTCTGTGCGCTTGCGCAAGCGGTGCAACTCGGCGGGACGCCGCCCCATCCGGTCAAGTTCGGGGGCCAGGGGCATCCGTTCGGCCATTTCGGCGGCGATGCGCGCCCGGCGTGCGCGAAGTCGACGGTGAAGTGGTTCAAGACGGGGCCCGGCCGCCACCAGCACCGTCAGCACGACACCAAGCAGCGGTGCGATCACAAGTGCAAAGCGCGGCTCCAGCATCCAGAGCACGGCGCAGGCGGCCGGGATCATGACCACGGCCCCGATCAGCCTTGGCAACCCTTTGCCCAACCAGTTGCGAAAGGCCGTCATGTCGCCAACAAAACGCAAGCTCATGTACCCGTTGCGTCGCCTGGCAACAGCGCTGGCCGACATCCCCGACGCATGCGCCAGAAGGGCCACCCGCACAGCGAGTGCATAATCCTGGCCCAGGCGTTCGCCCAGAAACCGCGCACAGACCCGGGCCACGGCGATCCCCGTTCCCGCCACGGCCAAGGCCAGCAGAAGCACAAGTGGGAGGGACCGGTCGGCATGGATCGCCTCGAACAGTCCACGCGTGGCGAAGGCGGCCGCACCCGCGGCGCCCCCTTGAACCAGCGTCACGAGACTGACCAGCAGCAAACCGCGCCAGCGCCCGTTGTCCAGCAGGCCGGGCATGGCCATCAAGCCGCCTCTTTCCGACCAAGACCGGCACGCAGGGCAAAGCCGGTGGCCTCCGCCGGATCGCTCAGGTCTTCCTTGGTCAGAACCGGCAATCCCGTGGCCACCCGGGCCTCGTGCGAGGCCATGGGAGAACAGCTGATCATCCCGGTCAGGGCGTCCGGCACCAGACCCAGACCGGCCAGATGGGCCACACCACCCATCGCCGCCACGGCATCGCCGCAGGCGAAGACAAGGCCGGAAACAAGCTGCTTGAACCACGCGTCGCCGATCAGGCCCGCCGTTTCACGTTGCAACACGCCATCCGCCACTTCCATGACCACCAGATCGCAACCGCGATGCCCGGCTTCTGCCAGAAGTGTCCCGGTGGCGGTTTTTATCCTGTCCAGAGGTTCCAGATAGGTCGTGACCATGCCCGCGTCGGTGAAATCGCCCACATAATGTGCGCCGCTGTCGCTGTATTCGTTGTAGTCGCCGAAGGCGCCCGTTCCGGTGGCTTTGATCGCGCCTACGCGAAACCCCGCCCGGCGCAATCCCAGCACAAGCTGGGCGGTGGCCAGCGTCTTGCCGGAATTCATCGCGGTCCCCAGAACACCGATGACCGGCGGACGCGGTGCAGAGTGGCGCGGGGGCAACGCGAAATCGGCCAGGTTGACCGTGCGTCCGGCCGCATCGAGCAGACGGGCGGCGGGCACAAGGCGGGTGGCCGGCCTGATCTGGCTGTTGCGCGCCACCATTCTCCCGATACAGCCGCCCCCTGCCAGAAGGTCAGCGCCGGCGGGGTCTATTTCGGCCAGGCCCTCGAACTGATCGGGGGCGTAGCGCGCACCGCACGCCATCACCACCGCATCACCGGGAAAGATCAGGGATGGCCGCCCCGACGGCAACTGAACCCGGCGGTGTTGCCCGATGCGATCCACATGAGCGAGAATCAGGTCGCCGGGCCTTGCAGTCGCGAAATCCGTATCGGTTGCGGCCACGCGGGTGCGGTCCACGCGCCGGGTCGAGAACGTCCACTTGGCCTGTTCGAGAATGTCTGAAAGGGTCATGTCGGATCTCCTTGGATTTGGGGAATTGTCCGGGAAGACGTGCTGATACCCGAAGGTCGCGCATCCAGAACGCGTGTCGCCAAGTCGTTCTGCGTGATCGCGCGCACCACGTCATGATCGCAATCGGGCATCTCGATCAGCCGGGCGCGCGCGGGCAGGCCAGCGGCGCGTGCGGCGGCGTTGAGGGCCTTCACGTAGGTGCGGGCCCTCGCATGTCGGTGCGCCCCCTGCTTGGCATCCAGGGCCCGAAGCTTGCGTAGCGCGGCGTCACGGGTCACGTCCTGCGTGCCGACATACACGCTGGTCGGCAAATGAAGAAAATCCCGCAACGCGGCGCGTTTGCGCCGCGCCCACTTGGCAGAGGCCATGTCCTTTCCAGGGGCAAGACCATAAGGATAGCGCATGGTCTCATCGGGCAGGCAGTACCAGCCCGCTGCCACCAGATGCAGTTCCGCCACCCGGTGCGGGTAAAGCATTGCCAACCGGTGCGCCAACTGCGCGCCACCGGAATGACCGAAAATATCCACCGGACCGGAAACCCCGGGGATGTCCGCCGCGATCTTGTCCAGAAGCGCCAGAAGCGCCTGATCCGGGCGCGCCGCCTTGCTGGGGCGCTGGAAATTCGGCCAGGTCTGCTCGGGAAAATGCGGCACGATGATCGTGCGGCCCGTGCGTTCGGCCTCGGGTGCAAAGAGCCTCGCAAGCGTGCCGGCATTGCGGGAAATCCCATGCAGCACCACAAGTGGCGGCGCATCGGCCTGCCATGCGGGCCGCAGAAGGCGGGCCGTCAGCCGCCCGGCTGCACTGCAAGCTGTGATCCTGTCTGGGAAGACTGCGTTGCAATCCATCACGGTATCTTTCATGTCGTCTCTCCCGGTTGGTCGTCCGTTGCCATGCAAACGCAACGCGCCGGGAATTATTCCCGGCGCGTCCGAAACTTTTTCGGTCTGGGCGAAACGTCGCGCTACTCCGTCGCGGCGGGCAAGGGAACCGCCTGCCCGGGGCACACGCCGCCGAGGTCCAGCAGGCCGTGACCGTAGATCTCGTCACTGCCCTCGGGGCCGAGGTCGTTGGCCGTGGACGTCAGTCGCGCCCGGATCGCCTCGGGGCTGAGCGTCGGGTCGTGCTGAAGCCATAACGCCACCGCCGCCGTCACATAGGGCGCGGCAAACGACGTCCCCGTTTTCCAGCGCGCGCCCTTGACGGATGCGGCCGTCCAGATGTCGACGCCCTGCGCGGCCAGATCGACATGCGGCCCGCGTCCCGCGCGCCGGTAGGCGGTGCCGTTGCGATCGACGGCCGTGACGGCAATCACAGTGTCATACGCCGCCGGAAAGGCCGGTTGCGCCCGTGGTCCGCCATTTCCGGCGGCCGCGACAATGGGAATGCCGCGTTGCCGTGTCAGTTGAGAAAGCGTGTCCTCGAGCAAACTGTTCGGCGGCCCTGCAAGACTGAGATTTATCACCTGAACACCCCGTACCGACAGTTGATCGAGCGCCTGCACAAGGGTGAAGGCATCGGCCCTCTCATCGCCAGCCTGCTTGTGAAAGGCATCCACCGCGATCAACGGCACGCCTGACAGCAAACCGGGCACACGGGTTTCGGGGCCACCCACAAGAATGGCGGCAACCGCCGTCCCGTGTATCGCGGCCGAGGGCGAATAATCGTCCGGCGCAACGCGAATAACCTCGACATTCGCGCCGGCCAGAACCTCGTGATCGACGTTCAGCCCGGTATCCACCATGCCCAGAATCACCGGCTCCCCGCATCCTGCCGGGCCGGGTGTCCGGGGCCAATTGACCAGCTCGAGGGCGGGACAATGCAGACCGTCGCAGTGGGGCGGAATGTCGGGTGCATCCGAAATCACCGCGCTGTCCTGCCCCGTACGGTAGTAGTGGTTGAAATCCGCTGTTTGGCCATTCGGCAGCGCACGAATAGCGTCGCGGGCCTCCTGCACTTCGATCCCCGGGGGCACCTGCAATCGGCGTATTGTGGTATTCAGGCCAGCCAGATCCGCGCGCTCCAGCACCACATATCCCTGCGCCACCAGCGCCGCCGTCTGCGCGTCCGTCAGCCCGCGTGTGACGATTTCATCGGGTGCTCGCGTTGGCCGCGGCACCGGCTGCGGGGCGGATTGCGGACTGCGTTGCGCGCGACGTTGCTGCACCGGTTGGCCCTGGAACAATCGGCGAAGTCCGCGAATGATATCACCGGTACCGACACCTTCCCCGGCGCCGGCGCCACTGCGCGACCGGCCGCTGTTGTCATCACCATCGTCGTTGTCATCGGCACCATCGTCTGCCCCGTCACTGCCGTCGCCGCCACCATCATCTCCACCATCGCCACCGTCGTCGGCCCAGGCTGCCCCGGCAGGCCCATCCATAAATGGGGGCGTCACTGCGCCAATCGCATACAACCAAACGACTGTCAGCGACATCAACATGCCGAACCCGCGCATCCCGTAATTCTCCTTTTGCTTCGTTCAAAAATCATGCCATCTATGCGGTAACGGTAAAAGGCTGGGTTTATTCCGTGCAATGGCGATAAACTTGGACGGGTGGGTCATGAAGGATCATTTCGTCGAGGACATCGTGGCATTTCTGCCGAACCTGAAACGGTTTGCCCTGTCGCTCTGCCGGCAAGCGGATATTGCCGATGACCTTGTGCAGATCACGTGCGAGCGCGCCATTCGAGCGCGGCATCAATTCGATCCGGCGACGCGACTTGAGGCGTGGCTCTTTCGGATTCTGCGCAACGCGTGGATCGATATGCTCCGGCGAGATGCCGCGCGTGGTGAGGCGGTCGATATCCATGAAACGCCGCAACCCGACCCGCTCAACAGCGCCGCGCGGGCGGAGGACCGTCTGACATTGCACGCCGTGCAGCTTGCCATGCGGAACTTGCCGGAGGATCAGCGCGCCGTGCTGCATCTGGTTTGCGTCGAGGGGCTGAGTTACGCCGAGACGGCACAGGCACTGGATGTGCCCAAGGGAACCGTCATGAGCCGGTTGAGCCGGGCGCGACGCGCACTTGGCGAAAAGTTGGGAATAAACGGCGTGGTGGGGCGTTGACGCCCTGGAACGCAAAGGATCGCGACGATGGATATCGACGATGAAACACTGATGGCGCTGGCTGATGGCGAGCTCGATGGCGAACAGGCAGAGAAACTGCATGCAAGGATCGCCGCCGATCCGGCGCTCGCGGAGCGCTATGCTCTCTTCACGCAGACCGCGCAGTGGGCAAAGGACGCCACGCTCGCCGATCCTGAGGCGGCGGTCTCGCCCGATCTGGAAGCACGTATAAGAAACATGGCCGCCACAGGCGCGCCAGAGGCGCAAAACGTGGTGCCGCTGAATCGCCCGGCTCAACGGTGGCAACCGGTGGCGCTGGCGGCCTCACTCGCGCTGGTGATCGGTCTGTCCGCGGGGGTGTTCCTGTCGTCCGGCACGCGCGTGCCGGATCAACCTGCACTGACGGCTGATCTGAAAGGACATCTCGACACGCTACCTTCGGGTGCAGAAACGGAACTGGCCGACGGGCGGCAGATGAGTGTCGTTGCCTCGTTCACCGATGACACGGGCGCGTTCTGCCGCGAATATGAAACCGGCGCGGCGGCCGGCACGGGATATATCGGCGTTGCCTGCCGGGACGGCACCGATTGGTCCTTGCGGCTTGCGCTGTCGGTTGCTTCGAATTCCAGTGGCTACGCGCCCGCGGCGTCCCTTGAGGCGCTTGATGCGTTCTACACGGCCATCGGCGCCTCTCAGCCGCTCTCGGCCGAAGCGGAGCGGGCCTTGCTGAAGTAGACTGATCGGGCGCGCCGACGGCCCGGACCCTTTCATTCGCGGGCATGCTCGACCCGGGTCACACCTTTGGCAGGCTGCCCCTCAGCCTCGTTTCGACAGGAATGGCGGGACGTCTTTTCGCGTGACGAGCTTGTGCTTTTTCAGCCCGTAGTGATCAAGATAGGTCGGCAACCAGCCATAGGGTTGATCCATGTTGCCCAAGGTTGCGTCCACGCCGAAGTTCTCGAATGTGTCCACGGCCGAGCCGGGATAACCGAATGTCCAGCCATAGCTGCCGAAGGCATTGGTTTTGCGCAATTCGCTCGCCTTCTCGAGTTGTTTCCACATGGCCGGACTGGCCCCACCGACATAAATCCCGCTTGAATAAATAAAATTCTGAACGCCATTGGCCGTTTTCCAATCCAGCGCGGTTTTGGGATAGACCCGGCGGTTGGCATCATAATTCACGCCTTCATGCGACAGCAAGGCCTGCGATTTCATCGATTCCTCGAATTCACCGGCATAGGCCGAGCCCTTGTAGACGCCGTAAAAGGCGAAAAGACCGGCATTGTCGGG
>Ga0102938_10002632_pt1 | contig 13557 bp, 9 predicted proteins | sample SalPonR2_B_D2_MG_FD_84516 | JGI IMG/M metagenome (GOLD analysis project Ga0102938, IMG submission 84516) | Salt pond soil microbial communities from South San Francisco under conditions of wetland restoration - Salt Pond MetaG R2_B_D2_MG | ecosystem: Environmental > Aquatic > Marine > Intertidal... | reverse complement strand
GACAAAGACATTTCGATGCTTTTATTCTTTGTTTTTAATCATTTCCTGATATCTGCTTTTCAATCTTTTACTGACAACTGACATCTGACATCTGCTCTTAATCTTTTTCTTTCTACTTTCTACTTTCCACTTATTATCATGTCCTCCAGCTTTCTTTTGGGCACGTGGTGAACATTGTTTTCGTCACGATAGTATTTTATGCTTCCATCCTTTATGTCCTCGAGTACAACCTCTTCGACGGGTTTGCCCAATGCAAGGACTGTCATTATTTGATATCCGTCCCCGATTTCAAAGTCTCTTTTTATTCCCTTCTTGTCAAAAGATCCGAACATGCATCCTCCGTATCCTTTTTCAACCGCTCCCAGCATAATGCTTTGAGATGATATTCCGTGGTCCCACCAGGGATTTTTGCTTATTTCGAGATCGAGAAGCATAATTATATATGCTGTTGGCCTTTCCCCTTCCTCTGGGCCGTCCCAATCTGAAAGATAGCCGGCCCATTTCAAATGGGAGAAAAGTTTCCTGCGATCTTCCTTTTCTGTGACTATTATATATTTCATCGGTTGAAGGTTTGCCCCCGAGGATGAAAGGCGAGCCAGGTCGACCATTTCCAAAAGCTCGTTTCTTCCTATTTCCACCGTTTCATCAAAACGGCGGTAAGTCCTGTTCTTAAGTACAAGATCGCGTATCATTGAAATTCCTCCTTTGATTTTTTCGTCGGATTGTTGTCTGCTTTTTTATTTACCCTTTTACATGCGCTTCAAATCCCCGTTTCTCCAATGAAGCCGGCCCTGCGTCATACAAACCGGCTCTCTTTGAAAATTTCAGCGAAGTTTGCAGCTTTTGCCGGCATCTCTTTTGAAGGCCTCGTCGTCATAAAAATCTTCTATGAAAACCTTTTCCACTGTCTCGGCATCGAATTCGGTTCCATAGACATCCAAAAGCCTTTGGCACATTATTGATGTTCCATTCTCCACATGAACGGCCGTCCACACATTGTATATTCCAAGCGATTCGATTTCTTTTTCCAGAAGCTTGTTCAATTTGTCTTTTTTTTGTTTGCCTTCCAACAATTTTCCCGCCAAGGCTATCACTCCTTCTATCGAATCCCCCATGTTTATTCTCTCCATGTTTGAGCGCATGCCTTCAAGAACTCCCGGATCGTTTATCATTGATTTGATTATGGATTCGAGGTCTTCTTCTTTTTCAATCTTTACAGCAGCTTCTCTCAGGGCCAAAAAGTCGGCGTTTTCTTCTTCCTGCCCTGGGATGAAGAAGGGTATTATCATGGGCAGATTCTTGGCTATGGATTCTGAAACGGTCAGGCCCCCCGGCTTGGTTATTATTACGTCGGCGTCATCCATAAGCTCCGAAATGTTGTCCACGAAACCCATCACATTGAGTTTTCCTGCGGCAATTGCATCGGCATGCTTTTCCCTCAATCTGTTTTTCAATTCTCTGTTGTTTCCGCAAACGGCGTGGATGAATAAATTTTCATCCATTGCTGTCAAACGCGAAAGCACTTTCTTTATGCCCCTAAGACCCATGCTTCCTCCCATCAAAAGAACCGTGAATTTACCGGGATGGAGGGGCGGATGCTCCGAATCCTTTAGAAACTCGGACTTTATTGGTATGCCCAATGGATATATTTTTTCTGATGCGATTCCCTTCTTTATGAGTCCGGCCCTTGTATGCCTGCTTCCTGTGACATATGCGTCAACGTTGGAATCCACATAGGTCTGATGCGCTTCAAAGTCGGTCACTATGGATATGAAAGGCGTTTCCATCCTTTTGCTTTTTTTCAACACGCCAATCAATTTTACGGCAAACGGATGAGTCCCGATTATCAGGTCCGGCTTATTGTCGCGGATGATTTCCCATGTGCGCCTGCTTTCAGCCCTTATGAAGAGTTTTGTGAACGGCCCGTCAAGAGACTCCCTGTTTGTTATTTTATATAATTCTCCATAAAGCTTTGGGAAACGGCCTGCAAGAATTTCATATCCTTCCTCAACCAATATTTCGAGTATCTTGTTTTCTTCTTTTATGAAATCAACCAGTTCCGTTTCATGTCCACGTTCTCTGAAACCTGATTCCAATGTCATTGCAACCTGGTTGTGTCCGCCTCCCGTCGAGGCGGTTATAATCATTATTTTAGCCATAACAGCATCCTTTCATTGTTTTACGCATATATATTTTACACCATTTGAAGTCTTTGTGCCCCAGTCTGCCAATAATTTAAATTGATTTAACTAAATGCAGGGTGGTATTATTAGAAAAACAGTCAAAAATTAGATGTTTTTAATATCGCATTATGCTTAAATGGTATTGGAGGTGTATCAAATGCAAAAGATCTTTTTATTTACCGGAATTTTTATTGCCGCCATCGGTTTTCTAATATGGAAGTTCAAGGTAATTGAGATAATGAGGATGTACAACCCAAAAACATGCACGGACAAGGACGGCCTTGCGAGGTGGACAGGAATAAGATTCATGGTAACGGGCCTTGCCTCGTCAGCAGTCTTTTTTTTGCCGATACACGAAAGCGAAAGCAATCTTCCGCTGCTGCTATATCTGGGATTGATTATTGCTGTCCTTTCCATAACAGCTTACGGCACACGCAAATTTTCATAAAACACAATGAATCGAGCTGATACTATGCTATACCTTAAAAAACTTGTGAATAATTTCATTGGCCGGGTTCAAATTCCAAAATCGATTGTCGAAAGAAAAGAAAAAGTTCTTCTCCATATCTCCGACACACCATCCACTTTTTATAGAGGTCTCGAGATTCTAATAAGGAAAATTTCACCGGAATATATCGTCCATACGGGAGACGTTGCGGATGACATCAAGCTGGGCATATATCCCCGGAGGATTTTTTTGTACGAAAAAAAGGCATCCAGGCTTATTGATATTCTGGAATCATCCGATGCAAACGAAATACATATGGCAATCGGAAACCATGACAGTCCCGAAATACTAAGGCGGCTGTCGAAGCGGTCGAATATTTTCGATGCAAAAAGCGTCATCATAGAAAACAAAAGATTCAACATCAGCCATTACTATAACACCAATTTCGATGATTCTGCATCATACCATCTGTTTGGACACAATTTGAGCGGAAAAAGCCATTTCGACGGATCCACCTTTCATCTTAATGGAATATGCGCAATCCACGTCATTTTTCTTGACTCGGGCGAGGTATTCGAATTGCCATATCCAGACGGAGTGGACAATTCCCGTCAAGGCAAAGTCAGAATGGGGACATGAATTTTTGAAAGGATTGAAGACCGATGATATCTTTAGTAAGGCAAGGCTGCCAAAGCATGCTTATCGAAACAGACAATCCAGATTGTTTTGAAAAGGAAGTGCTTAGTTCTTTCGATTATGACAATTCCGACTTCAAGACTGCCTTCGGCACTTCAGACGAAACACGCATAATAGTAATGCTTACCCGCCACATAAAAACAAGCAACAGTTTAAATGACATAGACCGAATCTATTCCGTGGGAATCGATGCCGCCTCATTTCTATGCTTTCTTTTGAACTTTGACAACGAAGGCGTCTTCAGATCCGTCCGCCTGTCGCCAAAGGTGATTCTCTTGAGACTTATGGGCGATGTCGATAGGGCCATAGATCGTATAGAATCGCATTTCGGCGCTGTAAGAGGTTCTTTTGAAAAGCTGTTGGATGAAAAAGGCGCCGGCACTCTGATTGCCTTCACTGAAAAGAGTCTGCAAAAGTCTATTTCCATTCCCGACATTCACACTGTATCTCTTTTTACCGAATCATCCTCCCCTTCGATACTTGGGCATTTGGCCATCCACTCGCTGGAATACTTGAACCTTTGCCTTCACAACAGGGACTGGAATGAACTAAACATAAAAATATACGACAGCTATGGGAATTTCGAGCTACATTACAAAAGACTCCTTTTTATTGTCGAAGCGCTTGAGACAGGCCTTATATTGGGAGAATCATGGGGAAGGGATACTGCATCGGTTTTTCAATCCGTGGGAATTTACAGGGTTCGACTTTTCACGTTTTTGCCTCCCATTGAAATAAAAAAAATGCTTGTCGGGCTCGAGTATTTGGAAAATGGCAAACGCATTGTCGACATGGATCTTTACGCCCAGAAAAACAAGATAAGGTGGAACGAGCTGAGGACGCCCGAAACGAAAGACAAGACTGAATTGGGCAAGATGTACCACAGGATGCTTTTGGATAGATTGACTGAAAAACAGGCAGCCCGTTTCGCATGGTTGAACGCGCAGGCAAAATAAATCAACGCAAAACAAAAGAACCAATATTTGTAAGGACACTAAAAGGCACGTCCCTTATTGGTTCTTTTTTTTGCGCAGCTATGCAGAATCAGGATATCTATTCCACAACGACATTCCTGTATGTCTTCTTGCCTTTTCTTATAAGCAAAGCTCCATCTTTGAGATCCTTTTCCGAAACAACGTAGTCGAACGCGGGAACAGCATCGTCATGGATGTATATTCCATTTTGTCCTATCAGTCTTCGCCCTTCTCCGTTTGATTTTATTAGCCCGGTTTCCTTTAGAAGGGTTATTATTTCGACTCCTTCTTCAAGCATCTTGGCGGGGATCGATACGGTCGGTATGTTGTCCTTTGCTCCTCCGCCCTCAAAAAGCGCTCTTGCGGCGTCTCTTGAATCGATTGCGTCTTTTTCGGAATGTATAAGCTTTGTGACCTCGAATGCCAAAACTTCCTTGGCCTTGTTTATTTCCTGCCCCTCAAGGCTTCCGAGCCTCCTGACTTCCTCCATGGGAAGGAATGTGAGCAGTGCAAGACACTTCTCCACATCCGGATCGGCTACGTTTCTCCAGTATTGGTAGAACTCGTAAGGTGATGTCTTAGTCCTGTCGAGCCATAGCGCCCCCTTCTCGGTTTTGCCCATTTTCTTGCCTTCACTTGTTGTAAGGAGGCTGAATGTCAGACCGAATGCGGGCTGGGCTTCCACCCTTCTTATCAGGTCCGCCCCGGCTATGATGTTTGACCACTGGTCGTTTCCTCCAAGCTGGATCTTGCAGTTATGCCTCCTGTAAAGCTCGAGGAAGTCGTAGCCCTGCATTATCATGTAGTTGAATTCAAGGAATGAGAGCCCCTTCTCTAGGCGCTGCTTGAAGCACTCGGCAGTAAGCATTCTGTTAACAGAAAAATGCCTTCCTATCTCTCTCAGGAAATCGATGTAGTTCAGGGGCATAAGCCACTCTGCATTGTTAAGCATAAGAGCCTTGCCCTCGGAAAAGTCGATGAATTTCGAGAACTGCGCCTTAAAGGATTCGGAATTGCTTTTAATTGTTTCGGGTGTCATCATTTTCCTCATGTCGCTCTTGCCGGACGGGTCTCCAACCATTCCTGTCCCTCCGCCGATCAGTGCTATGGGCCTGTGTCCCGCCTGCTGCATGTGCATCATTACCATGACCTGTATGAAGTGTCCGACATGAAGGCTGTCCGCTGTGGGGTCGAACCCTATATAAAAGGTAACTTTCTCTTTTTCGAGAAGCTCCCTTATTTCATCTTCATGGGTGGCTTGCTCAATATATCCTCTTTCATTTAGAATATCGTATACGTTGCGCATGGCATTTCTCTCCTTTGTTGTTTTTTTATAACATAAAAGAGCGCATCTCCCTGTAAGGGCGAAGCGCTCGCGGTACCACCTTAATTCGCATGGAAACCCATGCCTCTGCCATTATAACGGATGGCTCCCGCGGCTTTGCCGAAACTCCGGATGTGTACTTCGGGTTAAATGCGTTCTGCAGACTTTTCACCGCCAGTCCGCTCTCTTTTGCTGTAACCGCTTGACCCTACTGTCATCCTTCACAGTTCAGAATACGACTATTTTCCACCATCTTAATCCAATTAAAGCCCTTTGTCAAGACAATAAGCTTTCCCTGGAAATAAGTTCTTGCAGTAAGGCCGCTTTTATTTTATAATGGAAATTGTCTTTATATAGATTACTATTGTGTTTCGAGCACAGACACGGAGGTCGAAATGAACAAGTTAACAGTACAAAAATACGGAGGCACATCTGTGGGTTCCATCCAACGGATCAAGCGTGTCGCCAGGAAGATAATCGAGACAAAAGAAGAATTCGGGCAAGTGGTTGCTGTCGTTTCAGCAATGGGCGACAGCACGGACCGTTTGGTGGAAATGGCGCACTCCATAACCGACAAACCGTCAGAACGTGAAATGGACATGCTGCTTTCGACGGGGGAAATGGTTTCAATATCCCTTTTGTCAATGGCAATAGAAGCCGAGGGGTACGAAGCCGTTTCGCTCACCGGGCCCCAGTCCGGAATAATAACGGACCTTCACCACAAGAATGCCCGCATTCTCGATATAGACACAAAGCGTATAAAAAACGAACTCGACAGCGGACGAATTGTTGTTGTGGCAGGCTTTCAGGGAATTACCGAAAAGCGCGACATATCAACACTCGGAAGAGGCGGTTCCGACACCACAGCCGTTGCTTTGGCGGCGGCTCTTAAAGCGGAAAAATGCGAAATATATACGGATGTCGACGGCATATACACGAGCGATCCCCGAAAAGTGAAAAATGCCAAAAAACTCGACGTAATATCCTACGACGAAATGCTCGAGCTTGCCTTCCTCGGAGCGCAGGTTCTTCATCCCCGCTCCGTCGAGCTTGCCAGAAAATTCAATATTCCCCTGGAAGTGAAATCAAGCTTCAAGGACAAACCCGGAACAAGAATTGTGGAGGTGGACCAAGTGGAAAAAGTTGTTGTAAGAGGCGTGACGCTGGACGAGGACATAGCGAAAATTACTATAATGGAGGTGCCCGACCGTCCTGGAATAGCTTTCAGACTCTTCTCGGAACTTGCCGGTGAAAGTATTCCAATAGATATGATAATACAAAATATAAGCAGGGACAATGTAAACGACGTTTCATTTACCGTAAAAAAGGACCATCTCGACAAGGCCCTGTCAATAAGCCGCAGGGTTGCCGGTGAAATCAACGCGAAGGATGTATCTTTCGACGATGCCGTATGCAAACTTTCAATAGTGGGAACAGGTATAGCCAATAGTGTCGATGCAGCGTCCAATCTTTTCGAGTCTCTTTTCGAGCTCGGCGTCAACATCCAGATGATAAGCACCTCCGACATCAAGATTTCCTGCATAATAGCCAAGTCATCCGGCAAAGAAGTCTTGTCCCATATACACGACCGTTTCATACTCAATGAGATTAAAATTGGAGAAAAAAACTGAAAAAAGCAAATATTTTTGCTTTTTTTTGATTTTTCATGAACATGTTCACGGACTTATATGTTATACTATTTTTGATGAGTTTTATTTGTCTTTTTTAGCAACAATGCTTACATTTTTAATGAAAGTATTTTCTTTTTTGCGAAATAATTTTCGCTGCTTTTGCCAATACGAACACGATTTATATACGTCGAGCTGAAAACAGGTTGAAATCACTGCCTTGTATGAATTTCTCAAAGTTCATAAACTTGGCATAACTATTGCAGTAGTTATACTTGTTTGATATCCCAAATGTAAATGAACACGCGATAACTGGATGAAGGACTCGGGAGAGCGCCATCTACGGCCGCCGAAGGGACAAGTCAATGTTTGCCGGCATTGGTGAATTTCTCAGGCAAAAGAACCGGTTCCGGACAGAACTCTGGAAGAATCATCTTAAATGATTCATTTTCAATAAAGCTGACAGAGAAGCAATGGCATAGCATTTGTGCTGTTGCTGTTTTTTTTAATAAATTATTCTAAGGGGGACATGATATGAAACAAAGCGAGTTTGATTTTTCGAGAATCGACCCGGTTCTCGAAAAGTACGCGCACGTGAAAGGCAGTCTGATTACAATACTTCAGAAGGCCCAGGAAACTTACGGCTACCTGTCGGAAGAAGTCATTCTCTATATTGCGGAAAAAACCAAAGTAAAGCCCGCAAAGATTTACGGAGTGGTGACCTTCTACACTCAATTCAGGCTTAAGCCGGTAGGAAAATACCTTATAATGCTTTGCCAAGGTACGGCCTGCCATGTAAACGGATCAGAAAGAATCGAATCGGCTATATGCCAGAAGCTTGGCATCAAAGACGGCGAAACTACGGAAGACGATCTTTTCACTTTGAACAACGTAGCTTGCCTTGGATGCTGCAGCCTTTCACCGGTTATGATGATAAACGGCGAAACGTATGCCAAGCTTACACCCAAGAAGGCCGAGAACATTCTCGACAAGTTGAAAAAAGAAGCTCTGCTTGAAGGGGAGGTGCAGTAGATGAAGATAGTAATAGGAGAAGGAAGTTGCGGTTTGGCGGCCGGAGCAGGAAAAGTCCACGAAAAAATAGTCGAGGTCCTTTCGGCCAACAATCTGAAAGCTGATGTTGAAATCACCGGATGCTGCGGAATGTGTTATCTTGAGCCTATTGTGGATATCTACGACGACTTTGGGGATAAAACTACATATGTAAAGGTAACTCCCGAAATGGTCGACGACCTGATACTCAAGAAAATCAGAGACAACCAGGAAGTGAACACTTGTGAAATAACACAAAACGACCTCAATATACTTGGAAACCAAAAGCGCATAGTTCTTAGGAACTGCGGAGTCATCAATCCAGAGAAAATAGACGACTATCTGGAGGCCGGAGGCTACGAAGCAATAAAAAAATGCATTTCGCAGCTAAAACCCGAAGACGTGATAGACATAATAAAGAAATCCGGCCTGAGAGGCCGTGGGGGAGCAGGTTTCCCGACATGGTTCAAATGGAATGCGGCCAGGGCATCGAAGAGCGAGCCCAAGTACATCGTATGCAACGCAGACGAAGGCGATCCGGGAGCATTCATGGACCGGAGTGTTCTTGAAGGCGACCCCCACAACCTTATTGAGGGAATGATGATAGGCGCCTATGCAATGGGAGCCGAAGAGGGAATAGTGTATGTAAGAGCTGAGTACCCTCTTGCTATTGTCCGTCTTGAAAAAGCTATTGAACAGGCCCGCGAAAAGGGTTTCCTCGGCAAGAGAGTCTTTGGAATGGACTTCAACTTCGACATGAGGATAAAAGCCGGAGCCGGAGCATTCGTATGCGGAGAGGAAACGGCCCTGATAGCGTCTCTTGAAGGCGAGCGCGGAATGCCAAGGCTCAAGCCTCCTTTCCCGGCGCAAAAGGGATACTGGCAGCAGCCTACAAACATAAACAATGTCGAGACCTTCTCGAATGTGCCGTGGATAATCACAAACGGTGCAAACGCCTTTTCGTCCATGGGAACTGAGGACTCAAAAGGAACAAAAGTCTTTGCCTTGACAGGAAAAATCAAGAACGGAGGACTTGTTGAAGTTCCTATGGGAATGACACTCCGTGAAATCATATTCGACATCGGTGGCGGTATACGCGATGACAAAAAATTCAAGGCCGTTCAGCTTGGCGGACCATCCGGCGGATGTCTACCGGAATCGCTTCTGGATACGCCTATGGAATACGCATCAATAAACAAAACCGGAGCAATTGTCGGATCCGGGGGAATGGTCGTATTGGACGAGACGACATGCATGGTTGACGTGACCCGTTTCTTCCTTGACTTCACTAAAAAGGAATCCTGCGGTAAATGCATACATTGCCGCATAGGCACAACCAGGATGCTTGAAATACTCACCCGCATAACAAAGGGCGAAGGCAAAGAGGGCGACATAGACCTTCTCGAAGACTTGGCGAAAAAAGTCAAGGACGGATCCCTCTGCGGACTCGGACAAACAGCTCCGAACCCTGTTCTTACAACAATCAGGTATTTCAGGAATGAATACGAGGCGCACATAAGGGACAAAAAATGCCCGGCAAAACAATGCACCGCCCTGATAACCTATAGGATAGATCCCGATAAATGCATAGGCTGCACGGCTTGCGCAAGGAATTGTCCTGTTTCATGCATAACGGGTGAAGTCAAGAAACCACACGAAATCGATCCGGATGTCTGCATCAAATGCGGAAAATGCGCAGAGGTCTGTCCGGTAGATGCAGTGGAAATACTATAGGGGAGGGAAAAAGATGTCAGAGATACGATTGAATATAGATGGAATTGAAGTCAAGGGCCATCAAGGCGAAACCATACTTGAGATATCCAAAAGATACGATGTTGAAATACCCACGTTATGCTTTGATGAACGCATGGACATATACGGTTCATGCGGAATGTGCGTCGTGGAAGTTGAAGGAATACCTAAACTACTAAGATCCTGCGCCACGGAGGCAAGGGACGGAATGGTCGTAAAGACCAAGACAAAACGCGTTGTTGAATCGCGCAAGATAGCACTTGAGCTTCTCTTGTCCGACCACGTGGGAGACTGCCGTCCCCCATGCGTACTGGCCTGCCCGGGACAAACCGACTGCCAGGGATACGTTGGACTCATCGCAAACGGAGAGTTTGACGAGGCGCTTAAGCTGGTAAAAGAACAGCTTCCCCTTCCAGGCTGCATAGGCCGCGTCTGCCCGCACCCTTGCGAGGATGCATGCAGAAGAGAGCTGGTTGAAGAACCCATAGCAATAGCGTGGCAGAAACGTTTCATAGCCGACATGGACATGCAGAAGGAAGAAATGTTCATACCCGATCTTGCAGGACCTACAGGCAAGAAGGTTGCAATCGTAGGGGGTGGACCGGCCGGACTGACAGCGGCATATTTCCTGGCGGTCAAGGGACACGACGTTACCATATACGATATGATGCCAAAGATGGGCGGAATGCTCAGATACGGAATACCCGAATACCGTCTTCCCAAAGACGTGCTCGACAAGGAAATAGGCGTAATCGAAAAAATGGGCGTCACATTGATAAACAACAAGAAAGCCGGAACCGACTTTACGGTCGAAGGCCTCCGAAAAGAATTCGACTCCGTTTTCGTAGGAATAGGCGCATGGAGCAGCTCTTCCATGAGATGCGAAGGCGAAGAAATGGACGGAGTGTACGGTGGAATCGATTTCCTCAGAAAAGCCGCCCTGAATGAACCGACAAACATAGGAAACCGCGTGGCCGTAATTGGCGGAGGAAACACAGCAATGGACGCGGCCCGTACCGCAGTAAGGCTCGGAGCCGAAAAAGTTTACCTTGTATACAGAAGGACCGAAGCCGAAATGCCGGCTGAAGAAGTTGAAATCGTGGAAGCCCGAGAGGAAGGCGTTGAATTCGTATTCCTGGGGGGCCCCAAAAAGGTCATTGCGGGAGAAAACGGACGCGCCTCAAAACTTGAGGTTCAGAACATGGAGCTCGGCGAACCCGATGCAAGCGGACGAAGAAGGCCTCTCCCGATAGAAGGGGATATCGACACAATAGAAATAGATTCCATAATTTCGGCAATCGGCCAAGGCTGCAACCCCGAGGGTCTTGCTGAGCTTACGCTCACAAAGAAAGGCACAATTGCAGCTGACGAAGCTACATTCATGACCAATCTTGACGGAGTGTTCGCAGCAGGAGACGCAACCAACAAGGGAGCCAACATAGCAATACAGGCGATTGGCGACGCAAAGAAAGCCGTAGAAGTCATGGACAGCTACATGAACGGTGCAATGATTCCTTTCAAGGAAAAATATCATGTCGAAAGAGATGATCTGACAGAAGAGGACTTCGCCGACAGGGAAAAGACAAGCCGGGGAACAATGAGCCATCTTTCACCCGAAGAAAGAAAAACAAACTTCGAAGAAATAATGAAGGGCTTCACGCCTGAGGAAGCAGTGCGGGACGCATCGAGATGCCTCGAGTGCGGTTGCCATGACTTCTTCGAATGCAAACTCTTCACATATGCAAACGATTACGATGTGGATCCATCCAAATTCGAGGGGCAGGTCCACCACAGAGAGCAATCTGACGAGCATCCTTTCATCTTGAAGAATGCCGACAAGTGCATACTCTGCGGACAATGCGTAAGAATTTGCGACGAGTTGATGGGAATAACAGCCCTCGGCCTTGTTAACAGGGGATTCGAGACAATAGTCAAGCCTACATTGGAGCAGCCTTTGGTTTCTTCCGGCTGTATTTCATGCGGACAATGCGTAAGCGTATGCCCAACCGGATCGCTTCAGGAAAAACTTCTCATCAAGAAATCAGTGCCTGTCCAGGCGGAAGTCACACAGGGACTTTGTTCATACTGCAGCCTCGGTTGCCAGCTTGACGTCGAAACCAAGGGCGAAATGCTCTACAGGGCCCTTCCAGTCAAGAACAACCCGGTTGACGGAGGACTGCTTTGCGTCAAAGGAAAGTTCGGATACGACTTCCACAACACGGACAGGACTTTGACCCCGCTTGTCAAGAAAGACGGAAAGCTTGTTGAAGCCGATTGGAATCAAGCAATCAAAGCCGTTTCAGAAAAAGCAAAAGACATAAAGAGCAAATACGGAAACGAAGCCTTGGCTGTATTGGTTTCGGACCACATGACAAATGAAGAAATCCACATGATAAAATCCTTTGCAAAAGACAGCCTCGGAACCGAAAAAGTGGCTTCACTCTCAGCCAAACCGAGCGGACTTGCTGATGTCTTCGGAAGAAACGCTTCTCCTTCAACCATGGATGAAATGTCGGCCGCCGATTTGATTCTTTTCATTGGAAACGACATTTACGACACCCACGCAACAATGGGAATTAAAATGAGGAAAGCCGTGAAGAACGGATCCAAGCTTGTTCTAATTACAGATAAAACCACAAGGCTTGACGAATCGGCGCATATGGCAATCCAGGTTGGAAACGACCTTTCATTCCTCAGGGAAATTGCTCATGCCCTTGTTCAAAGAACAGGATCGGCACCGAGAACGGAAGGCTTCGAGGCATTCAAGGCTTCACTCGCGGACGCAACGCCAAGAGACTTGGCTTTGCATGTTTCCGAATTGTACTTCAAGGCAAAAAGACCTGTAATAGTGTTCGACGAAGCCAGAACCACACGCGAAGCGGCAAGACTGATAGCAGGAATAGCGGCAGCAATCGGACACGTAGGAAAAGCAAGGCAGGGAATACTTGCCCTCAAACCTGCAAGCAACTCGCAAGGCCTTGCAGACCAGGGAATTGGAGACGCAGCCGATATACTTGATGGAATCGCTTCAGGAAGCATAAAAGGACTTCTTTCATTCGGAGAAAGCCTTGAAGGCATCAATGTGGAACCACTCGAATTCCTGATGCAAAGCGGCTTCACAGCCGGAGATGAATCGTGCAAAGCGGATGTATTCCTTCCGGCAAGCGCATCATTCGAAACTTCCGGCAGCTTCACCAATACCGAAAGACGCGTTCAGTTCTTCGAGCAGGCTGTCAAACCGAAAGCAGGCCTCGAAAACTGGCAGACCGTTTCGGAGATGGCATCAATGATGGAAGCTCCGCTCGATTTCGAGGGAACACTCGACATATTCGAGAGCTTGAGACTTGCAACTCCGGAGTACATTTCAATAAACGACCGCGGATTCTGGTCCGATGGAAGAGGAGACTGCCTGTATCTTGATTCATTCGCTACAGAAAGCGGAAAAGCGCTTCTCTTGCCTTCGAAAGGCGGAAAGCTCTTCGAGACTTATGAAACCACATAT
>Ga0102938_10002631_pt1 | contig 13557 bp, 10 predicted proteins | sample SalPonR2_B_D2_MG_FD_84516 | JGI IMG/M metagenome (GOLD analysis project Ga0102938, IMG submission 84516) | Salt pond soil microbial communities from South San Francisco under conditions of wetland restoration - Salt Pond MetaG R2_B_D2_MG | ecosystem: Environmental > Aquatic > Marine >... | reverse complement strand
ATTGCCTTTGGACATCATATGGATGATGCCCTCGAAACCTTGCTAATGAACATGTGTTTTCATGGCGAAATATCCTCAATTCCACCATTTATTCAAATGTTCCGGGGAATTTTCACGATAATCAGACCTATGATTTTATTAACAGCAAAAGAAATAAACAAATATTCTCAAATCAGCTCGATAAAGGAGGCAGAAGGGAACTGTCCGTACGAAGAAAAAAATCAAAGGGAAGAATTTCGTCCCATTGTTGAAAAAATGGCTCAAATGCATAAACTGGGTAAAGTAAATTTATACAATTCAATGTCAAATATTTTAAATGATTACTTACCAAATAAGAAATATTAAAAAATAACGTTGATTATTGTTATTATTGATATTCTTTCTCTATTTATTTAACTTTATTCAATTAATTGTGTCTATTCTATAAATTTATTCATATAATGCTAAAAAAAGTATTCCTTTTTGCACTACTAGTTATAATGTTTTCCGAATCATTATGGTCTCAAACCCTTACAGATTCAACACATAAAGAAATTTTTCATTTAATAAGGCAACACAAGTTTCAACTGGCAAAGAAGAAAATTGACAGCATCAGTCAGTACAAAGACCATTGGGATAAAATAAGTATTAAGAAGGCCGAGCTTTACAAATTAAAAAGTCAATACTACAGCAATAAGTACCTTCTTGATTCTGCAATATATTACCAGACAAAGGCATGGAATATTCTTAAACAAATAAATTACGACCAGTATTTTTTTAACTACCTAAGAACATTGGCCTATTACAACTGGGAGAAAGGAAATTATAGCAAATCTCTGCAATACAGTCATCAAATATTAAGAGATATTGAGAAGGTAGATTCCTCAAGGCATAACAGCTTATACAACATTCTTGGTTTAAATTATCTTGACCTTGGGAATTATTCATTATCGGAAAAATATTTCCACAAATCGGTGAAGCTGTCAAAAAAATATAACAGTGAACATTATCTGGGAGTTGTATATGCAAACACAGGAAAACTGTATCTGCTTCAGAAGAAATATGACAAGGCGCTTAAATATTTTCAAAAAGGAAGCAATCTCGAATTAAAATACAATGACTATGGTGCTGCAAGCAGATCATATGCAGAGATAGGAAATATATATGTTCAAAAAAAAGATTATGAATATGCTTTAGAAAGTTTAAATCAGGGAAAAGCCTATGCCCTTAAATCTAATGATGATATTGGGTTATGCCGAAATTACCTTGCATTTGGAAAATTGTATTATAAAAACCAGGATTTTAATAAAGCAAAGAGCTATTACCATAAAGCAGTAAGCCTGGCAAAAAAGAAAAATACACAAAAAGAATTAATGCAAGGTTATCATGGACTTTATAATACTTATGATCAAATTAATAATCATCGCAAAGCAAAAGAGTATTTACATGATTATTATTTAATTTACAAAGACCTTTACAATGTTAAAAAAATAGTTCAGATTGAAAACTTACAACATAAATTAAATCTCCAGGAAGAAAAAACAGCAAATCAAAAAGCTCAATTAGAAAAGCAAAAAACCATAAAAAACCTCTTGTTCTTAATAGTTATTCTCTCTGTTCTTACTGCCGGAGTATTGCTCCTTTTACTTATCAGGAGCATTAAGCACAGAACATCTTTAAAAAGAAAAAACGAAGAAATTGAGAAACAAAAAAAAGAATTAAAAAAAGCAAAAGAAAGAGCAGAAAATTCAGAAGCTTTAAAAGATCATTTTTTGAAAAATATTTCACATGAAATACGCACTCCATTAAACGGGATTATTGGTTTTAGTTCTATCATAGCCCAGACTGATATTACACAAACAGATAAAAACAACTATCAGCGAATAATTGATCAGAATGCAAAAATGTTGCTTTCTACCATTGAAGATATTATTGATATTGCAAAGATAAAAACGCAACAGATTGATATTTTCAAAGAGAAGTTAGATGCCAATCAAATCATACAGGAAATCCAAAAATTAATTCATTTTGAAAAAGATTATTTGAACAAAAATGAAATTGAGGTCATCGTTGAGCAAAATAATAAAGAGAAACAAATAATCTACACTGATGAATCAAAATTAAGAAAAGTGTTGGTGCTATTAGGGAATAATGCCATTAAATTTACTGATAAAGGACATATTAAGCTAGGGAATTATTTAAAAGGCTCAAACATTATATTTTTCATAGAAGATACAGGATCAGGAATTTCCCAGGAGGACCAAAAAACAATTTTTGAAACTTTCAGGCAGGCAGATAAGGAAACCAATCAGACGAAAGATGGTATTGGAATTGGACTAACCATTGCCAAAGCATTTGTTGAGATTATGGGGGGTGAAATATGGTTTAAATCAGCTATTAACGAAGGAACAACCTTTTATTTTTCGTTACCATTAAACGAAAACAACAGTTAATACCAAAAAAAATGTTCAGACCAGAATATAATAATAAGCCGTTAGGGGTTGATTCTAACGGCTTAATGTTCATATATAATATCTTGATTCATTTATTGGATACTGGAGAAATGTCTCATAAACTGAGATCTCTCGTAAATAACAGGATCTGATAACTTCTTATAGCTTAATTTTCCTTTGAATTCATCTATTGAATCAAAACCATGAATTTCCATCCATTTGCTAAAATCAGTAATAATTTCATTTAGCTTACGAAGCCCGTTTTTATATAACGTTGAACATACCTGCACGCTTTCTGCACCTGCAAGCACTTGCTTAATGGCATCCTGCCCCGAGTGGATCCCGGTACTTGCAGAAATATCAATCTTCTCCACTTTAGATGAAATGATACCTACCCAACGAAGTGTTTGACGAATATCAGCTGGAGTACTGAACACTTCAGCAGCTGTAAAATCCATTTTATCCACATCAATATCCGGCTCGTAAAAACGGTTAAAAAGAACTACTCCCGGTACGTCCAGGGCATTTAAGCGTTCCACAAGACCTACAAGATTTGTAAAATGCCTCCCCAGCTTAAAGACAAATGGAATATTGATATTTGCTTTCAGTTTTTCTGCCAGCTCAAAATAGATGTTTTCATATTTTTCTGCCGGTGCATTTTTATCAAGGGGTAATACAAAAACATTTACCTCTAATCCGTCAGCCCCTGCATCTTCAATTTTTTTCGCAAAATCAATCCATTCCTTTGTGGAAACACAATTAATACTGGCAAAAATAGGAACATCCACCTCTTTTTTTGCCTGCCTGATAAGGTTAAGATAATTCTCAACCGAATTGTTTTTTATATAATAATTCACATAGTCAACAGCCTCCGGATAATCTGTACCTTTAGATAATGTACCTGCATCGTATTTAATCTGTTCCTCAAACAATGATTTCAGGACAATTGCACCTGCGCCATGTTCGGCAAGGTTTTTTATTTTCTGGATAGAATCCGATAAGCCAGAACTACTGACAATAATTGGATTTTTCAACTGAATTCCTAAATAACTGGTTTCTGTATTTATCATATTTGTCTCGTTTTATTTTCAATGTAAATTTAATGATAATTTCTTTTTCCAAAAAGAATACTCCCAATTCTTACCATGGTAGCTCCTTCTTCCACAGCTACCTTATAATCATTCGACATACCCATGGAAATTTCTGAAAAATAATCTGAGTCTGCAAAAAATTGTTCTTTTAAATGATTAAATATTTGATACAACTCTTTAAACTCACATCTTACCTTCTCCATATCTTCAGTAAATGTAGCCATTCCCATGACTCCTCGTATTCTCACAGAATTATATTCTCCAAATTCAGGAGAATTCAGAAAAGTTTTAGCTTCTTCCAGTTCAAACCCATATTTTGTTTCTTCGCGGGCAATATGGAATTGCAGAAGAATATCAATAACGCGGTTATTTTTCTCTGCTTCCTTATTAACAACTTTAACCAGTTTGGGTTTATCCACACCATGAATCAGGTGAACAAACGGAGCAATATATTTTACCTTATTCGACTGAAGATGTCCAATCATATGCCATTCAATATCTTTGGGCAACTCTTCGTATTTTGGAACCAGTTCCTGTACTTTATTTTCACCAAATATTTTATGCCCTCCATTGTAAGCTTCCAGAATATCTTCAGCAGGTTTTGTTTTTGATACGGCTATTAGCTTCACTGAAGATGGGATATCTTCCTTTTTAAAAGCCTCAATCTTTTCCGCTATATTCATAAATTTAAGACAATTTAGATCACTCAAAAATAATAAAAAAAAGCCCCGGAAAAAAACCGGGGCTTGCCTTATCTGTGACTTTAATTTAATCTTCAAACTTATAAATTACAAGTCCACTTCTTAACTTAGGTTCAAACCAGGTAGTTTTTGGTGGCATGATGTTTCCGGTATCAGCGATATCGATTAATTGTTGCAATGAAACCGGATGAAGTGCAAAAGCCACTTTCATATCGCCTTTATCTACTCTACGTTCAAGTTCTTCGAGGCCCCTGATTCCTCCTACAAAATCAATCCTTTTAGAAGTTCTAAGGTCCTCGATATCAAGAATAGGTTCCAGAACCTGCCTGGTCAGAATGGTTACATCCAGTACACCTATCGGATCATTATCATCATATGTTTCGGGCTTAGCATTCAAAGCATACCATTTGCCATCAAGATACATTGAAAACTCGTGCAACTTTTGAGGTCTGTATGCCTTTTCCCCTTTTTCTTCAATAACAAAACCTTTCTTTAGTTTTTCGATAAACTGTTCAGAAGTATTTCCATTCAGATCTTTGATAACACGGTTATAATCAAGAATATGCAGCTGGTTGTCAGGAAAATGAACAGCTAAAAAATAATTATAAGCCTCATCGCCTGTATGATTAGGGTTGTTTTCACGTTTTTCTTTTCCAACCAAAGCAGCTGCTGCAGTACGATGGTGACCATCAGCAACATAAGTATAAGGCACTTTTTTATCAAAGAGTTCTTCTATTCTACGGTTTGTTTCATCATCGTCAACAACCCAAAAATGATGACCAAACCCATCATCGGCTACAAAATCATACTCGGGTTCTTTATTCTCAACGACACTGTTCACAACTTCATCAATTTCACTTACAGCAGGATAAGTAAAGAAAACAGGTTCCATATTCGCATTATTGATACGAACATTTTTCATTCTGTCTTCTTCTTTATCAGGTCTGGTAAGTTCATGTTTTTTAATTATACCGTTCAGATAATCATCAACTGCTGCCGCTCCCACAATACCATATTGAGTTCTGTTATTCATGGTTTGTGCATAAATATAAAACTTTGGTTTTTCTTCCTGCTCAAGCCATTCATTATCCAGGAACTTTTTAAAATTTTCTCTTGATTTATCGTACACTTCCTGTGCGTGAATATCTGTTCCTTCAGGAAGATCAATCTCAGCTCTTGTAATATGCAATAAGGACTTTTCTTTTCCTTTAGCCATTTGGCGTGCCTCTTCCGTATTCATAACATCATAAGGCAAACAAGCCAGCTCTTCTATGATATTTTTCGGGGGTCTTATTCCTTTAAATGGTTTTACCTTTGCCATAGTTTTCAATATTAATTTGGTATGCTACTCAGTTATCTTAATTTACTTTAAATGTGGTTACTCCATTCTTGAAATAATCCACGATCTGATTTGCTGCTGCCAATCCTGCATTAATATTGGCTTCTGCTGTTTGTGCTCCCATTTTTTTAGGAGTTGCAAAATACCTGTCTGTAAATTTTTCTTCCAAAGTTTCTTTGCAATCAGGCGCAATATCTGTTAAATATTTAAAATCAGATCTGTTTTCAAAAGTTTTGATTAAACCTTCTTCATTAATCACCTCTTTTCTTGCTGTGTTAACAAGCGTTCCATTCTCCGGTAATTTGCTTAATAAGTCAAAGCCAATTGAGCCTTTTGTTTTGTCATTAGACGGAATATGCAGAGAAATATACTGACAAGTTTTGTATAGATCCTCTACCTTGTCTACTTTTTTAACTCCTGCTTTTTTAATTTTTTCTTCATCGGCATAAGGATCGTAGGCATAAACATCCATTCCGAATCCCTTAGCAATTTCGGCCACATAAGAACCGACATTACCAAAAGCGTGAATTCCAAGTTTTTTACCTCTCAATTCAGTTCCGGCTTTCCCATTGTATTTATTTCTTACAAAAAACACCATCATTCCCAGGGCTAATTCTGCCACAGCATTTGAATTCTGGCCGGGGGTATTCATAACAACTACATTTTTTGCAGTAGCTGCTTCAAGATCAACGTTATCATAACCAGCGCCGCCACGAACTACAATTTCCAGGTTATCAGCCGCATCAATAACTTCTTTTGTTACTTTGTCACTTCTTACAATCAAAGCATTCACATCTTTAACTGCCTCGATCAGTTCAGATTGGTCGTTATATTTTTCCAGCAGGTTAAATTCATAACCAGCCTTATTACAGATATCCTTAATACCTTCCACAGCATTGGGGTGAAAAGGTTTTACGGTAGCAACTAACAGTTTTTTCATATTGCTTATTATTTTAAAAATCCATACCGATAAAAATCGGCATGGATTAAGTTTGACAATTAATTAAGCTTTTTTATTTTCAAATTCCTTCATGGCTGCAATAAGTGCTTCTACACTCTCTTTTGGCAATGCATTATAAAGAGATGCACGGAAACCACCAACAGAACGGTGCCCTTTAATTCCAACCATTCCCTTAGAACCGGCGAATTCAAGAAACTCTTTATCCAAGTCTTTATATTCTTCGTTCATAACGAAAGTTACATTCATTATTGAGCGATCTTCTTCCTTTTGAACCACAGGCCTGAAAAGTTTATTACGCTCAATTTCTTCATAGAGCATTCCTGCTTTCTCGTTATTGATTTTATTCATTTCTTTTACTCCACCTTTTTGTTTCAACCATTTAAGAGTTTGTAAAGCTGAATAGATAGGCACAACCGGAGGAGTATTAAAGAGAGATTCTTTTTTAATGTGTGTATTATAATCCATCATGGTAGGAATGGTTCTGTCCACTTTACCCAATACATCTTCTTTTACAATTATGAAAGTTACTCCTGCGGGAGCCAGATTTTTCTGAGCACCACCATAAATAATGGCATATTTTGAAACATCTATAGGTCTGCTAAATATATCTGATGACATATCTGCAACCAATGGCATACTAACATCAAGATCCTCTTTTAATTCTGTTCCGCTGATTGTATTGTTTGAAGTGATGTGAAAATAATCAGCATCGCCGGGAAGCTGATAATTTCTTGGAATATAATTAAACCCGTCCTCTTCTGAAGAAGCAACGACATCAACGTCACCAAATAATTTGGCTTCTTTAATGGCTTTTTTTGCCCAGCTGCCAGTATTCATGTAAGCAGCCTTATTCCTGAAAAGATTGTATGGAACCATTAAAAACTGAGTACTGGCACCACCTCCTAAAAAGAGCACATGATATCCATCCGGAATATCAAGCAATTCTTTAAACAAAGCCTGAGCTTCTTTAATAATAGCATCAAACTCTTTGCTTCTGTGAGATATTTCCATTAGAGACAGACCGATACCGTCGAGGTCTTTTATCGCCTCGGCTGTATTTTCAATTGTAAACTGAGGCATAATTGATGGTCCTGCGTAAAAATTATGTTTTTTCATAATCAATTGTTTAAATTATTAGTATCTGAATAATTAAAATAATAAAATCACTTGTGAAATTTATAAAATTATTTGGAAGTGTACAATGATTTATTTCAATGTATTAACTCTTTAACATAAAAAATATCAGAAATGATAAGTCTGCAACCCTTTTAAAGATTACTAATTTCTATAAGTCTGTCATTTTTATATACAGGAATTTTATCAGAAGAATCAGGAGTATGACAATACTCTATAACATCATCTAACCCGAGTCTTTGGAGCCTTTCCCGTTGGGCTACCTTATCCACATATTTTAAAAGATTCGGTTGAGCTAGTTTCCACAAATCAACTGAAGCTTTTGCTGAGTCGCAGATTGTATTAAAAGAGCCAGAAGCTAAAAGTTGTTCAGCTATAGCTCCAGCACAAAGAGTATCTTCCAGGCAAAATTTACCTTTCCAGCCTGCACACAAGATAATAACATCCCTGTTTTCTTTTGCCAGCAGGTTAACAACAGCAGACAAATTAATAAAAGAAGCTATTATAACCATATTGCTTCCTTTTGCAGTATGGATGGCCCTTGTACCGTTTGTTGTGCTGTAGGCTATTTGCTTTCCTTTCACTCTGTCTTCAGTAAAATTAAAAGGAGAATTACCAAAATCCGCAAAATCAAGAACATTTCCATCCCTTTCTGCAGCAACAATATATCCTTCTTCTTTTCTTTTGCGGGCTTTCTCTATTGAAGGAACCGGTATCATTTCGTCCACACCATTTTCAAATGCTGTGCAAATTGCAGAGGTTGCTCTTAATATATCTATTATTACTACATTTGCCTCTTCATTTTCGAAATTCGGATACATTTCCGGGGTAAAAACCACTTCTACATTATTAGGCCTGTTCATAATTAGTGTTTTAAAACAGAATGCTGAACGAAGTTCATGAATCTAATATGATCCCGTTCAGCATTTATCAATAAATTAGCTATCTTAATTATTTTTTGTAAATCGGTAACTTAACAACTTCTGCTTTCAGAGTCTTTTTCCTTATTTGTATAAAAATTTCTGTTCCCGGCTGTTCAAATTCCTGTTTTACATATCCCATGCCTATCCCTTGTTTCATCATTGGTGACATAGTTCCTGAAGTCACTTCGCCAATTTCATTGTTATCTTTATCAACAATCTTATAGTGTTGTCTTGGAATTCCTCTTTCCTTCATAACAAATCCAACCAGTTTTCTGCTTACTCCCTCCTGTTTTTGTTTCCACAGATAGTCTTTGTCAATAAAATCTTTATCTTCTGCAAATTTAACAACCCATCCAAGATTTGCTTCAATGGGTGAGGTAGTATCGTCAATATCGTTGCCGTAGAGGCAAAGACCAGCTTCAAGCCTTAGGGTGTCTCTTGCACCAAGTCCAATAGGTTTAATTCCAAATTCTTCACCTGCTTCGAGAACAGCATCCCAAACTTTTTCAGCGTCTTTGTTGTTCAGATACAGCTCAAAACCATGCTCACCTGTATAGCCTGTAGAAGAAATAATTACATTTTCTGCTCCTCCTATTTGTCCTATCTTAAACCGGAATGGTTTCATTTCGCCCAGGTTCTCATCAGTAATTTTTTCCAGTGTAGCCTGAGCTTTGGGGCCCTGAATAGCAAGTAATGCCATCTCATCAGAAACATCTTCCATTTCTGCGCCCATTGTATTTTGTTTCTCTATCCAGTTCCAGTCTTTCTCAATGTTTGCAGCATTCACTACAAGCATATATTTTTCATCATCGAATTTATACACAAGAAAATCATCGACAAGTCCTCCCTGTCCGTTGGGCAGACAGGTGTACTGGGCTTTCCCCGGTTTTAATTTAGCAGCATTGTTTGCCGATACTTTTTGCACAAGATCAAATGCACCAGCTCCTTTAACCCAAAACTCACCCATATGAGATACATCAAAAATACCCACTTTTTCTCTTACGGTAATATGTTCATCACTCACACCAGAATATTCTATAGGCATTTGATATCCTGCGAAATCAACTAATTTAGCGCCTAATGCTTTATGCTTATTTATCAGAACTGTATTTTTCATGGTAATATTATTTAATGAATTTATAAATAGATTTTTGTTACGGTCGACAAAACTAAATAATTTTTTGAAGATTCTATATGGGAAAAATCAAAAATAAAGGTTTCTAAAACTTCAATAAATAAGTCAGACAATCCTTATAAAGAAAAATGGGATCAAATCTGATCCCATATAAAATTTTATTTCTCAAGTATTTCAAACTCCACCCTTCTGTTTCTTCTTCTTCCTTCAGGGGTATCATTAGGGGCTATTGGCCGGGTAAAGGAATATCCCTCAAAAGTCAGTCGAGATTTGCTGATACCATGGCCAACCAGGTAATCGACTACACTTTTAGCCCTGGATTTTGACAGTCTCTTGTTAGCGATATAAGAACCAACATTATCGGTATGCCCGGAAATTTCAAGTTTAATGGATGCATTATTTTCAAGGAGTTTTACCACTCTATCCAGCTCTGCGTAGGATTCAGGTTTAAGTTTATCGCTACCCGTTTCAAAATATATGTTTTCCAACACAACCTTTTTACCTACCTCTACCTTATCCAGCAGGAAGTTTTTATGTATACTGTCGTTTTTAATTTCCATCTGATTCATATTAATTTCCTCAGCAAAGAAAAGGTAATCTTTAGCCGTAATTTCAACCCCATATTTTTTCTTTTCTGCCAGTCGTATTTTATAATTTCCTAAAGTATCGGAAAGATAAGTAGCTATCACTTTGTTCTTTTCATTATCAATAATTTGTAGTCTTCCTTTCACACCTTCTTTTGAATTTTTATCAAGAACATTTCCAACCAGGTAGATTGTTGTGTCTATAGCAAGTTTTTCGGGTGTTTTATAAAAAAGTTCTTCTTTGGGTTCCATTGTCCATGCCAGGGAATCCTGTCCGAAAAACACGAAATAATCTTTCTCTTCTCCAAGGAAAATAACTTCATAAAGATCTTTCTTTCCATGTGTATCCTCTCTTATTGAGGAAAAATAACCTTTTTTATCTGTTTTATTAGACATTTGGAAAAGCACATCATCATACGGAGTATTCACGGGATACCCTAAATTTACCGGTTCCTCCCAGTTTCCATCAACATCTCTTTCTGTATAAAAAATATCATATCCTCCCATTGAGCTTTGTCCTTCTGAACTAAAATAAAGTCTGTCCTCCAGTGTACTGATATAAACACCTTCTTCATTAAGCCATGAGTTAACGATTCCTCCAAGATTATATATTTCCTCCCATTTTCCTTTGTTATTTTTATTAGCCATAAATACATCTTTCTTCCCAAGTGTCTGTTCTTCATAATCAGAAACAAAAAATACTGTTCGTTTATCCTCAGTAAAAGAAATAGCTGTTTCTTTGTCTCTGGTATTAATATTAGAAGAAAACTTTTTTGGTCCTCTCCATTTTCCTCGTTTCATCTCATAGTAATAGATGTCTCCGCCTTTTTTATCGCCTCGATAAATATATAATCGGTCTGGATCTTCTGTTACTTCAAGTATTGCATCATTGTGTCTGGAGTAGATTCTCCTGGGAAGAACACTAGCCTTTTGCCATTTGCCATCTTTTAGTTCAGATTTATAAATATCTGAATAAAAACGATTATCCACCACCCATCTTTCATCATTTTTTTCATTTTTCCTTCTGGAGGTAAAATAGAGGATAGAATCATTAGGATGAATTACCGGGCCATAATCATCGTATTTTGAGTTAATATTCGTACCCATATTATTGACATTTACCCGAACAGGATTGTTCATCAATTCAATACCAGACTGGCATTGCCTTATATAAACATTTATTTCTTTCTTGGTTTCTTCAAGCTCATTGAGAATGTCCACTTCCAGACATTTCCTGTAATATTCGGTAGCCTCTTCAAATTGATAATTCAGGTGATATGCTCTGCCCAAAAGGTAAAAAATGTCCGCAGCTACTAATTCCTCGCTTGAAAGGGCTTTATTAAAGGCTTCAATAGCCTTTTCATTATCTCTGAGGACCAAATAGCAAACGCCCATTTTATAATTAAGTGCAGGATTTTCGCTGTTATAATTATAAGCTATTTTATAATGTTTCAGGGCCTTATCAAAAAAGCCTACACCTTCTTCAAAGTGTCTGTCGGCTTTACGTCTGTGTTTCCATGCTTCCTTAAATCCTTCTTTATTTTCGATCTTAAAATTTCGTCTTTTAATACGAATATCTTTTTGGCCAAAAGACGTATTTGAAACAAGTAAAATAATTACTGTTGCGATGAATAATATTTTTGTCTGAGGATATTTCATTACATTTTGTTTTTTCGGGATTGTAGAAATATTTTATCTCCTAGTCAGATATAATTTTTTACTCCTTATTTCATTTAATATTTAGAATAATCTTAGTCACAATCTTTTAAATATTCTTTAGCCTCTTCAATTCCCAATTCTTTGGCTTTAATCCAATCTATGCAAGCTTTACTGAATTTCCCCTGATTCTCCCATGCAACACCTCTGTTGAGATATGCTCCTCCTATTTCCGGGTTCTTTTCAATCACTTTAGTAAATGATTCTACGGCTTTATTGTACTCTCCCTGTTTCAGGTAAACAACTCCTATATTATTTTCAGCCTGTACCCCATTTTTTTTATCTATTTTAAGAGCTTTCTTATAATCAAGTAAAGCACTTTCGAATTTTTCAAGAGACGCCTTTGCATTACCTCTGTTAATGTAGGCTTTAAAATAATTTGGGTCTAATCCTATTGCTTTTGTAAAAATCTCAATGGCTTTTTTATAATCAGAGAGTTCAAGAAGTGCTTCACCCATATTACAATAAACAAAAGGTTTTTCTGTTCCATATTTAAGGGCTTTGTTGAAATCATTAATTGCCCCCCGATAATCTTCTTTCTCAATCTTAGCAATTGCACGCTCGTGATATGCATAACCAAAATTATACTTTCCATCAATAGCCATTGTTAAATTCAAAACAGCATTTTCATAATCCTTTAGTTTGTAATTTGTTATGCCTCTCAGGTAATAAACCATTGCATCTTTATACCCAGACTGAATAGCTACTGTAAAATCTTCCAGGGCAGAATTCAATTCTTGATTTTTAAATTTCAGATACCCTCTGTAAAAATAGGCCTCTCCATTCTGTTCAGATAATTCAATCACCTTTTCAAAATCTCTGAGAGCTATATCGTATTTATGCTGTTTAAAATAAATTTTTCCTCTTTCAAGCAATGCTTTATTAAAATCAGGATAGGCATTCAGTGCCAGGTTGAAATTATGCAGTGCCTGATCAAAATCGTTGCTGTTTACAAGATCAACCGCCTTATTGTATTTCATTTTTGCATCTTTATCAGGTTTTTGTGCATGACACTTATAACCTGAAAGAAGTACAAAAAAAAGTATGGTAATTACTTTTAGTCTCATCTGGTTGGAATTTTATAGTACAAATTAATGAATAAATGAGTGATAATGAATAAGTTTAAGATGTTAACAATAAACATTTACTAACTTAAGTAACACTCAAAACATTTATTTAATAAGCCGTAACTTATGAAAATATTTTAAGAACATTTCATTTGTAAAAATAATAATTTTTAAATATCCTCAAAAATAGCTTACAGATATAAATAATAAATATTGAATAATTTTTTCTTTTAATGGATTTTTTTTTATATTGCAGTTTACAAAACAACTAAACATAGCTAAATATAAATAAATTATATATTTTTTTAAAAATATTAGTAAATTTGCATAAACGAACTTAGTTAATAACTCTTAAAAATAAGATCTATGTTAAAAAGTGAATCAAGAAATGGGATTGAAATACTGTCATTTGAGAACGTTAGTAAATTGAACATTCTTGTTGCACAATCCTTAAAAGAAGAAATTGCTCAATAT
>Ga0102938_10002628_pt1 | contig 13568 bp, 15 predicted proteins | sample SalPonR2_B_D2_MG_FD_84516 | JGI IMG/M metagenome (GOLD analysis project Ga0102938, IMG submission 84516) | Salt pond soil microbial communities from South San Francisco under conditions of wetland restoration - Salt Pond MetaG R2_B_D2_MG | ecosystem: Environmental > Aquatic > Marine >... | reverse complement strand
CTGGCAAGCGAATTGAATCTCTATCATGCCGACTTGCTTGCCGGGCGTCCAAGAATTCAGTCCTTGCGAAGACTCAGCGGTCGAATCCGTATCGGTTCCATTTCGATTTTGGTCTCGGCGCTCGTGCAGGCCGAACAGATGGGGATGGGAATCGCCAAAGTCCTTCGCACCCAAGCCGACGACATCCGCGCCCGCCGTCGCGAAAAGGCCATCGCGTTTGCCAACTCCCTTCCGGTCAAGCGTCTATTTCCGCTGGTGATTTGTTTCCTGCCTGGCCTATTCGTCTGGACACTGGGGCCAGCCTTTGTGCAACTGTTCAAGCTGACCGAAACGTTCACTCGTGGCGGAGGCTTTTAATGGCTAAAACCCAATTGATTGAGGCCGATACCGGGCGCGTTGTCTTAGCCAACATCGAGCTTGCCGACACGTTTTGGAAACGGTTTAAGGGTTTGCAGTGCCGCAAGAGCCTGCCGCAGGGTGTCGGACTGATGCTTGCTCCCTGCTCGTCGCTGCATACCTGCTTTATGAGGTTCAGCATCGACGTGCTAATGCTCGACCAAGACCTCCTGGTGACAGGAATCCATCGCAACATCCGACCTTGGCGAGTTGCGTTATGCAAACGCGGGACGACATGTGTCGTCGAGACCAACGTCGGTGAGATCGACATTCCACAAGGCACTCGGCTGCGCGTCGAAACCTAACGCAAGCCGGCGGCGAAGTTTTTTTGATGGCGCTTCGTCGAGCCCCGCTTGCAAAGCACGTTTACTCAACCAAGTGATCCAACTCCCCCACTCAGCTTTCTGTTTTTGGGGGTTGGTCTCGTATGGCGGCCGAGAGGGTGTTGGCTTCGGCTTCGTTGAGTATGTGCAGGGCGGTGGCTTGCACGATTAACACGTCGCCCACGCGTTTGGTCTTGCCTTTGACCATGACGCTCATCTGCGAATTTAAACCTAGCAGCTCATCGGCAGGCATTTCAATCGTCGCCGATTGCTCGTCTACCAATTCGATCACCGCCATGCTGGAATTGCTGAGTTTCCTCCTGCAGAAAGCACAGTTGCTGGGGTCTTGATGGCTGTGCCCCGGTTCCGGTAGCTCGACAATCGTAAAGCTGGCATGGTCGGGGGCAAAGGGAGACATGTCGCCGGCGAAGATCTTGCCGGCTAACACGAACTCCTGCTCGCTATCTCCCGCGGCCAACGCGTCGGCCAAGGAAATCGGCGTGCCTGCGATGGTATCGACCAACAATCGCTTGCGATGCTGTTCCGCTTGTGGCGATGCCGGCGGATCACAGCCCAGCACGAAACCGCACAGCAAGACGACTAGCAATCGGACGGCTTTCACTTGACCATTTCCTTTAACTGCGTCATCGCGGTGGTGAGTTGTGCGAGAGTGGCGTCAATGTCGACCCCCTCTTCTCCATGCATCGTACCATCTAGCTTACCAAATGCCTCAAACAACGTCTGCAGAACAGGCCCCGCAGCCGCCTTGTCGACCGGGACTTCGCTCGACTCTTTAGCCAACGCCTGCTCCATCGCTTCGAGCACATGCCCTACTTCGTGCAACGCGTCGTGAGCGTCTTCGGGCGAATCTTTCTCAAAGGCGGTTTTGATCGCGACATAGTCTTTCTCAAGCGCTGCCAGATTATCGCTAAAGGAGGCGGAGCCGTGATCGTGGTCGCCATGGCCCTCGTGATCGTGGTCCGCATGGTCTTCGTGGTCGTGGTCCGCATGGTCATGGTCTGCGGTCGCCGCATTGCCGTCGGCTACGGGGGTCTCCGTGCCGCAACCGATGACGGACAGGCAAAGCATCCCGGCGAGCATCCATTGCCACTTAAAGGATGCGGACAAACGGGAGGCGGCCAGAGTGGAGGAGTGAGACATGGGAATCCTTAGGAAATACCAGCGGCCGTCAAGCAGCGCTGAGGGAAACAAACGCAATACCTGCACCACGATTGCATGTAAAGACCATCTTACTACGTCCGCAAGCTCGTTGCGGTTCACTTGGGATGCGTGCCGGGTCACCGAGACTTTCAATTTTCTGGTAACCCGAAACGGCCCCGTTCCGGAAAAGTCGCGATGTCCGGTTTGAATATTTGCTGCTGGGCAACGGGTCAAACGGGCCAAACGGGCCCGCTCCAGTGATGCCATGACTTCCATATCAGTTGGTGAACGATTGCGATTAGCAACAGCAGGGCAACCGGCCCGAGTCGCGTTAGCTGCCGACGTGCGGCAGGCACCCACCACATCATGGCACCGGCCGGAAGACAGAGCAAGGCAATGCCCGCAACCGCTTGCCACCCCAGTCCGGCACCGAGGACGAGCATCGACCACCACAAGGCATCGGTCGGGGGCTGCCGATGGGGAGGCAGCGCTGCGGCTTCCGTTTGCTCTGGCTGCGGAGCCTCTCCTGACGGGCCGATCGACGCTGGCTGGTCCCTTGATTCGGGTGACGGACCAGCCAATGCATTCGTTTCCACAAAATTCGCTTCCACCGCCGGCGGTGTGGCCGCAAACGCACGAAACAGCCATCCCAGCAAGGACGCCGCCACCAGCGCCACGGATAGGCCGGCCAGGGAACTGACGAACCCGGCAATCAGGTCGGGCCATGGCAACCACCCGCGGAGGTGGCTGTGCAGTTTCAGCGGCATCAAGTCGGGAAAAATTGTCGGCAAACCGACCGCCAGGCCCAGTGCCGGAAGCCAAAAACGAAGTGGCAAACGACGCCCTCCGGCTTGCGCAAATGCGGCCGTCATGACGGTACAGAAAAGCATCAGGTGAAATGCGGTGATCCCGACGACATCCCATTTCGTGTAAAGAATGATCCAGACGATGCCGGTGTAGGAATACTGAGTGAAGCCCGGCAGATTCGCAGCGCCGGTGACCAATTGGCCCAGGAAGAAAGCCGCGAAGAGCCCCGCTCCGATCAGCTCGGTAAACAGATAACGGATCGGGATCGGCGAAGAACAGGCACGACAGCGGCCTCCCAGCAGGAGGTAGCTGAAGATCGGCAGGTTATCGATCCGCTTGATGGCGACGCCGCATTGCGGACAGGACGAACCTCGCAATGCAATCGGCTGTCCCGCCGGCAAGCTCTCCGCGACCACATTCAAAAAGCTGCCCAGCGACGCGCCGACGTAAACGAAAATGGCAAAGACGGCGATTTTGGCAGAACGGATTCGCATCCGTTCGCTCCACGATTCCTCGCCGAGGTTGTAGCTCGCCGGCGTATCGGCAAAGGTCTGTTGCAGCGATAAAGCTGCCGGCACCACGACCATATAGACCAACAGCCCGACGATGATCGCCCACCCCACACAGCGTCGTGTCCATGCAGCGTGCGAACGAGCCACCCTGCACGCAGCGTCTGTTTCCACCGCTGGACGTTCAGGAGGCGACTCGAGCGAACCCACAGGCAACTCACTTGTTTCGTAATCGGTTCCTTGTCGTTCGGCCGTGTACTGAAGCAACCAGTAAACATGCCACAACCCAAGCAACAGCAAATAGACACTCAAGGCTGATAACGAAAACATCCAAAGTGTTGGCTGTCCGGCGTGACGAACTGGAGCGGCATCGAGCCCAAACAGCAAGCAACCGGCCAACATGGACAACGCAATCAACAGTCGCAAGCCAATCGCGGCGGGCTGATTCCGGCAGGGAACCGCCGCCAACAGGGTGAGAACGAGCCCGGCGGCGACCAGCAGGTAGCCTCCCGAGAAGAAACTTCCATGCAGGAACCAGTACAGTGCGAAGGTTACGCCGGTACCCGAAAGAACGATCCGTAGGTATTCGCTGTACAGCGTGTCGGTCGGAGTTAGCGATGCAACGCGCATGCAATGGCCCACTGGATTGGCAAACAGAAACAGCCGATCCGTACCCGACCAATACGGCACGCGTAATGTATCTGCAACTCCAGTGCATGTAAAGCCAGACGCCCGCGCGTCGCCGTGCGGGCAACGAAGATCGACCGGCCACAAAGCTGCGGCCGTCGAAATATTGGCGAGCTGAAATATTGGCGAGCAACACCTCGGGCAGCAACACCTCGGGCAGCAACACCTCGGGCAGCAACACCTCGGGCAGCAACCTAGCGCCCGGCTCGCGGCGGTTTCTTGTCTGCCGTTACGCGACCGCTTGCGCGTAGTTCTTGGCGACTTGATCCCAGTGGACCACTTTCCAGAACGCCTCGATGTAATCGGCGCGTCGGTTTTGGTACTTCAAATAATAGGCGTGCTCCCAAACATCCAGCCCTAACACGGGCGTCTTGCCCATCAGCATCGGGTTGTCTTGGTTGGGTGTAGCGACGATCTCCAGCTTGTCGCTCTCTCCGACGACCAGCCACGCCCAGCCGCTGCCGAATTGGCTGCCCGCCGCTTTGCTGAAAGCTTCTTTCATGTTGCTTAACGAACCGAAGGCCGACTCCACCGCCGACGCCAACTTACCCGTTGGACTGGACGCTGCACCGGTTGGCTGCATGACTTTCCAAAACAAAGAGTGATTGGCATGGCCACCGCCGTGATTGCGGACCGCGGTCCGAACCGATTCAGGAACGCGATCGAGATTGCGAAGCAGTTCCTCGACCGTCTTGCCAGCCAAGCTGGGTTCGCTCGCGACAGCTTTGTTTAGATTATTGACATAGCCTTGGTGATGCTTCGTATGGTGGATCGTCATCGTCTGCGTATCGATGATCGGATTAAGCGCATCGTAACCGTAAGGCAGCGCCGGCAGAGTAAATTCCCCAGCGGTTGGTGCCTGTGCAAAGGCACGAGAAGCCCCCACCGACGCGAAGGCCGCGGTCGCGACCACCGCGGACGATTGCGATAGGAAACGGCGACGCCCCAAGCGGGCCGAAACTTGCTGTGGATCTTGATTGGTTGGCATTGGGAAAACTCCTGTAAGGGAATCGATCGGACATCTTATTAATGATAGACAAAGAGCCAGCTAACCCGTCCAGAATCACGCGAAAAAAACCGCACTGCTTGCTCGAATCCATCCATCGTTTGTTTCTAGTGCGGCTCGCCACAGCGATGCATGAATTCGATCGTCTTGGGATGTCGTTTGTTAGGAATTTCGGCTAGGCGGCTGCGTGTGTAGCTTTCGGTGAGAGGAATGTCACAGCGAACCGTGATGCACTCTCGCCACTGCTCATAGGTCGCAGGGATAACCGGCGTTTGGCGCATGTTACCGACTCCTCGCCCGTGCTAGAAACGCGGCAAGCATTGAGACTGGGCGGAATCCAAGCATCAGGATTGGCCGCCACAGCCAATGACAGCCACCGCCAACAGGCTGCCATCTGTTCAGCAGGCGTAAACCGTCGCTTCCCATTGTCCCACGGTGCAAGCGTCTGCCGGCGATACGACAGTCCTCAGTGGGAAACAATGCCAACTTCGTACTCGCGAATCCTATCGACCCACCCTAGCCGTAGCATGATGGACGCTGTTCGGTCGTGTTCGGTCGCAACATGGAAAGACGAGCAGATCTTTGCTTGACCAGGGACGGCACACGAATTTTGGATTCGTGATGCCCTGTAGAGTAGTGCGACTCATCGTCGCAACTCGCACAGGGAGGCAACAAAATGATCGATGCCGGCGTGCTTCCGCGCGACCCTAACGCCGGACGCTCCTGCGCCAACGACGAGCCCTTCCAAAGTTTCATCGCAAGTCATCGATGACCACCCCTTGCGTCCGCTTCGCTTTCGGGACAACACCGGCAACTGTAACGGCGGTTAAGCAAATGAGCGGAAACCAACAGCATTCCGCCCACAGGAGTGATCCAGCCAGCGATCGCTGCCTGTGAAATGAATGACAATCCCGATAGCCGCATCCATTCCAAATCAGCTAAGCCAGCCGCATCCCGTTCGCCCAACGGGTTATGTTCCGATTCGCAAGATTCATCAGATTCGCAACATTCATCCGTGCATGCGATGGCCTGCGCGGCGGCCGCGCTAACCGGCTTCGTGTCGACTTCACAACCCGTACAACAGTGACCCGCCAGCCCCAGCGATGCGCTGGTGATCGTCACCAATCCTAATACAGCGATACCGCCGGGCAGCCAGCGACGATGCTGTCGGTAACCAGGAATGAAAGCGGCGAGGGCCACAACAAAACAGATCAACGCCATCCACTGATGAAACGCCTCGTCCGCCAAGAAACTCAATCCCAACGCTGGTAAAAAAGCTAACACAAACGGCATGGCCGCACAGTGAATGGCGCAGCCAACGGAAGCGACAATGCCTACCCAGTCGCGATAGCTTGACACATTCGTCGGCGCGATGGCCGCGGGAAGGGCGTTATCATGGACCGATTCCGTCATCATTGCGCCACCTCCGACGCCAAATCACCATTCTCCAAAGTGAAGCCATCTTCCGTTTCCAATTCGATCGGCGGCAACGGATCCTCGAACGACAACCAGCCTTCAGCCCCTTGAGCGAACTCGGAATCGCTCAGCACGCACGCGCCCAAAATGCCGCGGATGCGATGTTCATCCATCGCGTTGCCGATAAACACCAACTCCTGGTGCCGATCACCATACTGCCCGACGATCTTTGCCTGAATCTCGGCAATCAACTCTTCCTCTTCAGGCCAGTGCTCGTCCGGCGCGGCCGCCCACCAGTAACCGGCGGGATCCATCCGAATCGAGCAACCCGCTTGGGACCAGTCGTAAGCCCAATCGTTTCGCGAGGCAATCCACATCAGCCCCTTGCTGCGGAGCACGCCGGTGAACAAACCGTCGTCCATGTCGCCATCGAGAGCAGTGGTCAAACGCTTGGGATGAAAAGGCCGCGTGCCGCGATAGACGAAGCTCGAAATCCCATACTCCTCCGTCTCCGTCTCCTCCTCGCCGCGAGGGACCGCAAGCCAGCCCGGCTGCTGCTCGGCTTCGTCAAGCGAGAACAACCCCGTACCCATGATTTCCGACAATTCGACGCGGCTTTCCGTCGTGCCCAGAATCTTGGCGGTCGCATTGAGCTGATGCAAGATTCGGTGGAGCTGCTCGAGCTCGTACGGCGAGACCAAATCGGACTTGTTAACGATAATGACATTCGCGAACTCGACTTGATCAACCAGCAAGTCGACGATATTGCGTTTGTCCTCTTCATTCAGCCCCATGCGGCGGTCACTCAGGTCGTCCCACGAACCGAAGTCTTTCATGAAGTTCCCCGCATCGACCACCGTTACCAACGTATCCAAATCGGCCACAATCGACAGGCTATCGCCATCCTCGTCTTCGAACGTGAACGTTTCGGCCACCGGCATTGGCTCGCTGATCCCCGTCGATTCGATCAACAGATAATCAAACCGACCGTCGCGCGCCAAGCGACGAACTTCGATCAGCAGGTCTTCGCGAAGCGTGCAGCAGATGCAGCCATTGCTCATCTCGACGAGCTGCTCCTCGGTGCGAGAGAGGTTGGCGTCACCCGACTTCACCAACGCCGCATCGATATTCACTTCGCTCATATCATTAACGATCACGGCGACCCGCAGGCCCGCGCGGTTCGTCAAAATATGATTAAGCAACGTTGTCTTGCCGGCCCCAAGAAAACCGGACAGAACCGTAACAGGCAGACGCTTCCCTGAGCTGGTCGAGATCATGAGCTAGTGCTTTGCAGAAAGGGTTGCAAGAAAGGTATCAACGGAAGGGCGTGAAGAGGGAATGCTTCGCAAACGCTGGCGGGAAAGATGCTTCCGCAGATCGATCGCGGTCGCGCCGTGCGTAACAAAACGCTCGCGATACATCGCCGACAGCAGGGGCTCTCGGCCACCGTGGTAAACAAAGTGCGTCGCGTCGCGCATCGCCAGAGCTCGAGCATGAATAACCTCATCGGGCTCACCCTCCTGCTGAATCAGGACCACCACCTTGAAGCCACTCGGCAATGGCGGAAGCGACACGGCGGTTGCTCGATCCGATACAACCACGACCGCGGCAGAAGGCTCGGCAGCGACAGCGACAAATTGAGGACTGCAATACAGCGCGACTGCGATGACGGCGAAACGAAACATGGAATATCCCCCTTGAGTAAATCACCACAAACAAAAGTAACGCACATGCAATACGTGTGCAAGTGCAGGGTGGTTCAAGAAAGTCCAACGATGGCGAGAGAACGTCTGGCAGCGCAGGCGCGTCCGAGAGCGGCGGCCTATTGGCGGTACAGCCGGCACCAGATCAAACGATTAAATCTGCCGCACCTTCAGTGATCGTGAGGGTGGTCGTGATCGTGATCGGTGTGGCCATGGTGATCGGCATCGGCCGACGGATCGATTCCGGACTGCTGATGGCTGCCGTGATCGTGATGGTGACCCGGCAGATTTTCGATACCCACGGCGATGGCAATCCCAAGCAGAAACATGGCGGTCAACTTGCCACGATCGTGATGATGGAAAGCGACTTCGGGCAACAAGTCGGCCAAGGCGATACCGATGAAGAAACCGGCTGAAATCGCCAACCCCCAACCCAGCACCGTGGAATTGGCAGCAAACGTGGTGGCTCCAAAGTAAAACGCGATGGCGCCAGCCGGACAGGCGAGTGAGAAAGCGAGATTCGCAGCGCTCTGAGCTGGCTTGGTCCAATTCTGCTTGCCCATGACCGAGGTGATCGCGAAGGCATCGAGCGGTTTGTGAAGTAACACGGCTAGAAACGTACCCAGCCCAGCCAGCCCCAGCCAGGCACCGTGAGACGCATCGGCAATCACACTGCTGGCCAGCGCCACCCCATCGACCAAAGTGTGCAGCAACAGCCCAAAGAATAAGCCCGCCCAACTGATCCCCTTGGCGTCACTCTGACAGTGCCCGTGATCATGCCCGTGATCATGATCATGCTCGTGCGAGGGGGCCTCTGTCGCGTCGTCTTGAACCGGATCCCCGTCGTCAACGACCGGCACTCCGTGATCATGCGTATGAAACAGCCGAATCAACAGGAACATGACCGTCAATCCGATCAATGCGCCGACACCCGCTTTGGAATGCGACTGCAAGACTTCGCCACCATGCGGCAACAGGTGCAGCAGAGCGATTCCGATCATCAAGCCACCGACACCGCTCATCAGCAACTGCGTTCGCAAATGCGTCATCCGCAAGAAAGACGACAGTTTCCCCCCGGCCACCGAGGCGAACACGATGAAGAGGCAGTATCCAATCAGCAAGATGGTCGGTGACATCGGCTTTCCTGGCTTTCGAAAAACAAAACGCAAATCGTACGCTGTTGCATTGATTGTGCATATCGGTCCAAACTCGAACCGACAGATCGCCTGCCCGCAAGCAGGGGACCGTTTTTCCGTTCCGCCGCCTGGCCGAGATAAACCGGCCCGAGATAAACCGGCCCCGTCCCGAAAATGACTTGACACGACGGCGGTGAATTGTACACTTAAACAATCTTGCAACTGTGAAATCATGACAAAACGCAAACCTAACCCCGCGACGACACCCAACGACGACGAGTCCGCTAGCTGCGACGACGCTCCGAGCTGCGACGGGCACGAGCACCGTGGGCTGACGGCGGATGTCAATCCCGAAGCTTGCGAGCGTGCGGCGTCGATTTTCCGAGCGCTCGGCGATCCCCAGCGACTGCGGTTATTGATTCTGCTTGAAGCGGGCGAGTGCTGTGTTTCGGAACTTTGCCAGACGCTCGACGAGCCGATGCCAGCGATTTCACAGCGGCTGAGACTGCTGAAAAGTGAACGTATTGTGCGTTCGCGACGAGTCGGCAAGCACGTGTTTTATGCGCTCGCTGACGATCACATCTCGCGTTTGGTGACCAATGGGGTCATGCACGCGATGGAACAGACGGTCCCTGACTCTCATTAGACTCCCAGAAAAGGAACGGAAACGATGTCGAACTTACACGCTCATCACGACCATCAACACGGTCCCGATTGCGAACACACGGGCGTTCAGCACGGCGACCATGTCGATTACCTGCACGACGGACACCTGCACCATGTCCGCGAAGACGGCCAGGTTGAGGAGCATGTCCTCGAGGTGACCGATGCCAATCCCGATGTTTGCACCCCGGCCCACACCTGTTCAGGGCATGACGCCAACCATGTTCACGGCCCAGGTTGCGGCCACGAACCGGTTCCTCACGGCGACCACGTCGACTATTTAGTGGACGGTCACCTGCACCACCCGCATGGCGATCACTGTGACGATCACGGTCCGGTCACTATCGAGAACTGAGAACGTGCCGTTGCCCATCCTTCCTATCCCTTGCAGCACTTGCCGCACTTGCATATTCATTGCAAATATCTACATTGAGGGGATCGAGTGTGCGATGGTAATCAGGAATACGAAATGACCAACAGTGACGAATCGCTTGACCTGGTCAAGCAAGCGATTCGCGAGACGGGGCTGCGAGCCACGCCGGCGCGAATTGCGACCCTGCAGTTGCTGCGTGAATCTCCCTCGCCGCTGACTCACGCAGTCGTGGCAGAGCACTTGGCTGCTAGCGGTGTCGATAAGGCAACCGCTTTTCGGAACTTGAACGACATGACCGACGCCGGTCTGCTGCGACGCACCGAGGTGGGCGATCACGTCTGGAGGTTCGAAGCGATCGATCCGGACTCGACTCACGATGCTTCTCATCCGCACTTTCTGTGCGTCGATTGTGGTGCTGTCTCTTGCCTCGACGACGTCAAACTGACCATCGGCAGCCAACGTGCGGCAGCCAAAGTCGGACAGGTGACTGAAATTCTGGTCCGCGGACACTGCAACGAGTGCCAATAGGGCTATCTCCCATCTGGTCGATCTCGATTTTTGACAAATCTTGACGATTGCGTTTGGTTTCGCACTCAAGCGACTTAACGACTGTGCCGATAAAAACGGTTGTCCTGTGGTCGGGCTGTGCTTGAACATTTCCAAATAGCAACTTTCCGTCAGTAGGATCGATTCTTCGATGCGAATGCAGCTACGACTTTCCTCCACTAGGCAGTTAGCGGCGAGCTTGCTGATTGCCACCTGCGGCAGCGTTGCGGTGGCACAGCCGCCGGGTCCATTGTCCGAAGGCTTATTGCCGCCCCAGGGAATACAACAACCCAGCGGGCAACCGGCAGACAGCAACCCGATTCCCTTTCGCCCGCCACCAGCGGCGGGTCGAACGGATCTGGAATTACAAACACGCTTGCCTCGCGGAAACGATTCTCGAACCTCAGCCCCTTCCGCGGCAGCGTTGGCTAAGGCACGAAAATATGTCGACGCCGAAGTCAGCCCCGAAATCGAGCTGCCGGTGATTTTGGGCCGTCCCAAAATTTTGCAGCTTGCCGATACGCCGACGCGGGTCTTTCTGGCCGATGACGAAATCGCCACCACCGAAGTGCTCGACTTACAAACCGGCCGCCAATTAGCGATCACCGGACGCGAGATCGGCTCGACGGTGTTGGCATTGTGGTTCGCTTCGCCCGACGCGCCAGGCGGCGAAGAACTAATCAGTTACCTAGTCAGCGTCTCGGATGACCCGGGTCGCTCGCGACGGTTTGAACAACTGCTTGAAGACCTCGAAGTCGAAATCAATCGCGCGTTTCCCAACAGCGTTGTGAAGCTCGGATACGTCGGTGCGGAAGTGCTCGTCCGCGGCAAGGCCAAGGACATCGACGAGGCGACGCAGATTCTGCGGATCGTGTCTCGCAGTTTGCCAACGGCCTCCACCGAAGAAAAAGTGGCGGCACTGGAAGGACTGGGGCAGGAAGGACTGGGGCCAGGGACCGTCGCAGCGGCCGGTTTTCAAACGCCGCTTGTTCCCGATCCACTGAATCCGCTCGGGGGCGTCATTAATCCCTTCTTGCTGGACCCTGATCGGATCGAACAGGCTGGAGGCATTGACGGGATTACGCGCGGGCGGACTCAGACAGGTGCGAACGCGGCTCAAATCAACAGTCGTGTGGTCAACATGCTGGAAGTCGCAGGCGTGCACCAAATCCAATTGCAGGTCACTCTGGCCGAGGTCGTTCGAGACGCCGGCCGCAGCTTGATCAGCGAAGTCGGCATCGGCGACAGCTTCAGCCGACCGGGCTCGGCAAAGGTCGACTTCACAGCCATCGAGGGCGTGGGACAGTTTTCGCTCGACTCGAACAAGTTCTTTCTCCAAGTCGACGCCTTGAAGCGGTTGGGCTTGGCCCGATCTTTGGCCGAACCCAACTTGACTTCGCTGAACGGCCAACCGGCGAACTTTTTGGTCGGCGGTCAGTTCCCCATCTTGGAGTCGACCAGCACGGTCGCGGCGGTCAACCAGAACATCCGCTTCGTCCCCTTCGGCGTCCAATTGAGCGTCATCCCGACAGTCACCGATGGCGATCGCATTCGCTTGAACCTTCAGGCCACGGTTTCCGAACAGGTGGGTGGCGGTCTGGGCGGTGGAGCTGGCGGCGGAATCGGCGGTGGCGGCGGAGTGAACGGACAGCAGAACGATCCTTCGCAACCCCCTTCGCTCAGCACCCGCAGTTTCCAAACGACGGTCGAACTTCGCAGTTCTGAGTCGTTAGCCGTGGCCGGTTTGATTCGCACTTCGTTGGTCAACAATTCGGTTCGGGTACCTTACCTTGGTGACATTCCCGTGCTGGGCAATCTGTTTTCGAACAACTCAACCAGTTACCAAGAACAGGAATTAATCTTAGTCGTCACGCCGCAATTGGTTTCCCCGGTCCCGCTTGGGCAACGCCCGGCGCTACCCGGATCGGATACCTTCGAACCGGATGACTTGCAGTTCTTCATTCACGGTGAACTGGAGGGCGACGTGCTGGAAGATTACCGCAGCCCCGTTCGCGGCAGCCTGAAACGGATGAAAGCCTTCCGGCATGCCGAGCAAAAATACATTCTGGGAATGCCGGGTCACTCATCGGGTAGACCTTTTACACCGGCAACCGTGGTGACGGAGCAACTTCGATGAGCAACTTTCAAAACAACCTCAACGGCACCGCCCGTTCCGACTCCTACCTTTCCAGCGCGATCCTCAAACCGCGGCGGCAAACCATTTGCCGACCATGGATCCTGATCCTAGGTCTGTCAGGATTGTCGTCTGGGATGCTGGGCTGTGTACACCCACAAAAGTGCGGCACGTGCATTCCCAGCGACCACAGTATGGCCGCTCCGCAAGCATCACTGCTAGAAACCACGCGCTGCGTCGATCCGGCACCTGGCGATGCGATTCCCGCACCGCCCGGAACGTACGTTCGCCAATGGAGCGATGCGATGGGATCCCAGGCCGCGACGCAGCAACAGATCATCACGCGGAACCTGTGGTTCAATGGTTCCGAAGAACTGGGGCCCGACGGGCAAGAACGCTTGATCGCGGTGGCGGAGTCCTTGCAAACGCATCCGCACTTGGTGTTGATCGAAGAGGAACCGATCGAAATCGAGTCGGGGCAAACGTATACCGAAGCACTCGATACTCAGTTCGCTCTGAACTCGGCAAGGCAAGCCAACGTGATTGCCGGGCTGAACCGCTTGGGACACCCCGATGCGGAGAACTGGGTCAAGCTCACATCTGACCGCTCGGTCGGAGTTCGAGGAATCGAAGCGCCGATCATTTTTAATCAACAATTTAATGGTGGCGGAATCGGTGGTCGGCGTGGTGGTGGTGGCGGCATGATGG
>Ga0102938_10002626_pt1 | contig 13571 bp, 16 predicted proteins | sample SalPonR2_B_D2_MG_FD_84516 | JGI IMG/M metagenome (GOLD analysis project Ga0102938, IMG submission 84516) | Salt pond soil microbial communities from South San Francisco under conditions of wetland restoration - Salt Pond MetaG R2_B_D2_MG | ecosystem: Environmental > Aquatic > Marine >... | reverse complement strand
GGCCCTGTCGGGAACGCCGCTGCGGATCGCCCCCGGCGCGAGCGCCTGCGTCACACAGCTTGATCGGCCGGGGGCCCTACTGACGCATACGTCCCGGGCAGCGGACAATGCAGCCGCCGCGCATTATCTGTGGAACCGGTTCGGTATCTGGCCACCGACACGACCGGGGATGTAATCGCAAATTCTATCCATGGGCCACTGGTCTGGGCCAAACTCCACACGTATGGCGCCCCTGAATGCCAGGAGCGCCGCATGTGATCTAAGCCTGTCAGTGCACAGCCACCGGCGCCAGATCGTTTTGCCGGGCCAGCGTGAACGCCAGCGACCGGTCCTTGACCAGTGCCAGCCGCTCGCCATCGGGCCGGTGAACGGCATAAAGCGTGTCGCTGCCGTGCACTTGCTCGCGCACCTCATCGGGAAGATCGTCGGTCTTCACGGAGCGAACATAGACCGTCCGGCCCTCGACAAGCTTGTCAAAGTCATATTTGGCATGCATCAGTCTTACCCCTTTTTGATCGTGATCGTCTGCACAACGGTGTCGGGCCGGGTCATCGACAGATCGACGTGCAACAACCCGTTCTCCATCAAAGCTTCACCCACTTCCACGCCATCCGCCAAGACAAACGTGCGTTGAAACTGCCGCGCGGCAATCCCGCGATGCAAAAACACGCGGTCAGAGTCGTCTTCGCGTTGCCGCCCCCGGATGACCAGTTGCCGGTCTTCCACGGTAATCGACAGGTCGTCCTCGCAGAAACCCGCGACCGCAAGAGTGATGCGATAGGAGTGATCCGAAGTTTGCTCGATGTTGAAGGGCGGATAGCCTTCGCTGGTCTTCGCCGTCCGCTCAAGCAGACGTTCGAGCTGCTCGAACCCGAGCATATGGGGATAGGACCCCAAGGTCAGTTTGGTCATCGACACGTCCTTTGGCACAAGCGACCGTCACGCACGGGCCCCATCAGGCAACCCGCTTGCAAAGAATATGGGCGCGACGGGCGATCCGCGCAAGGGGCTTTGCCGGGGGCCATGGATTCGCTATGATCACGGTGCGATTGCCCGCCAAGGGTCTGGCAGAGGATGGACTCATGAACGCGCCAACGGATATCTCCATGAAAAGCGACGAGGTCCTTCGCGTGGAACTGGAGGTGTTCCGCCGCGAACATCGTGATCTGGACGAGGCCATTCGCGCCTTGCAGCAGACCGGGGTCTCGGATCAACTGACCCTGCAGCGCCTGAAAAAGAAGAAGCTGAACCTGAAAGACAAGATCGCGCTGATCGAGGACCGGCTTACCCCCGACATCATCGCCTGACCGCGCCCATTGCACCGGGCTGCGCATCCCGTATAACACCCGCGCATTTATACGGAGGCACGGATGGACAGGCCCAGCATCGGCATCATCATGGGCAGTCAATCCGACTGGCCCACCATGCAGGAGGCCGCCGATATCCTGGATGAGCTTGGGGTCGGATATGAGACGCGCATCGTTTCGGCACATCGCACGCCCGACCGGCTCTGGGACTATGGCAAGACGGCCATCGACCGCGGTCTGCACGTGATCATCGCGGGGGCGGGCGGCGCGGCGCATCTGCCCGGGATGATGGCGTCCAAGACCCGCCTGCCAGTGATCGGCGTGCCGGTCCAGACCCGCGCGCTGAACGGTGTGGACAGCCTGTATTCCATCCTCCAGATGCCGCGCGGCTTTCCCGTTGCCACCATGGCGATCGGCAGCGCGGGCGCCAAGAACGCGGGCCTCATGGCCGCCGCCATTCTGGCACTTCACGACCCGGCCCTTGCCGCGCGGCTGGATCTCTGGCGCAGCGATCTGGCCGCCTCGATCCCGACGGAACCGACGCGGGACTAGGGTGCGAAGGTTTTGACAGCACCGATGACAGTTCCGACATCCGCGTAAATGACACGCGTCGCCCCGCTGTCACGGCGACGCCCGAAACCCGTCAACAGGACCAGCCCATGACCGACCCTCTTTCCACCGGCAGCACCATCGGCATTCTTGGCGGCGGGCAACTTGGCCGCATGTTGTCGGTCGCCGCCAGCCGACTGGGCTTCAAGACCTGCATCTATGAACCGGGCGGCGACTGCCCCGCGTCGCATGTTGCCAATTATCATCTCCGCGCGCCTTACGAGGATGCCAAATCACTGGAGTCCTTTGCAAATGCCGTCGATGTGATCACCTACGAGTTCGAGAACATCCCGACAGAGGCGTTGGACCTGCTGGAAACCCTCCGCCCCATACGTCCGGGCCGCGAGGTGCTCCGCATCAGTCAGGACCGCCTGACGGAGAAAGGCTTTCTTCAGGACATCGGCCTGCGGACCGCACCGTTCGCCCCGGTCGATGATGCGGACAGTCTGGCCCGCGCCATCGAAACCATCGGCACGCCCTCGATCCTCAAGACGCGCCGCTTTGGCTATGACGGCAAGGGACAGGCACGCCTTACAGCCCCCGAGGATGCGGCAGAGGCCCTCACCGCGCTGAACGGTGCCCCAGCCATTCTCGAAGGGTTCGTGGACTTCAGCTGCGAAATCTCGGTCATCGCCGCCCGTGGTCTCGACGGGCGTGTCGCCGCCTTCGATCCGGGCCTGAACGCGCATCGTGACGGCATTCTACGCACCACCACCGTGCCGGCCGGCCTGCCGTCGCGCGTTCTGACAGATGCGGTTCTCATCGCGGGCAAGATCTTGAACGAACTTGAGTATTTCGGCGTTCTCGGGGTCGAATTCTTCGTCACGCCCGAGGGTCTGATGGTCAACGAGATCGCCCCGCGCGTCCATAATTCCGGCCACTGGACCCAGAATGGCTGCCTTGTCGACCAGTTCGAACAACACATCCGCGCGATTGCCGGATGGCCGCTGGGCGACGGAAAACGCCACACCGATATCCGCATGGAAAATCTGATCGGCGATGATATGGACCGCGTTCCCACGCTGGCCGCCGATCCGGCCTGTGCGCTTCACCTTTATGGCAAGACGCAGGTCAAGCCGGGCCGCAAGATGGGCCATGCCAATTTCCGCGCCCCCTCGTCGGACTGAAGATTGCACAAAGCGCGGAGCCTGCGTTGCCTGCCCGACGTGTTGATTGGCCAGACCGGATAGCGGCCTGAACGGCAAGCGCACGGGTCAGAGAACGAAGCGCCCCGCCACCGGGCCGGACATCCATGCGATCTGCCCTGCCGCAATCGTTGCCACGATCCGCCGCGTGTCGCGGTCCATGACCACCAGATCCGCGCGCATCCCCGGATCCAGCCGCCCCCGATCCCTCAGACCAAGAACGCGCGCCGGCCCTTCGGAGACAAGCGCCCAAGCGGCGCTTTCCCCAAGCAGCCCCAGCTCGACACATCGCCACGCCGCGCGGGCCGGAGCCGGGTAATGGTAATCCGACGCCAGCGCATTACACAGCCCCGCGCCGATCAATTCCAACGCAGAGGCGTTGCCCGCGTGGCTTGCCCCGCGCACGACGTTGGGTGCACCAAGCACGACGGGATCGCCGGCCTTTTGCGCCGCCTCCGCCGCCTCGAATGTCTCTGGAAATTCGGAAACATGGACTCCCCGGGTCCGCCACTGCGCACGGGTCAGCGCCGTCCGGTCGTCATGGCTGCCCATCCGAACGCCAAGATCGGCCAGCCGGGCACAGAGCGCATCCAAGGCCCCCGGCACCTTGACACCTGCTTCATGCAGGCGCTGCATCAGCGCCAGATGCGCCTCCGGGTTTCGGCCGGATTTCAGCGCCTGCCCGGTCAGCCGCTGTGGCCGGCGTCCCGCCGCCAGCCGATCATGGGGCAGATGATCGTTGAAGACGACATAGCCGATCCCCCAGCGCGCCAGGGCCGCTTCTGCCGCCGGGAAACTGTCCAGGCAATGCGTTTCCAACCGCATCTGCATCCGCAAATCTACCGGCACCCCGGGCGCCACGGCCGCGACAGCGGCAAAGACCTCTTCGGCAAACTCCGGCCCGCGCATCCCGCCTTCCCATGACCAGAATTGCGCCAGAACGGCCGTGGTGATTCCGCAGGCCGCAAGCTCCGCGGCGCAGGCCATGACCCCCGCGTCGCGTTCGCGCAGCGCGCCCCGGCGCGGGGCCATGTGCCGTTCGAACCCGTCCCCATGCACATCCACGATGCCCGGCAAGAGGTCGTAGCCCGCCAGATCCACGACGCGCCCCACGCTGTCATCCACGATCCGGCCGCCGGCCAAGGCCAGCGGACCGGAATCCCAACCGCCCGGCCGCAAGACCCGCGCGCCCTGCAATGTCAGTTCAAGCGTCATGCCACCCCCGTCCGATGCAGGCGCTGGCATAACCGTCCGCACCGCCCTAGAAAAGCATGAAAGGAGAGCGCCATGACCAGTCCCCGCCTCGCGACGCGCGCCGTGATCCTGCATCAGGACCGGCTGCTGCTGGTCAACGCCTGGCCCGGCGAAACTTCGGATCTGTGGTGTGCGCCCGGCGGCGGGGTGGAACGGGGCACCAGCCTGCCCGCCAATCTTGCCCGCGAGGTGCATGAGGAAACCGGCCTGACGATCGACGTGGGCGCGCCCTGTCTGGTCAATGAATTCCACGATCCCAAGGGCAGCTTTCATCAGGTGGAAATCTTCTTTCGCGCGACGATTACGCGCGGCACGCTGTCGGACACTTGGCGCGATCCGGAGGGTATCGTGAACCGGCGCCGGTTCTTTACCCGCGCCGAAGCCGTAGGGCTGAACCTGAAACCCGACAGCCTTCCAGCGGCCGCATGGGGCGGCGGGTTAAGTTACGATCCGCTGGAATCCATCCTGCGCTGACTCATCGCTTCAGCACCGACAGGGCCACGCCCCCCAGCACCACGGCAGAGGCCAGCACGAACTCCACTGTCAGCATCTCTCCAAGGAAAACCATGCCGCCTGCCATCGCGATGACCGGCACGGTCAGTTGCGCCACGGCAGCGACACTGCCGGTGATCTGGCGGAGCACGTGATACCAAAGCGCATAGCCAAGACCGGACGTCACGGCCCCTGACAGCACCGCCAGCACAACGCCATCCGCCCCAACGGCGACAGCCTGCGGACCCGTCGGCATGAGGGCCACCAGCAGAAACCCGATGGGCGCCGCAAGCACGAAATTCGCCCCCGTCGCCAGCAGCGGGTCCGCCGCTTTGCGTCCGGCCAGCGAATAGACACCCCAACCCAGCCCGGCCAGCATCATGGCGGCACCATGCGGCACGCTCGGCGTCACGCCGCCCCCGGGCCACAGCAGCCACGCCAGCCCGCCAAAGGCCAGCGCCGCCCCCAGCCACCGCAGCGGCGGCGGCCGTTCCCCGGCGATCAGACTGCCAGAGAACATCGTGATCTGCACCGTCCCGAACAGGATCAACGCGCCAAGCCCCGAATCAAGCGACAGGTAAGCCCATGAAAAGCCGTAGATATACAGCACCAGCCCGGCCACGCCCGCCAGTCTACCCGGCCCGCCCAGCACCACTTTCCCGCGAAGGATCAGCCCCAGCGCCAGCAGTGTCACCGCTCCGGCCCAGAGACGGATGGTGCCAAAGCTCAGGGCATCGATCGCGCCGGACCCCACCGCGGCACGGTTCAGCACGGAATTGGCGGCAAAAGCCACCATCGTCAGCACGGTCACGGCAAACAGGCGCATCTTGATCCCCGGTCTTGGATGTCCGACCGTTCAGGGACGCACCGGGAACCTTGACCCATCTTCGTCCAGCAACAGCAGGCGCCCTGCGTTCATGACGTATAAGTCGCAGCGTGAAAACCCGTTGACGTAGTCCACGCAGACGCGCCCCTCCCCGGAAATCCGCCAATAGCCGTAGGCTGTGCCGCCATCGCCCGCATAGGTGTAGGTATAGCGGCCGTCCTCGAAATACCTTGACTGGCCATCGTCGAAAAAGGTCAGGGTTTCCCCGCGCAGCCGCGTCTCCAATGCCGCAGGGTCCAGCGGCGCGTCCCCCTCCCGCAAGGCATAGCTTTGCGCAGCAGCAGGTTCCGCAAGGACAAAAGCGGCAAAGAGGGTGGCGGCAACGGAAAGGGGATTGAACAGGCGCATGCAGGCAGCGTATCGCAATGTGCCTCGCGTTGCTGTCACCTTACCGCGAGACATCGTCGAAAATGCGCCAGCTGACAGGATAGGACGCGGATTTGCGCCCGAAAGACGGCGCCGCCGTCTCAGGCCACCATGCTTGCCGCGCGCTTCAGATCGACGGAAACAAGCTGGCTCACCCCTTGTTCCTGCATGGTCACACCAAACAGCCGATCCATCCGGGCCATCGTCACCGCATGGTGCGTGATGATCAGGAAGCGTGTTTCGGTGCGGCGGCACATCTCGTCCAGCATGTCGCAGAACCGCGTCACATTCGCGTCGTCCAGCGGGGCGTCCACCTCGTCCAGCACGCAGATCGGCGAGGGATTGGCCAGGAAGACCGCAAAGATCAGCGCCAGCGCAGTCAGCGTCTGTTCGCCACCCGACAGCAGCGACAGCGTGGACAGCTTCTTGCCCGGCGGCTGGCACATGATCTCCAGCCCAGCCTCCAGCGGATCGTCGCTCTCGACCATCATCAGGCTGGCCTCGCCACCGCCAAAGAGATGGGTGAACAGCATCGAGAAATTGCTGTTCACCTGTTCGAAGGCAGTCAACAGACGCTCGCGCCCCTCGCGGTTCAGGCTGGCGATCCCCGACCGCAGCGTCTTGATCGCCGCCTCAAGGTCGGTCTTTTCGGACACCAGCGTGTCATGCTCTTCCTGCACTTCGCGGGCATCCTCCTCGGCGCGCAGATTGACCGCGCCAAGGGCGTCGCGCTGCCGCTTCAGCCGCGACACCTCGGTTTCGATCGCGTCCGCAGCGGGCATCTGATCAGGATCTACGTCCAGCTGCGTCAGCAAGGCCTCCGGCGTGCTTTCCAACTCATCGGCGATGCGCTCTGCGGCGGCGGACACGGTATCGCGGGCCGCCTCAGCGCGGGCTTCGGTCCGGGCGCGGGCCTCACGGGCCTCACCGGCGTGGCGCTCTGCATCGCGTTCCGCCGTGATCGCCTCGCGTAGCGCGCTTTCGGCGGCGGACAGCGCATCGGTGGCGTCCGCCTTGCGGATCTCGGCCTCCTCCATCGCGTCGGTCAGGTCCGCGCGCTGCCCTTGCAACGCCTCCGGAACGCCTTCGGCCTCCGACAATTCCGCCTGTGCCTCGGCCTTGCGGTCAGCCAATTCACCGGCGCGCTTTTCGGCGGTCTCCAGCCGGTGACGCCAACCCGAAAGATCCTTTGTCACCTGCTGCGCCCGGCCCTTTCGGGCCTCCGCATCGCGGCGCAGTTCGTCGTGGGACGAACGCCGCGCCATCATGGTCATGCGCGCGGCCTCGACCGTCATCTTGACGTCCTCGGCCCGGGCGCGCGCTTCTTCCAGATCCTCAAGACCCGCAACTGCGCGTTCCGCTTCTTTCAGCCGCGCGCGCGCGGCGCTGGCCTCATCCTCATAGCGGGTGACGGACAGGGTTGCGCTGTCCAGCTTGCCCTCGGCCATGTCGCGGTCGGCCTCGGCCCGGCTGAGCGCGCGGGCCGCTTCGGTCACGCGCTGATCCGCCGTGCGCCGCGCGGCGCGGGCGGACTTGTCCTCCTCCGTCAGGCGGGTCAACTGCGCCATCAGGGCGTCATGCGCAGCCCGCGTTCCGTCAAGCCGTGCCGTCGCCTCGGCCAGCTCCTGCTTGAGCGCCTCAAGCCGGTTCAACTGTTCAAGACGCAGCGCCGCGGCAGAGGGTTGATCCTCGGACCAGGCGCGGAACCCGTCCCAGCGCCACAGATCCCCCTCAAGGCTGACAAGCCTCTGCCCGGGGGCAAGCCGGGACTGAAGCCGATTGCCCTCCTCCTCGCTTCCAACAAGGCCGATCTGCGCCATGCGCCGCGCCAGAACCTCCGGGACGGTGACATGAGATGACAGCGGGCCGACCCCGGCGGGCAAGGGCTGCGCGTCGTCATAGGCGGGAAGGAGACGCCAGCCCGTCGGACCGTCCTCGGCCACCTCCGGTGCGCGGAGATCATCCGCCAGCGCCGCCCCCAGCGCCTTTTCATAGCCGCCTGAAACCTGCAACGCATCAAGGATCTGGCCGCCTTCGGCCGTGTCGCGGTCCAGCAGACGGGCAAGGGCGGTGACCTCGGCGCGCAGCGCGTTCATCTGGCCCTCCGCCTCGGACCGTTCGCCCCGCGCGTCTGCCTCGCGCGATTGGGTTTCGGCGCGCGCCGTCTCCGCATCGGTCAGCGCGATCTCGGCTTCCTCGGCCATGGCCTGCGCCTCGCTCATCGCTTCCAGCGCTTCTTCGGCGGCCACCCGGCTTTGTTCTTGCGCAGCGCGCGCGGCCTCTACGGAGGCGCGCGCCTTGGCGGCCTCCGCCTCGTTCCGCTCCACCGTCTTGCGGCAATCCGCCAGATACCGCTGGGCAGACTGGTGCCGCGCCGCAAGACGGGCCACATCCTCGGTGTGCTGCGCCAGATCCGCCTCGCGTTCCTGCAAGACGCTGGCCGCCTCGCGGGCCGCCTCATGCGCTTCGGCAAGACGGTCTTCATGCCCTTCGGAGGCTTTCTCAAGCTCGCGGGCTTCCCATTCCAGCCGCTCGATGGTCTCTCCCGCGTCGCGGTTCAGACCCGCCTCGCGGTCCATGTCGCGGGTCAGTTGCGTGATCCGGTTGCGCAGCGTTTCGATTCGCGCCTGCGCCTGTTTTTCCTGATCCGTCAGCGCATCGCGCTGCACGGTCATGCGTTGCAGGATGGCGGCGGCGATCGCCTCTTCCTCGCGCAGGGCGGGCAGTTTCTCATCGCAGAGACCGCGCGCCTTTTCGGCCGCCCGGGCGGCGGATTCCGCGCGTGCGGCAAGGGTGACAGCCTCGCGCAGGGCGGCCTCGGCCGCGGCACGTGCGTCTTCGGCTTCGCGCCAACGGCGATACAGCAGCATCCCCTCGGCCTGCCGCAGGTCTGCCCCGATGGCGCGATAGCGCGCCGCCTGCCGCGCCTGCCGCGCCAGTTGCGACAACTGACCGGCCAGTTGTTCAACCACGTCGTCGACCCGCAGCAGATTTGCCTCGGTGCTTTTCAGCCGCAATTCCGCCTCATGCCGCCGCTGATACAACCCGCCGATCCCCGCCGCGTCCTCAAGGACCTTGCGGCGGTTCTTCGGCTTGGCGTTGATCAACTCCGAGATCTGCCCCTGCCGCACCAGCGCCGGACTGTGCGCGCCGGTCGCCGCGTCGGCGAACAGCATCTGAACGTCCCGCGCCCGCGTGTCCTTGGCGTTGACCTTGTAGGCGGACCCGACCTCGCGGGTGATCCGCCGCACGATTTCCAGATGATCGGCGTCGTTGAAACCCGCAGGGGCCAGCCGATCCTCGTTGTCGATGGTCAGCGTGACCTCGGCGAAATTGCGTGCGGGCCGCGTCGACGCCCCGGCAAAGATCACATCCTCCATGCCGCCGCCACGCATCGCCTTGGCACGGGTTTCGCCCATGACCCAGCGCAGCGCTTCCAGCAGGTTGGACTTGCCGCAGCCGTTCGGCCCCACCACGCCGGTCAATCCGTCGTTGATGATCAGATCCGTCGGATCGACGAAGCTCTTGAAGCCGGTGAGTCTGAGTCTGTTAAAGCGCACGGCGGCACATCCGATTCCATGGTGATGCCACAGCCTGCGCGCGCAGCCCCCTGCGAGTCAAGGCGAGGACGCCGCATGTGGCGGATCACCTCCCGTTGTCCACAAGATATTGGGGCCTAGCGTCCAGAGTGCAGGCACTCCACCACAGGATCCTCACGGTCTTTTGCCCCGCGCCTCTCCTTGATCTCACAGAACAGCGTTCTTGGCCTGCGCGGCATTTTTGGCGCCGCCCGGCCGTTGCAGGACAACCCGATCCACATCATCGCCGGGTCGCCCTGAACCCATTTGGCCTTGCATCCGCTTTGGATTTGCGTCGCGATCCCGGCCTTGCGGGCCACATCGGGGAACCGGGGCAACATGTGTGGCGAGGTTCGGATCACTTCGGCAAGGGGCCCGCGAATGCGCAGTGTGAACTGCGTGCCCTCGACGTCTGCGGTAACCTTGTCCACTCCGCGAAAGCCCGGCCCCGCCGCATCACATGCGGCAAGACCGAGCGTCAGGATCGCGGGAAACAATCGCATGAAGATCTGTAGCCGATCCGGCATTACCAAAGCGTTAACAGGGGGCTGCGGCACGCGTTTTCCGGCCTGTCTTCGGCAGCGTCGTTCCGGTCGGGGCACGCGCCGCGCCTCCCCTTTCCGGTCGTCACGTCCCGGCATCCGGACGGCGGGGGCTAATCCCGGTCTGCACCGAACAGCTTGTAAAGCGACCAGACCAATGTTCCGCCGAAAAACAGGCCCGCAACGCCGATCACTTCTACGAGGGCCGGGCCCCGCGGCAGTCCGCGAACAACGATGACGGCCGCCACCATACCCAGCCCGGCAAGGCTGAACCAGACGCGAAACCACAACTCCTTCGGGTGTTTTTTCAAAACGTGACCTCCACCCCCGGCAGTTTGAGCGCCTTGATCAGATCGCGCAACTCCTGCCGTGCCGCGATGTTGGAAATGCTGAGGCTGCGCACACCGATATCTCGCAGATCCAGAAGGGTCAGTCCGCGCGGGAACAGTTCGCGAAAGACCACGCGCTCGGAGAACCCCGGGGCCACGCGAAAGCCGATCCGCTTGGACAGGGTCGCCACCGCCTTTTCCATCTTGGCCTTGTTGATCATCTGCTGCGCGCCCACACGGTTGCGCAGGACGATCCAATCCATCGGTTGCATCCCGGCCTGCGCGCGCAGCTGTCGCGCCGACCAGACCATTTCCGAATAGACCGACGGTCCGGCGATTTTTTCCCCGTCTCCCTCGATCCGCGCCAGCAGGTCGAAATCCACGAAACTGTCATTCAGCGGCGTGATCAGCGTATCGGCCAGCGAATGCGCCACCTGTGCCAGACGGGTGTAGGCGCCCGGGCAATCGATTACGACGAAGTCCGACTTGTCTTCAAGCTCGGCAATCGCGCGGCTTAAACGGTTGTCAGCCGCCTGTTCGCCCGCCGCCACGGCCTGCGGGTCCGCCTCGGGCAGGGGTAGATAAGCCGGCACCGGCAGATCCTTGCCCTCTTTCTTCAACCAGGCGCGCCGGTTCGACAGATACCGCCCAAGGCTCTGTTGCCGCAGGTCCAGATCCAGCGTCCCGACACGATGCCCCATGCGTTGCAGGGCCGTCGCAACATGCATCGAGATCGTCGACTTGCCCGCACCGCCCTTTTCATTCCCGACGACAATGATGTGTGCCACGTTTTACGCCTCTTGTTGGGGTGTGCACCCGCTATGACCACGGTCGGTCCATTGCCCGCGTTCTTGCGGTTCCGTGCCGCAAAGCTTCCGCCGCCAGCACGCCCGCGTTCAGACCATACTGGCCCCGCAACGCCAAAGGCCCGGCACAAGGCCGGGCCTGACACGGTCGGACCCGCGATGCTGTCAGTGAAGTTTCTTGTCGACCTGCGAAATCGCGTCGTCGATCAGCTTGCCCGCGCTGTCGGGGGTCATCTGGTCGGCGACGACCTGTCGCGCCGCCGCAATCGCCACGGTCGCTGCCCGGTCGCGCACATCCTTGACCGCCGCCGCCTGCGCCGAAGCGATCTGGCTGCGCGCAGCCTCCATCCGGCGGTTGATCGACGCTTCGATGTCGGCTTTCGCCTCGTCGGCCGCAAGTTCCGCGTCCTGCTTGGCACGCGCGACGATACGGTCCGCCTGCTCCTGCACCTCGCGCTGCTTGCGCTCGTAGCTGGCCAGCAGGCTCTGTGCCTCCTCGCGCAGCTTGCGCGCCTCGTCCAGCTCGCCCTCGATGCCGTCGGCGCGCTTGTCGAGCAGGCCCATCAGCAGGCCGGGCACCTTGAAGTAGACCAGCACCGCGATGAACAGCAAGAAGCCCAGCAACACGATGAAATCGGTGTTACCCAGTGAAAAGAACGGGCCTGACGCCGCGGCGGCCGGGCTGGCGATCAGCGCGGCGAGCGTCGGAAGGATCAGTCTGTTCATGGCCTTACCCTTTCAACTGCGCGTCGACCGCGGCATCGATCTTTGCCTTGTCCTCGGTTCCGCCAAGCGCGGCCACGATGGCAACCGCGGTATCCTTGGCGACGACCTCGACATTGGCCATGGCGCTTTCGCGGATCTCGTCGATTTCGGCCGATGCTTCTGCCGTTTGCGCTGCGATTTCCGCATCCGCCTTGGCCATGGCGTCGTTGAGTTCCGCCTTGATCTCATCGCGTTTCTTCTGCGCGATGGACTGTGCCTCGGACTTTGCATCCGCAAGCGCCTTTTGATAGGCGGCTTCGGCCTCTTCGGCCTTCAGTTTCAGATCCTCGGCAGCCGCGATGTCATTGCTGATGGTCCCCTGACGTTCCGCCAGAACGGCCGCAATGCGTGGCAAGGCGATGCGTGCGAGGATGAAATAGATCACGACCAGCGTGATCACCAGCCAGAAGACTTGATTGCCGATCCAGTCACCGCAGAGCTGCGGCATCCCGACGGCGTTGCCGCCGGCGTCGACGCAGGCGCTGACGGGTTCGGATCCGGTAGTTTCGGTCGCCATGTAGTCCTCCGTCGGAACTCGTCTCTACATCGGGCGGTCAGGGCCTGTGCCGTGACCGCCCGCGCGTAAGGATTTCTGCGTCCGGTGGATCAGACGGCAAACATCAGCAGCAGCGAGACGAGGAAGGCGAAGATGCCCAGCGCCTCGGCAAACGCGATGCCGATGAAGAGTGTGGCTGTCTGACCGGCCGCGGCCGACGGGTTGCGCAGAGCGCCGGACAGGAAGTTGCCGGCCACGTTGCCCACCCCGATTGCGGCTGCGCCGGAACCGATTGCTGCCAGGCCTGCGCCGATATGTGCGAGATCGCCTTCCATTGTGATGTCTCCTTACGATGGGAAGTTGATATGTCGGGTTGTTCTTTTTCGTGACGCCGGGCGGGCATCGCCCGCCGCCGCCTCAGTGATGCGGGTGCAGCGCGTCGCGCAGATACACGCATGTCAGGATGGTAAAGACGTAGGCCTGGATGAAGGACACCAGAACCTCCAGCCCATACATCGCGGTGATCGCCACGACAGAGAGGGGCGAGATGGCCGCGATGGCCGCGAAGCCCGCAAAGACCTTGATCACCGCGTGGCCCGCCATGACGTTGCCGGCAAGACGAATGCTGTGGCTGACCGGGCGGACAAAGTAAGAGATGAGCTCGATGATCGCGAGTATCGGGCGCAGCGCCAGCGGCGCGCTCGCCACCCAGAAAAGGCCCAGAAACCCCGCGCCGTTCTTGACGAAGCCCAGCACGGTAACCGTCAGGAATACCGCCATCGCCAGCACCACCGTCACCGCGAAATGCGAGGTGGTCGTGAAGGCTGTCGGAATCAGGCCGAGGAAGTTGGCAAAGACGATGAACATGAACAGCGTCATGATGTAGGGGAAATACTTCAGCCCATCCTTGCCGGTCACGTCCTCGACCATCTTGTAGACAAAGCCGTAGGCCAATTCCGCCACCGATTGCGACCGTGACGGGACGATCGCGCGCTT
>Ga0102938_10002624_pt1 | contig 13578 bp, 10 predicted proteins | sample SalPonR2_B_D2_MG_FD_84516 | JGI IMG/M metagenome (GOLD analysis project Ga0102938, IMG submission 84516) | Salt pond soil microbial communities from South San Francisco under conditions of wetland restoration - Salt Pond MetaG R2_B_D2_MG | ecosystem: Environmental > Aquatic > Marine >... | reverse complement strand
GAGGATTTCATCCGCTGCTTGCGTCAACGCAACTGCATCGGGATGGTCGCCGAGCACAACGACAAGGTCGCCGGGTTCATGATCTATGAACTTCACAAGAACCGATTGCACATCCTGAACTTCGCCGTCCATCCGGATTTTCGACGTCAAGGTCTGGGCGCGGCGATGATCGGCAAGCTGTTGGGCAAATTGTCCCACGAACGTCGAAATCGGATCATGTTGGAAGTCCGCGAGACGAATTTGGAGGCCCAGTTGTTCTTCAAGAAGGTCGGGTTCCGCGCGATTTCCGTGCTGCGTGACTTCTACGACGATGCCGCCGAAGACGCCTATCTGATGCAGTATCGCTATCAAGCGACGGCCGAAGAATTGGCCCAGCCGCACAACCGGATCTCACGGCTGGCCGGTTGAGCGTTGATCGTTAGACTCTGGCGATGCTCAGCACACTCACACCACAGGAAATCGGTCTGTTGGCGTTGGGTGCCCTGGGCATCGGGGTCTCCAAGTCGGGTTTTCCCGGCGTCAGCATGTTGCACGTCGTGCTGTACGCCTTTGTGTTCGGGGCCAAGGATTCCACCGGCGTTTTGTTGCCGATGTTGATCGTCGGCGATTTTTGTGCGATCCATTTTTTCGGTCGCAAGGCCGTCTGGTCCCAGGTCCGCCGACTGCTGCCGCCCACGCTGGTCGGCATCGTGCTGGGTTGGTTGCTGATGGGCTGGCTGAACGAGGACGTCTTCAAACGCTTGGTCGGCGTGATCATTTTGTCGTTGACCACCGTCCAAGTCGCGCGGCTGTGGCGACCTCACTGGTTCGACCGAGTCCCGCATCAAGCGTGGTTCGCAACGACCTTGGGTTTACTGGCCGGACTGACCACGATGACGGCGAACGCCGCCGGGCCGGTCGTCGCGTTGTACCTGTTGGCCGTCAGTTTGCCGAAGTTGGAATTGATCGGCACGACGGCTTGGTTGTTCCTGGTGCTGAACGTGTTGAAGCTTCCGCTCAGTTACAGCTTGGGCCTGATCACGCCGTCGTCACTGGCCGTCGGAGCCAGCTTTGCCGCTGCGATTCCGTTGGGCATCCTGGCCGGACGCTGGCTGGTGCATCGCGTTTCGCAGCGACTGTTCAACGGAATCTTGCTGGCGTTCACCGCGATCGCCGCGCTGCGTTTGGTCGGCTTGTTTTGACGTCTTGTTTTCAAGCTTCGTCAGGATTCCCGGGCCGCCGCCTCCGCAAGCCGACGTCGACGCTGGGCTTCGTACAGGTTCCGCGGCGACAAACGTTGCGGCGAAATCGGTTCGAACCAGCGTCCCGACGCATCGGTCTGTGGCGGCTCGTCCGACTCGAAGCCGACCATGTTCATGTGGTCCGGGCCCCAGCCTTCCGGCCAGGACTGACCTTGTCGCGATTCGATCCCCCAGAACGTTGACCAGGCGGCGGAATGACGGCCGAGCGCCCGGCCGCCGCCGGACTGAAACATCCGTGAACCTTGACCCAAGTCCAGTTCGGTGAACAGATTCGCGTGCGGCGCGTGGCGGTGATGGTCGAAGCACAGATCGACGCCTTTGCCTTTCATCGCCACGTTGCCGGCCGACGATCGGCTGACCGTGATGTCGTGCATGAACCGCGTGCGAATGTCGAACTCCGTCAACAGGTTGTCTTGACCGCCGAGCGTCACGCCGTGGTGTCCCGTGGCCGAGCGTGACGGCTCGGGGCTTCGCGCCGAATCGATTCGAATCCCTTGCAGCGTGATGTTGGTCGCGTGCACGAAGATGCCGCTATCGGCGTTGTCGATCCGCACGTCGCGGACCCAGCCGTGTTCGGCTTTCGAAATCGCTATCGCGTTGAACCCCGACTCGGTGAAGTGACCTTGGTAGGGAAGATTGGGGAATTCGAAACCGATCCGTTCGATACCGACCTCTTGCAACGGATCGTCCGAACGCCGGACGACGGGTTCCCAGTGCAAGCGGACGTCGGTTCGCAGCGGTCGATCCAGGTGGATCGTTCCGGACCCCGGGTCGACCTTGGTCACCCGCGCATGAAAATTTGTGCTCAGGCGATGTTTCAGGTTCTCGATCGGTCCCGGGTCGCCGGCATAAAGATGATGCGTCAACGAGTCATCGGCGATCTCGGATTGGCTCAGCACGATCGCGTCGCCGACACGGACCGATTCGGCACCGTCGATCACGAGCGAAGTCGCGCCGCGGTGTGCCGCGGCACGGACCGGGCAGTCGAGCGTCGACGCGTCGTCGCCTTTGACCCACAAGAATCCTCCGGACCAGGAGTAGTTGCTGGTGGGACGTCCGGTCGTGGTGTGTCCCCAGTTCGGACGCACGGCGTTGAGCGGCCGCGTGAATCGCAAGACGCTTTTGCGGGGGCCTTCGCCCTGCAAGACGGTCCCCGACCGGGTGATTTCGATGATGTCGGTGATCAAGTATTCGCCGGCGGGGATTCCGATGACCCGGCCGGGCGATTGCCGGATCGCTTCGCGAAAAGCCGCGGTGTCGTCGGTCAGGCCGTCGCCGACGGCGCCGAATTCTTTGACCGTGACGTCGACGTCTCGGTTCGGGATCGGCTGTTCGCCGCGACGATAACCCGCGTACGAAAAATCGGGCAACCGCGAGGTCGGCGACCAAGCGTCACCGTCGCGCCCCCACAATTCCGAGTGCTGCTGCGCGAACGAGTGTTGCCCCGGCGCTGGGACGGACACGAACGCGATTGCCAGGGCGGCGATGGTCCGGATGGTCGAAACACGCATCAGGCTTCCTTCGTTATCTTAATGGGGCACAAGGCCAACCCGGGCACAATGCGAACCGGGATCACAGGCCTGGGAGGGGCACAGGCAAGCCATCATTTTGATCGACTCAAGGACACACGACAATGCGAACAAATCGACGCACCTTCATTCGTTCCGCCGCGGCCGCCGGTGCCGTCGCGGCCTCGACGACCGTCGCCCGAAATGCCGTCGCCGCGGATGACAAGAAACTGACCATCGGCGTGATCGGTGTCGGCTGGTACGGCATGGTCGATGCAAAAGCGGCGTTGAAGGTCGGCGGTGTGGAAGTCACCGCCATCTGCGACGTCGATCGCGAACACTTGGAGGCCGCCGCCGCCGAACTGGACACGATCCAAGGCAGTCGTCCGGCGATGTTCGCTGATTATCAGCAGATGCTGGAAAAGGCGACGCCCGACGTGGTGATCATCGGGACGCCGCCGCACTGGCACGCGTTGCAACTGATCGCGGCCTTGCAAGCGGGTTGCAACGTTTACTGCGAAAAGCCGCTGACGTACGACGTTCGCGAAGGCCAAGCCTTGGTCGCCGCGGTCAACGATTCCGGCAAGGTCGTGCAGGTCGGATTTCAACGTCGTCAGAGTCGATCTTACGCGGAAGTCAAAGACTTCATTGCGGCGGGCAAGGCGGGCCGAATCGTTCAAGCCGATGTCCAGATCCATTACACCGCGGGCACCAAGGATCCCACACCGCAACCGCCGCCGGCGACGCTGGACTGGGAACAATGGTGCGGCCCGGCGCCGTTGATTCCCTACAGCCCTCAAGTCGGCCACAAAAGTTGGCGTTTGGAAAAGACGACGGGCCACGGGCACTTGGTCGACTGGGGCATCCACAACATCGATGCGACGCGAATGGTCCTCGATTTAGGGCTTCCCGATCGCATCACCGCCGACGGTGGCATCTACCGGTACAAGGACATCATCACGACCCCCGACACTTTGACGGCTTGCTTCGAATTCGACGGGTTGCCGGTGGTCTGGCGGCATCGCTTGTGGGGCGCGACGGAAACGGATCCCCAGTTCAACAATGGGATCTTCTTTTACGGTGAAGACGCCACGATTTTCAGCAACGATCAACGTTGGGTGGTGTTCCCGAAAAAGGGCGACCCGCAACCGCACGAGGCGAAGACGGACCTGGGCACCAACCACATGGCGAACTTTTTGAACAGCGTTCGCGGTCGGGAAGCATTGAAATGCCCGATCGAACAAGGTTTTCAGTCCACCGCGACCGTCCAGCTCGGCATGATCGCCTACGAAAGCGGAACCGTCGTCCACTTCGACGGCGAAACCGAACAGATCAAGGACAACGCGGCGGCCGGTGACCTGCTGTCCCGCGACTACCGATCGCCGTGGAAGCATCCGTTCCACGTGTAGGCTTCGCTCTGACGGATAGGCGATCACGCGGGGCGTGAGGATGCGGTCCTGATCGGTTCACCGCGCTGATCGGTTCACCGGGCTGATCGGTGCACCGGGCTGATCGGTGCACCGCGGCGGGTGATCGATGCGGCCGGGCTCAGACGCCGGCCAGTGTCGGCGTGCTGTGGATCATCAGTTTCTTTTGATTCCGAACGACCCGCATGAACTCCGCTTCGCTGACCGGCTTGGCGATGTAATCGTGAACATCCAGCTCCGCGCAGCGTGCTTTCAGTTCGGGGTCATCGGCGGCCGTCAGCACCACGGTCGTCAGGTTCAAGCGGCCTCCGTGCATCTCCGGCAGGGCTTCGAGGATGTCGATGCCGGTGCCGTCGGGCAACATCATGTCCAGCAGCAACAGGTCCGGAATCGGGGCGCGGGCGAACACGCTTTCACGACGCAAAAACTGAATCGCCTCCGCCACGCTTCGGCACAACGTCACGCGATGATGCACTCCGCTGGAACGCAGCGCGTGGATCGTCACCCGCGCGTCCATCAGGCCGTCTTCGACCAACAGAATCTCCATCGGCTTGGTTCGTGAATTTCCCAGCATGATTGGTCTCCTTGATGACCTAGGTTGCAGGATCCGAGAGCCGGCTCAGTGGAGCGCCCGCGCGATCAATTCGGCTTCGAGTTGTTCGTGCGCGCGGAACTGGGCGTCGAAGGCTTCGGTCGCGGCGACCAAGCCCAATAAACCTTGCACGCCGACGCCACGGTATTGCAGCTCCTCGGCGTGTTCGGCCAAGTCGGACAGACGCAGGTAAAGTTGACAGTGTTGATCGTGAGCTTTCGTCGCCGTGATCTGGCTGTCCTCGCCGTCGTACTTGCCCAGCCAAGGTCTCTCCGTCGCGGCCACTTCGATGAACCCGTAGGCTTCTTCCAAAGCGAACTGCATCGACAACTGGTCACGCAGTTGATCGAGCAATCGCGTCAGGCGACGTACGGTTTCCGGGGACGTGTCGGATCGTTCGCAGGTTTGGCGGACGTGATGGACGGTTTGCCAGAGGTCCGGATTGCTGTCTTTGATTTCTTGCAAGAACGCGGGATTGACCACCAGCGTTTTGGTCGCAGTCATCGTCGTCATCAATCGTGTCCTCCGTGGAATGGCGGCGACGCGGACCCGGTCGCCGTAAAGAAGAGACCTTCATCAGAAGGTACGGAGCGACGCAAGTCAAGTTTTTTCTGAAGTCCTCGGCGGCCTGCGACCATTCATCGCCGCAATAATCCGTACCAAACGATGCACCAAATCGCGCTGACGCCGTCGCGCCAGCCGATTTTTTTGCCTTCGCCGTACCAGCGGTGTTGGTACCGGATCGGCTTTTCGGCGAATCGAAGCCTCTGGCGTGCGAATCGAGCGGTGAGTTCGATCTCGATGCCGAAGCGTCTTTCTCGACAGGCGGCCACGGCGGCCCGAAACGCGTCGCCCCGCGCCATCTTGTAACAAGTCTCCACATCGGTCAGCCGAGGGCCGATGGCGATGCTAGCAAAGGTCGACAAGCCGCGATTGACTTGGGTGTGCCACCAAGGCGAAGCCAGGCGATCCGGGCCGCCATAGCGTGTACCGTAGACCACGTCCGCGTGGCCCTCGATCAGCGGCCGCAGCATCGCGCGAAAGTCAGCCGGGTCGTATTCCATGTCGGCGTCTTGGACGACAACCACGTCGCCCCCGGACGCCGTCACGCCGCTGCGGATCGCGGCACCCTTGCCCAGGTTTTGTTCATGCACGATGCAGCGGATTTCGACGTGACTGGCATCTTCGGATTGCCGACAGGATGCTCGGATGCGCGACAATTGGGCAGCCGAATGATCATCGCTGCCGTCGTCGACCAAAATGATCTCCAGCGGCAATCCGGTCGCGATCAATCGATCGACGACCCGGCAAACCGTGGTCGCTTCGTTGTAAACGGGAACGACGACCGACAACCGAAAGTCGTCGGGCAGATCAAAGATGTCCAATCGATCACAAACCGCTTCGCCGAGCGATTCACGCATCGACGCGACATACGCTTTCGTCCAAGTCCGTCTCGCGGCGTCCAGATCTTCCACCGGGCGGACGGTCGCTTGCGACGACTCGACGTCGGACGGCGGGGCTTGACGGCTCAACGCATCGACCAGTTGGCGAACGGACAAAAAGTTAAAAAGATTTTTGGCGGACCTTCAAAAGGTGCACGCCGAGTTTAACGTTTTTCGAAGCCTTACTGTGACGACGCCGCCGACGCCGCCGACGCGACCGACGGCACGGCGAACAAGGGCTCGACGTTTCGGCGGACTTGCGATGAGCGACGTCGGTCGCCCGGGCGAATTCTAAAAAAAGTTTGTCGGTCGTTGATCGTGTTTTTCGCGTCTTGCTCGGCGCGGCAAAAAAAAGATACGTCGAAGGGGCCACTCGATGTTGACACACGATCCCACCGAGCGCAAATTCTTCGCGTCATCGACACCGATCGTTCACCGGCTTGAACGATGGTGTTCCATCACTTTAGCGGAGTTCTTAAGATGCCTTCGATCTGCGACTCGACCTTGGTTCTTTCTCGCGAGTCCGCTGAAGCATTTTATCCCGCGCCGGATACCCGTTGATCCCCGATTGATCGGCACGAGAGAGTCTCTCTCTGTTCCTGCGACCGCCAGGTCGAGCTCGTCCACAAGAGGACCCGTTCGGTTCGGTGGATCGGTCCGCAGCGTTCGCGTCTTGCGAATATTGGGCGGGCTTTCGACGGGTTCTTTTCACGCAGTCGATCGACGAATGATTCGCTCGATCGGTAGTCGCTGCACGGATTGCGGCAGTTCGTCCAAGGGAGAGGGCAGGATGGAACGCGCCTACGACTCAGCCCCAGTCGTAGTACAAGGATGTCGCTCCCTTTTTTGTTGTCCACGGTGTCTTCGCGGGTCGTTGTTTTGATCACGCCGATTTGACGAGGATCATTTGGTTGGTGGGTTCGCACGGAAGCGGCGAAACTGGACAAATGCCGTGGCGGATGCGAGCCGGTTTTGCATGAAGCAAAATTGGCTCGCGCTTTTTTACGGCGGACCCGTTTTCACAGCGGACCCGTTTTCTTTGCGGCGGCCCCGTCGCATCGGTGCTGGGCCCGGAGATGGCACGGTGTCCGGAGAGGGCACGGGGCCCTGGAGATAGCGCGTAGACGTGGCGACGGATTCCGGGGTAAACAACAGGGCCGTGTGTAAACGACGATCCAGCCCGCGCCGAACGACCCTGGCCTATGATTCCGCTTCGTGACAGCATTCCCAGCCGGACCACCCCTGTTGTCAATTATGTGGTCATCGCGATCTGCTCGCTGGCCTTCTTGGCCCAGGTGACTTCTCAGGATTCCGGGACGACGATCGTGCAGCGTTTCGGGATGGTGCCGCTGCGACTGAGCGACCCGAGCGCCGAGATCATGGTCCCGACCCCCGCGATCGTGCAAACGGTTCAGGGGCCGCGCCGGGTTTTGGTGCAGCAGACTTTGCCGCCGCCCGGCGTGCCGATTTGGGCGACCGTGGTCACTTGCATGTTTTTGCACGGCGGCTGGATGCACTTCCTCGGCAACATGTGGTTTCTGTACATCTTCGGGGACAACGTGGAGGACCGCCTGGGGCACGTCGGCTACGCCTTGGCCTATTTGGCGACGGGGATCGCCGCCGGTCTGGCGCACTTCGCGGCCGATCCGACCAGCCCGGTCCCGACGATCGGTGCCAGCGGAGCGATCGCCGGCGTGATGGGAGCCTATGCGTTTCTGTATCCTCATGCCAAGGTCTTGGCGGTGCTGCCGATCTTCATCTTCTTGCACACGTTCGTGTTGCCGGCGCCGATTTTCCTGGGCATCTGGTTTCTCCTGCAGACGTTCAGCGGCATCGGGTCGATCACCAGCGGCGCGGCCGGCGGGGTGGCGTGGTGGGCGCACGTGGGAGGTTTCGTCGCCGGCGGGCTGTTGGCGGTCGCGGTGGGCCGATCGACGCTGGGGCACCAGGCTGTCACGGACAGGCGATTCTGAACTTCTGTCTTGCCAGCCGGCCGACTGCCACTCCGACCGGCCGGTTCCGACCGGTCGACCGGCTATGAATGTTTAAAGTCCTTCCTGGAAAGGAGTTAACGCTCGCGTGTCGTCTCTGGCACACGGCTTGCTCTAGAGCCCATCGCAAAGGTTCGGGCTGTCAGTCCGGCGATCGGGTGACGGCACAGTGGCGGACAGACGTCGCGATGCGGGACCCGCGCATTCCCACACGAAAACTTCACCACCCTTCTTCTTTCCGACTCAACGAAAGGTGTCACGGAAATGGCAACTGCCACGAAAACTCAGTCCAAGATCAAGCTTCAACCCCTCGGCGAACGCATCGTCGTCCAGCGTGAAGAGAGCGAAGACGTTACCGCCGGCGGCATCGTGCTTCCTGATTCGGCCAAAGAAAAGCCCGCCCGCGGAACCGTGATCGCGATCGGGACCGGCAAGCTTCTCGACGACGGCAGCCGCAGCGAGAGCCAACTCAAGGCCGGCGACCGCGTCTTGTTCAGCAGCTACGCCGGCGAAAACGTCGAGATCGGCGACGTCGAGTATTTGCTGATGCGTGAAGACGACGTCTTGGCCGTCATCGAGTGATGAGGCCCGGGGCCTCGGGTCGCCGGTGACAGGTTTCCGATCACGTCACCGGTCGCTCGCCGACGGCCCCGCCTTAGCCCGCTCGAACCCGAAACCTCGGTCGAACCCGAATTTTCAACACCCGTTATCCGAAACACCAGCTAACAGAGACCCCTTACTCATGTCCAAGATCATTGCTTTCGATCACGAAGCCCGTGAAGCGATTCGCCGCGGCGTTTCAAAATTGGCTCGGGCCGTCAAAGTCACCCTCGGTCCCAAAGGCCGCAACGTCATCCTTCAAAAGAGCTTCGGCAGCCCGACCGTCACCAAAGACGGAGTCACCGTGGCCAAAGAAATCGAATTGGAGGACGTCTATGAGAACATGGGCGCTCGAATGGTTCGCGAAGTCGCCAGCAAGACCAGCGACGTGGCCGGTGACGGAACCACGACCGCGACCGTGATGGCCGAAGCGATTTTCAACGAAGGCCTGAAAGCCGTCATCGCCGGCGTCAATCCGGTCCAGATGAAGACCGGGATCGAAGCCGCCGTCGCCGACATCACCAAAGAACTGCACGGCATGGCCGTCAAGGTCAAAGACCAGGAAGCCATGGCCAACGTGGCGACCATCGCCAGCAACAACGACCGCGAAATCGGCAACCTGTTGGCCGACGCGATGGCCAAAGTCGGCAAGGACGGCGTCATCACGGTCGACGAGGGCAAGAGCCTGCAGACGGAACAAGAGTGGGTCGAGGGCATGCAGTTCGACCGAGGTTACCTGTCACCGTACTTCGTCACCGACCCGGCCAGCATGGAAGCCGTGCTGGAAGACGCCTATATCCTGGTCTTCGAAAAGAAAATCAGCAACATCAAGGACTTGGTCCCGATGTTGGAGAAGGTCGTCGAAAAGGGCAAGCCGCTGTTGATCATCGCCGAGGACGTCGACGGCGAAGCCCTGGCGACCCTGGTCATCAACCGTCTGCGAGGCACCTTCACCGTCGCCGCCGTCAAGGCACCCGGCTACGGCGATCGTCGCAAAGCCATGATGGAAGACATCGCCATCCTGACCGGCGGTCAAGCGATCTTCGAAGCCTTGGGCACGAAACTGGAAAGCGTCGACCTGACGCACCTCGGCCGCGCCAAGAAGATCATCATCGACAAGGACAACACGACGATCATCGAGGGTGCCGGAAAGAGCAGCGACATCAAGGCGCGGATCGACCAAATCCGACGCGAGATCGAAAACACGACCAGCGATTACGATCGTGAAAAGCTGGAAGAACGTCTTGCCAAATTGGCCGGCGGTGTCGCCAAGGTCAACGTCGGTGCGGCGACCGAAAGCGAAATGAAGGAAAAGAAGGCTCGTGTCGAAGACGCGTTGCACGCGACTCGCGCAGCCGTTGAAGAAGGCATCTTGCCCGGTGGCGGCGTCGCCCTGCTGCGTGCGTCGTCCAAAGTGAAGCCCGCGAACCTGACCGATGACCAAGTCGTCGGTTACAACATTGTGCTTCGTTCCTGCCGCGCCCCGCTGACGATGATCGCCGAAAACGCCGGCGAAGACGGCGGCATCGTGTGTGAAAAGGTCATCGCGATGAAGGGCAACGGCGGTTACAACGCGCTGACCGACGAGTACGAAGACCTGGTCAAGGCCGGCGTCATCGACCCGACCAAGGTCACGCGGACCGCGTTGAGCAACGCTGCCAGCGTGGCCGTGCTGTTGCTGACCAGCGACGCTTTGATCGCCGAGAAGCCCAAGGCGGGCGGCGGCAGCGGCACCGGTGGCGATCACGACATGTATTGATCATGATCCGGATTCGCCTCCCGGCGGGTCCGATCGTTCGAAAAAGAAAGGCCGGCGAGGGAAAGTCCCGCGTCGGCCTTTTTTTTTATTCCGGCGGTCGAATTCGGTCCCGCCCGAAAACACAACCAAGTCACCCCATCCGATCGATGCCCGACTCCGACGACTGGTACGACTATCCTCAGTATTTCGACATGGTCTTTCGTGACGAGACGGATGACGAAGTCGCATTCTTTGAACAAGCGTTCCGTCGTTTCGCGGCCGGTCCGTTTCGACGTCGCCCGGTCAAACGGCTGTTGGAACCGGGGTGCGGCAGCGGTCGTCTGATCGCCGCGTTGGCCGCCAAGGGGTACGAATGTTGCGGGTTGGACTTGAACGAGCCGATGCTGCGGTACCTTCGACGACGGCTCCGCCGGGCCGGTTTGTCGGCCGAAACGGTTCGCGGCGACATGACGGACATGTGTTTCAAAAAGTCGGAGGTGTTCGATTCCGCCTTTTGCACTTTCAACACGTTCCGGCATTTGCAAACCGACGACGCGGCGATCGCCCACCTGCGCAGCGTCGCCGAGTGCGTGCGGCCGGGCGGCCTTTATATCCTCGGGTTTCATCTGATCCCGTTGGACGCTGATCCGGAATGCATCGAACGCTGGAGAGCATCCGCCGGCGGCACGTCGGTCCATGTGACCTTGAAGGTGATCGAATTCAACCGCCGTCGTCGCCAAGAAAAGCTGCGGGTGTCGATCAAGGCCACACGACGCAGCGGGGAGGTCAAGCGAATCCGCAGCGAATTTCCGCTGCGGCTGTACACGGTGTCACAAGCGAAACGGCTGTTGGCCCGCGTCGACGATCGGTGGGAGATCGCCGAGGTTTATGACTTTGACTACGACATCGATCAGCCCCGGATCCTGGACGACGATCTGACGGACGCATTGTTCGTGCTGCGGCGGCGGTAGCAACCGGCACGTCCTCACCAACTGGCACGTCTTCGCCGACCGGAACGACGCACGCCTCGGGTACCCGCACAGCGGATTTCGCTTCCGCTCGCCGGTGTCCCGCCGGGGGCCGGCCCGGTAATATTGCCGGCATGACACCAATGATGAAACAGTATCATGAGGCGAAAGCGGCTTGCGGCGACGCGATGCTGTTGTTTCGCATGGGCGATTTCTACGAGCTGTTCCTGGACGACGCGGTGACCGCCGCCCGCGTTCTCGGCCTGACGCTGACCAGCCGCGACAAAGACAGCGACAACCCGACGCAGATGGCCGGGTTTCCGCATCACCAGCTGGATCAGTACCTGCATAAATTGATCCGGGCCGGATACCGCGCGGCGGTTTGCGAACAAGTCGAGGACCCCAAGCAGGCCAAGGGCTTGGTGCGTCGCGAAATCACGCGGATCGTCAGCGCCGGCACGCTGACCGACGACGGGCTGTTGGACCCCCGCGAAGCGAACTATTTGGCTTGCGTGGTCTTGCCCGGCGGGAAAGAGCAGGACGACGCGAATCCGCTGATCGGGCTCGCTTGGGCGGAACTTTCCAGCGGTCGTTTCGAAGCCGGCGTTTTTCCGCGGGCTCGTCTGGAAGATGAACTGGAACGCATCGGCCCGGCCGAGGTCCTGTATCGCGAAGACGACGCCCGATTCTGCCCCGACACGACAGCCACGTGGGCTTGGACGCCGCGTCCGGCTTGGTCGTTCGCGGCCGACGCGTCCCGCGAAACCTTGTGCAAACAATTCGGCGTTCACAATCTGGACGGTTTCGGATTTTCGGCCGAGGAGGGCGTCGCGATTCGTGCCGCCGGTGCCGTGATGACGTACTTGCAAGAAACCCAGCCGTCGGGCCTGGATCACTTTCGCAGTCTGTCGTCGCACAAGCACAGCGAAGTGTTGCAGATCGACGCGGCGACGCGGCGGAGCCTGGAGATCACGCGGACCCTTCGCACGGCGTCGCGTGAAGGTTCGCTGTTGGACGTGATCGATCAAACTTGCACGCCGATGGGATCGCGGATGCTGGGCGATTGGATCGCCGCGCCTTTGATCCAACGGCGTCCCATCGAAGACCGATTCGACAGCGTCGCCGAATTCGGCGGAAACGAAAAACTCCGCGACGACGTCCGCAAAACGCTCAAACAGACGTTCGACTTGACGCGGCTGTTGGCCAGGTTGGCGACCGGGCGGACCGGACCGCGTGACTTGCAACAGGTCGCCGCGACCTTGGCGAACTTGCCGCCGCTGAAGGCACGACTGGTCGATCGCAAACCGGCCCGATTGATGGCGATCGAAGCGGGGTTGCATTTGTGTCCCGAATTGCGATCGACCTTGGAGAACGCGTTGGCCGATGAATGTCCGTTGTCCGCCGCCGACGGAAACTTTATCCGCGCGGGGTTCGACGAAGAACTGGACCAGCTCCGAGAGTTGGCCAAGGGCGGGAAAGCGTGGATCGCCGCGTACCAACAACGCCAGATGGATGAAACCGGGATCACCAACCTGAAAGTCGGCTACAACCGCGTGTTCGGCTATTACTTGGAAGTCAGCAACGCGCACCGCGATCAGGTCCCGGATTTCTTCATTCGCAAACAGACTTTGAAGAACGCCGAGCGTTACATTACACCGGAGCTGAAGGAATACGAAGAAAAGGTCTTGGCGGCGGACGATCGGGCGGCGTCGCGTGAACAGCTTTTGTTTCAAGAACTGCGTCAGAAAACGCACCAGCATTTGGCGGTGCTGCAAGAAGTCGCCGCATCGATGGCCGAACTGGATGTGTTATCGGCGTTGGCCGAGATCGCCCGCCATCGCGGCTGGGTGCGTCCCGAATTGACCGACGATTCGGTGCTACGGATCGAAGCCGGTCGCCACCCGGTCTTGGACGTGACGATGCCGCAGGGTCAGTTCGTCCCGAACGATTGTGTCCACTCGCCCGAATGCGGAATGATTTTGCTGATCACCGGTCCGAACATGGCGGGCAAGAGCACTTACATCCGTCAGGTCGCGTTGATCACCTTGTTGGCCCAGGCCGGTTCCTTCGT
>Ga0102938_10002623_pt1 | contig 13578 bp, 11 predicted proteins | sample SalPonR2_B_D2_MG_FD_84516 | JGI IMG/M metagenome (GOLD analysis project Ga0102938, IMG submission 84516) | Salt pond soil microbial communities from South San Francisco under conditions of wetland restoration - Salt Pond MetaG R2_B_D2_MG | ecosystem: Environmental > Aquatic > Marine >... | reverse complement strand
CGACCTATTCCTATTCGATCAGCCTGGCGGTGGCGCTGTGCGAGGGAGAGATCCGGCGCGTCGGGCGGATCTGGCTGGATGGCGTGGAACTCGATCGATCGACCGTGTCCATGCGGCTTTACACGGGCACGCAGGATCAGATGCCCGACCCCCTGATGGAGGCCGTCGAGGGCGCGGGGCAGGTGCCGGCCTACCGTGGTCTTGCCTATATCGTGTTCGAGGATCTGGATCTGACACCCTACGGTAACCGGGTGCCTCAGTTTGCATTCGAAGTGACCCGCGCCCCGCAGCCTGCCCGCGAGATGACACCGGCTGCAGCCGACATGGTGCGGGCCGTGGCCTTGATGCCGGGGACGGGTGAATACGTGCTGTCCACGCGGCCCGTCACCTACCGCAAGGGTTTGGGCGCGGCCGCGGCGGCCAATGTCAGTTCCGAGGGCGGCGGCACGGATTTCAACAAGTCATTGGAGCAGCTGCGCGATGTGCTGCCGAACCTGGCCTCGGTTTCATTGATCTATTCGTGGTTCGGCGACGATTTGCGGGCCGGGTCGTGTCGTGTGAAACCGAAGGTCGAGACTAACAGCCGCGACGGGGCCGAGATGCCCTGGCGGGCGGGCGGCATCGCGCGCTCCCAGGCCGAAGAACTGGCACAGATCGACGGCAGGCCCGTCTATGGCGGCACGCCCGCCGATGAGTCGGTGATCGAGGCGATCAAGGCGATCCAGTCCGGCGGCCAGTCGGTGTTGTTCTATCCGTTCCTTCTGATGGAGATCGTGGAGGGCAATGGCTTGCCCGACCCTTATGCCGAGAGTGGCGATCAGCCTGCGCTGCCCTGGCGCGGGCGGATGACGGGGGAAAAGGCGCCGGGTGTGCCGGGAAGCCCGGATCGCACGGCCGCCAACGCGGTTGCGGTCGATGCGTTTTTCGGAACCGCCACGGCGGCGGATTTCAGCGTCGGCGATGGCGTGGTGAGCTATTCCGGCCCCGCGGAGTGGAGTTATTCGCGGTTCATCTTGCATTGTGCCGCGCTGTGCGCGGCAGCGGGCGGGGTGGAAGCGTTCTGCATCGGCTCGGAGATGCGGGGGTTGACCCAGATGCGCGACCAACAGGGGTTTCCGGCCGTGGCGCGGTTTCGGGCGCTGGCGGCCCAGGTGCGCATCCTCTTGCCGGATGCCAAGCTGAGCTATGCTGCGGATTGGTCCGAATATTTCGGCTATCATCCGCAAGACGGATCGGGAGACGTGTATTTCCACCTGGATCCGCTTTGGGCCGATGACGAGATCGATTTCATCGCGATCGACAACTACATGCCCCTGAGCGACTGGCGCGATGGCACGGATCATGCGGATGCGGGGTGGGGTGAGATCCATGATCTGGATTACCTGAAGGCCAATATCGAAGGCGGCGAAGGGTTCGATTGGTACTATCCGACCGAGGAAGCCCGCGCGGCGCAGCGGCGCGAACCGATCACGGACGGCCTTTATGATGAGCCATGGACCTTTCGGTACAAGGATTTGCGCAACTGGTGGGCGCAAGACCACCGCGACCGGATCATGGGCCCGGCCGGTTGGGCGGTGCCCAACGGGGACCGGCCCGATTTGTGGGCGTCGTCCGGCGGGGCGACATTGACACCGGTTGCGGGCAGTTTCGTCGCCGGGCGATTTCAACATGCCGTCGAGATCGAGGACACCACGGGCAATTTCCTGTCGATGGCCCGATCGGATGATTTCCTTGCTCAGCAGGGCATTCCTTATGTGCTGCGCCTGTTCTACCGGGCAGGCACGGCCACGTCGGTGCGTGTGACGCTTGATCATCGTGATCCGAATCTTGCCTGGATCTACCTGACGGGTGCCCCGGGAAACATCGCACCGACCACCGTATCGGGCCATGTCGTTCAGCATGTCGAGAATATCGTGCACCCTGATGGCACGCATGAGCTGCGCTGCGAAATCATCCCGAAATCCACCGATATGGCTGCCAATTTCGGCTTTGGACCGGCAATGAACATCCCTGGCCAGACAGTAACCTTCGTGGGGCTGGAGGTGGTCGCGCGGGACTTGCTGATGACTGACTGGGTCCCTCGATCCAAGCCGATCTGGTTCACGGAAATCGGCTGCGGTGCGATCGACAAGGGCACGAACCAGCCCAACAAATTCGTGGATCCCAAGAGCTCTGAAAGCGCGGTGCCTCATTATTCAAACGGCCGGCGCGATGATCTGATCCAGGCGCAATACCTGCGTGCGATCATGTCGTATTGGGCGCAGCCCGGCGTGAACCCTGTCTCGGATGTCTATTCGGGACCGATGCTGAACATGGATCGCGCCCATGTCTGGGCGTGGGATGCGCGCCCCTGGCCCGTGTTCCCCAATGATCAGGAGCGGTGGTCGGACGGAGGGAATTGGACCCGTGGACATTGGATCACCGGTCGGATCGAGGCGGTTCCCCTGGGTCATGTGGTGGCCGAGTTGTGCGAGGCGGCCGGTGTCACGGAGTATGATGTGTCGCGGCTGTTCGGACTGGTCCGCGGCCATGTCTCGGGCGAGACGGAAAGCGCGCGGGCGCGGCTGCAATCGCTGATGCTGGCCTATGGATTTCAGGCGGTGGAACGGGAGGGCAATCTTGTGTTCATGCCGCTGCCGCGTCTGCCCGAGGCGGTGATCGATGTGGATCGCACCGCCCTGAACGAAGACGAGGAGGGCCGGGTGTCGCAAACGCGCGCGGCCGAGGCCGAGGCAGTCGGGCGTGTGCGTGTCGGTTTCGTGGCCGCCGAAGGGATCTATGATGAGCAGATTGCCGAGGCGGTTTTTCCCGGTGACGGATCTGATGCGGTCAGTGCCAGTGAGCTGCCCGTTGCCCTGACCGGTCCCGAGGGGCAGGCGATCGCCGAAAGGTGGCTGGCCGAGGCAAGGGTGGCCCGCGATCAGTTGACCTTCAGCCTGCCGCCGTCAAAGCGGGCGCTGGGTGCCGGTGCGCTTGTGGCCATGGAAGACGGGTCTACCTGGCGGATCGACCGGATCGACGATCGCGGTGTCCGGGCCGTCGAGGCCGTGCGGGTCGAGCCATCGGTGTTCGAGCCGTCCGATGCCGTCGAGGCCGTGGCGAAGGTCAATGAGTTCGTCGCACCTGTGCCGGTCAGCCCGGTTTTCATGGATCTGCCCCTGTTGACGGGCAGCGAAGTGGAGCATGCGCCGCACCTGGCGGTGGCCGCGGCGCCCTGGCCGGGCACGGTTGCGGTCTATTCCTCGGCGTCGGAGGACGGGTTCACCTTGAATACCCTGATCGAGCGGCAGGCTGTCGCGGGCGAATTGCAGACCCCGTTGGCGGCCGCGCGGGCAGGGGTCTGGGACAGGTCCGCGCCCATGCGGGTCCGGATCACGGGGGGCGCATTGTCCAGTGCCGAGATGAGTGCCGTTTTGAACGGGGCCAATGTCGCCGCGATCGGTTCGGGCGCTGACGGGGATTGGGAAGTGATCCAATTCGCCACCGCCACCCTGGTCGGCGAGGACCTGTGGGATATCGGTCTGCGTCTGCGCGGCCAGCAGGGCACCGATGGCGTGATGCCCGAGATCTGGCCGGAAGGCAGCGTGTTCGTCCTCCTGAACGGGGCGCCACAGCAGGTTGAGTTGCCGCTGTCGGCGCGCGGTCTGGCGCGACATTACCGGGTCGGACCAGGGCGGCGCAGCGTCGATGATCCCAGTTATGTGGAAACGGTCGCGGCCTTTGACGGCGTCGGGTTGAGGCCTTTTGCGCCGGCCCATCTCCGCGCGCGACATGACAATGGGGATCTTGTGATCAGCTGGATCAGACGCACGCGGATCGATGGCGACAGCTGGCTGGGGGGCGAGGTGCCGCTGGGCGAGGCGGTCGAAGCCTATCTTCTCCAGATCCGCGATGCGGCCGGCCTGCGCCGGGAGGTCAGCCTGGGTTCGGCGCACTTCACCTACACGGCCGCAATGCAGGCCGAAGACGCGCCCTTGACACCCTACTCAATAGAAGTCGCCCAAGTGTCCGAACGGTTCGGGCCAGGGCCATTTGCAAGGATTGAAGTCAATGACTGAGACACCCGTATTGTCCCTGCCGTTGCTGGCAGCCGCGCAGGCGCAAAAACATGTGACGGTGAACGAGGCGCTGAGCCGGATCGATGGCCTGGCACAACTGCGCCTGGTGTCGGTCAGCGTGACGGCCCCTCCGGCCGGGGCACCGGAGGGGGACGTTTACGCGGTCCCGCCCGGTGCCGTGAACGATTGGGCCGGACAGGATGGATCGTTGGCGCTGTCGCTCAATGGCGGCTGGGATTTCATCACCCCTCGGCGGGGGTGGCGCGCCATGGTCATGGATCAGGGGGTGCCGGCGATCTGGGACGGAGTGGATTGGCGGATCGGCGCGATAACACTGAGCGCCAGTGGGGCGGGCTTGCTGATGAAAAGCCTGGAGATCGATGTGCCCATTGCGGCTGGCGCCAGCGTGACGGCGCCCGTACTTTTCCCGCCGAGATCGATTGTGTTTGGTGTCACGGGGCGGGTCACGACAGAGATCACAGGCAGCGCAAGCAGTTGGGACCTGGGCGTTTCAGGCGATACGGGGCGGTTCGGAACCGGCCTTGGGACGGCCCTGAATTCCTGGGTCAACGGCCCCGCCGCGCCGATCGTCTACTGGTCGGCCACGGCGCTTGAGATAACGGCTGTGGGCGGCAGCTTCACGGGGGGGGACGTGCGCCTGGTCGCCCATTTCGCGGAATTGGCGCTGCCTGACCCGGTGTAACGCTTTGGAGATGGATGCTTCCATCGTGGACCAACGCCACTATCTGCGGTAGAATTACCCGACATGTGGCGAAGGAGCCCAAGATGGCAATTGCGCAGAAAAAACTTACCGGACTCGATCCGGTTTGGGATCGGATTTCCGATGAAGCGGCCCGCGCCGTGATCGAAGAGCCGCTTCTTGGCGGGGTCATTCACGGCTGCGTCCTGCACCACCGGTCGCTCGAAAATGCGCTGGCGTACCGGATGGCAGGCAAGCTGGCGTCGGGCGAGATGTCCGAGCAGATCCTGCGCGAGATCGCAGATGAGGCCTATGCCAACGATCCAAGTCTGGGTCAAGCGGCCCGCGCGGATATCGTTGCGGTCTTCGACCGTGACCCGGCCTGCCACCGATTCTTGCAACCGCTGCTGTTCTTCAAGGGGTTCCAGGCCGTTCAGGCCTATCGTATCGGCCATTGGCTGTGGCAGCAGGGGCGCAAGGATTTCGCCTATTTCATCCAGATGCGCGTGTCCGAGGTGTTCGGCATCGACATTCACCCCGCCGCACGGATCGGCAAGGGGATCATGATCGACCACGCCCATTCCATCGTCATTGGTGAGACGGCGGTGGTTGGTGACAACGTATCGATGTTGCATTCGGTCACGCTTGGCGGGACCGGCAAGGAAGAGGAAGACCGTCATCCCAAGATCGGCGACGGCGTACTGATCGGGGCAGGGGCCAAGGTGCTGGGCAATATCAAGATCGGCAATTGCAGCCGGATCGCGGCAGGTTCGGTCGTGCTGGAGGAGGTGCCGCCGTGCAAGACGGTGGCCGGCGTGCCGGCCAGGATCGTCGGTGAGGCAGGCTGCGCGCAACCGTCGATGAGCATGGACCATCTGTTTGGTGGTGCCGCAACGGATCACTGAATGATGCGGCGGGCTGGCGTCACGGCGGCGGCGATATGCCCGAGCCGTGCACAGCCTGTCCGGTCAGAGGTTGCGCGTGGTGAAATCGTCCTGGTCTTCGAGCCGGTCTAAGCCCGCCCATGTCCCTGCCGGGCAGCGTGCATGACGCGCCCGGCACGGCACTCCAATGTCCGCTGGACTCAGCCGGCAGCGCGCGACTGACGCTTGCGCTCGTGCGGGTCGAGGAAGCGTTTGCGCAGCCGGATGGCGTTTGGCGTGACCTCGACCAGTTCATCGTCGTCGATATAGGCGATGGCCTGTTCCAGCGACATCGTCACGGGCGTGGTCAGACGGACCGCCTCATCGGTGCCCGATGCCCGCACGTTGGTCAGTTTCTTGCCTTTGAGCGGGTTCACTTCCAGGTCGTTTTCGCGGCTGTGTTCGCCGATGATCATGCCGGTGTAGATCGGGGCCTGGGCACCGATGAACATCTTGCCGCGATCTTCGAGATTCCAGAGCGCGTAGGCCACGGATACCCCGTTTTCCATCGAGATCAGAACGCCTGCGCGGCGGCCCTCGATCGGGCCCTTGAAGGGTTCCCAGGCGTGGAACACGCGGTTCAGAACGCCGGTGCCGCGCGTGTCGGTCAGAAACTCGCCATGATAGCCGATCAACCCGCGCGAGGGCACATGGGCTATGATCCGGGTCTTGCCGGCACCCGCCGGTTTCATCTCCACCAGTTCACCCTTGCGGGTACCTGTGATCTTTTCGATCACGGCGCCGGAATATTCGTCATCGACGTCGATGGTGACTTCTTCGACGGGTTCCAGCCTTTGTTCGCCGTCATCCTTGAACAGCACCTGCGGACGGGAAATCGAAAGCTCGAACCCTTCGCGGCGCATGTTCTCGATCAGAACACCCATCTGCAATTCGCCCCGGCCCGCAACCTCGAAGGCCTCGCCGCCGGGTGTGTCGCTGACCTTGATCGCGACGTTTGATTCCGCTTCTTTCATCAGGCGCTCGCGGATCACGCGGGATTGCACCTTTTTGCCATCGCGGCCGGCCAGCGGGCTGTCATTGATCCCGAAGGTCACGGTGATGGTGGGCGGGTCGATGGGCTGTGCGTGCAGGGGTTCGTCCACGGCAAGCGCGCAGATGGTGTCGGCAACGGTCGATTTGGTCATGCCGGCAAGGCTGACGATATCACCGGCCAGCGCCTCGTCGATGTCTTGCTGCCCCAGGCCCCGGAAGGCCTGGATACGGGTTACGCGGAATTGTTCGACCTTTTCGCCCAGACGGCTGAGTGTCTGCACCGTCTGGCCGACCTTGAGGCGGCCGGTTTCCACGCGCCCCGTCAGAAGGCGGCCCACGAAGGGATCCGCACCCAGAGTGGTGGCGAGCATGCGGAAATCTTCGTTCTGGTGGGCAATCTGGCGTGGTTTCGGCACGTGATTGACGATCAGGTTGAACAGCGCGTGCAAGTCTTTTTGCGGCCCGTTCAGTTCATGATCCGCCCAACCGGCACGCCCCGAGGCATACATGTGCGGAAAATCCAGCTGGTCTTCGTCGGCATCGAGGGATGCGAACAGATCGAAAACCTCGTCCAGCGCGCGGTCCGGTTCGGCATCGGGTTTGTCGACCTTGTTGAGTACGACGATCGGGCGCAGCCCAAGCGCCAGAGCCTTGGATGTCACGAATTTCGTCTGTGGCATCGGGCCTTCGGCCGCATCCACCAACAGCACGACTCCGTCGACCATCGACAAGATGCGTTCCACCTCGCCGCCGAAATCGGCGTGACCGGGGGTGTCGACGATGTTGATCCGGGTGCCTTTCCATTCCACCGAGGTGGGCTTGGCGAAGATCGTGATGCCGCGTTCGCGTTCCAGATCGTTGCTGTCCATGGCGCGTTCGGCCACGGCCTGGTTTTCGCGGAAGGCACCGGATTGTTTCAGAAGGTTGTCCACCAGCGTTGTCTTGCCGTGGTCGACGTGGGCGATAATCGCAATATTGCGCAGGTCCATGGGGGCGGGGCCTTTTGGAGAAATCGGAGGGTTGGCCGAGCCGTTACAGGCTGGCGCGGGCTTTGGCTAGGGGCGAAGGAGGTTCATGCCGCATTCCGGTGGCGAAATCATCGATTATCGCCACCAGGGATCAGGTCTTCCACTGCCGCCACAGGGTCAGGGCGCACAGGCAGGCGAATGCCAGCGATACTCCACCCCATACCAGGCCGCTTGTCGTGTAGACCGTCGTCGTGTTCGGGTCATAGCAGCGACCAAGCTCGTTGAAGCAGTCGCGCCAGCGGTAGTACCGATTGTGGAAAACGATCCCGAACACAATGGACATGGCTGCGAAGGCCAGTGGCGCAAGGTACCGTCGCAGCCCCAAGTTCAGCTGATCTTGCGCAGGCGGATCACCACGTCGAGTTTTGCGATCTCGTAGCCTTCGGGAATGTCGGGCAGGGACTTTATCTGCAACTCGGCCTTTGGAGCGTCGGTCAGATGGCCGGTTTCCTCAAGGTAGAAATGCGGATGGTCATCCATGCGCGTGTCGAAATAACTGCGCGATCCGTCAACGGTGACTTCCTGCATCAGGCCTGCATCACAAAACGCCTTGAGCGTGTTGTACACCGTGGCCAGCGACACCTTGTCCCCGGATGCCATGACGGCATCATGAAGACCTTCGGCAGTTACGTGCCGGTTTTGCCCGTCGCCCACCAGAAGCGACGCCAGCGTCAGACGCTGACGCGTCGGGCGCAGATCGGCCTGAGCCAGCCATGTCTTGCTGCGTTCGAGTGCTTCGGGCGTCATCCGTGGGTCTTCCTTCGTGCTGACGGCTTTATATAGGACAATTCGAGCATCTGTTTCAATCTCTATCCGCCTGTGGTTTTGGAGCGGGCAGCGCACTTGCCAGCCCCGAACCCCCGATGCTAGACGTCCAGCCCATATAGAGAACAAATATTCTGGCTATCAGGCGGGGACACATGGCGGATTATCCCAAATCATTCGACCGCGAGGCATTGCTGGCTTGTGCACGCGGTGAGCTGTTTGGCCCCGGCAACGCGCAGTTGCCGGAACCCCCGATGCTGATGATGGACCGGATCACGGATATCTCGGATGATGGCGGCGCGCATGGCAAGGGACATGTGGTGGCCGAATTCGATATCACGCCCGATCTCTGGTTCTTCGGATGCCATTTCCCCGGCAATCCGATCATGCCGGGTTGTCTGGGTCTTGACGGTCTGTGGCAATTGACCGGGTTCAACCTTGGCTGGCGCGGCTGGCAGGGGCGGGGCTACGCGCTGGGCGTCGGGGAGGTCAAACTGACCGGCATGGTGCGCCCCGAGCGAAAGATGCTGACCTACTACGTGGATTTCACCAAGGCCATCCAGACCCGTCGTCTGACCATGGGGGTTGCCGACGGCCGGGTCGAAGCCGATGGAGAAGTGATCTATCTGGTCAAGGACATGAAAGTGGCGCTCAGCGAAAGCTGAGACGCCCGTGAACAGGGAGAACAGCCGATGCGTCGTGTCGTCGTTACAGGGCTTGGTATCGTCTCGCCCATCGGAAACAACGCCGAAGAGGTCATAGCCAGCCTGAAAGCCGGCACTTCGGGCATCGAGGCATCGCCCGAGATGGCCGAACACGGCTTTCGCAGCCAGATCGCCGGAACGCTCAAGATCGATGTCGCCGACCATGTCGACAAGCGCGCGCTGCGGTTCATGGGACCGGGCGCCGCCTACGCCCATATCGCGATGGGCCAGGCGATTGCCGATGCCGGCCTGGAAGACGCCGATGTGATGAACGAGCGGTCCGGCCTGATCGCGGGTTCGGGCGGGCCGTCGACCTCGGCGATGTTCACGGCGCATCAATCGGTTCTCAATACCGGCGCGACCAAGCGCATCGGCCCCTTCGCGGTGCCCAAGTGCATGTCGTCCACGATCTCGGCCAACCTTGCGACCGCCTACAAGATCAAGGGCATCAATTATTCCATCACTTCGGCCTGTTCCACGTCGCTGCATTGCATCGGGGCGGCCGCCGAACAGATCATGATGGGCAAGCAAGACGTCATGTTCGCGGGTGGCGCGGAAGAACTGGACTGGACGCTGTCGTGCCTGTTCGACGCGATGGGCGCGATGTCGTCCAAGTTCAACGACACGCCATCCCGCGCGTCGCGGGCCTTTGACGCGGATCGCGACGGATTCGTGATCGGCGGGGGCGGCGCGATCCTCGTCCTCGAAGAGTTGGACCGTGCCTTGGCGCGGGGTGCCAGGATCTATGCCGAAGTCACCGGTTTCGCGGCGACCTCGGACGGGCATGACATGGTCGCGCCCTCGGGCGAAGGCGGCGAACGGGCGATGCGGCTGGCGTTGCAGACCCTGCCAGAGGGGCGGTCGATCAGCTATATCAACGCCCATGGCACCTCTACCCCGGTGGGCGATGTCGGTGAGGTCGAGGCGGTGCGACGCGTATTCGGTCAGGGCACGACGCCGCCGATATCCTCGACCAAATCCATGACGGGCCATGCGCAGGGGGCGGCGGGCGCGCTTGAGGCGACGTTCTGCCTCTTGATGCTGGATGGCGATTTCATCGCGCCCTCGATCAATGTCGAAACGCTGGATCCGGCCCTTGATCCGGCCGAAATCGCCACCGCGTTCAGGGCCGATGCCGGCCTGGATACGGTGATGACCAATTCCTTTGGATTCGGCGGCACGAATGGTTCGATGCTGCTGAGCCGATTTGAGAAGTGAGACCCTGAGCATGGCGAATTTGATGGCTGGCAAGCGCGGTCTTGTGATGGGTGTCGCCAATGACCGCTCGATTGCCTGGGGCATTGCCAGGGCGCTGCATGCCGAGGGGGCGGAGCTGGCATTTTCCTACCAGGGGGAGGCGTTCGGCAAGCGGGTGGAGCCGCTGGCCGCGTCGGTCGGCAGCAATCTTCTGGTCGACGTGGACGTGATGGACGATGCCTCGATGGACGCGTGTTTCGCACAGCTGAAACAGACATGGGGCAGCCTTGATTTCGTGGTGCATGCCATCGCCTTTTCCGACAAGGCGGAATTGACGGGGCGCTTCATCAACACCTCGCGCGAGAATTTCCGCAATTCGCTGAGCATCAGCTGCTTTTCGTTCATTGACGTGGCGCGTCGCGCGTCCGAGTTGATGCCCGACGGCGGCAGCCTGATCACGCTGACCTACCAGGGGTCGAACCGCGTGACGCCGTATTACAACGTGATGGGGGTGGCCAAGGCGGCCCTGGAATCGGCGGTGCGCTACCTGGCCAATGACCTTGGACCGCAGGGGATTCGCGTGAACGCGATCAGCCCCGGGCTGATGAAGACCCTGGCGGGCGCCGCGATCGGTGGCGCGCGCAAGACCTTCAAGACGACCGAGATGAACGCGCCCCTGCGATCGAACGCGACACTGGAGGCGGTGGGCGGCACGGCGGTCTACCTGGCATCGGCGTATGGCGCATGCACGACGGGAGAGATCGTGACCGTGGATGGCGGGTTCCATGTGCTGGGCATGCCGCAGCCCGAAAACCTGTGATCTGACCGACCCGGCGGTGCGCGTGCCGCGCGTCGGGTTTGCCTCGCTGCGCTCAGGTGCCGGGGGCTCTGCCCCCGGGCGGCTGCGCCGCCGTCCCCCGGGATATTTCCGAAACGAAGAAGGGGCTGGCGGCGCCGCCGATCCGGTCAGGCGACCTTGACCAGTTCGACCGCGAAGGTCAGGTCCTTGCCGGCCAGCGGATGATTGGCGTCAAGCGTCACGTGGGTGTCCGATACCTCGGTCACGGTAACCGGCATGGCCTGACCATCGGGGGTCTGGACCTGTAGCTGGGTGCCGAGGTCGAGCGGGATGTGATCTGGCACCGCATCGCGCGGGACTTGTTGCATCGCCTGGTCATTGCGCGGGCCATAGGCCCGGTCGGCAGGGATGGTGACGGTCTTCGTGTCGCCCTCGGACAGTCCGTCAAGGGCGGCTTCGAGGCCGGGGATGATCTGGCCCGCGCCCATTTCGAAGGTCAGCGGATCGCGACCTTGCGAGCTGTCGAAGGTGGTGCCATCGGCAAGGGTGCCTGTGTAGTGAATGGAGACGGTGGTTCCGGCTTTGGCCTGGGTCATGGATTGCTTTCGGGGATTGGTGTGACTTGCGGCGCGCGGGTCGATCTGTGCGCCCGGTCTGTGGCGCGCCTTGGCTCAGGGGGCTTTTGTACTGCGTAATGGCGCGAAAGGAAACCGGGAGACACAAGGAATTGTCGCGGCGGCGGCTGTGTGCGAGTGTCGCGCCATTGGGGGCAGGAGCGCGCATGTCACGGATCAGCACAGTTGTCTTCGATGCTTATGGCACGTTGTTCGATGTCAGCGCGGCGGCGCGCGCGTTGGCCGAGGCGCCGGGCAATGCGGCCTTTGCCAAGGTTTGGGTGCAAGTGGCCAATGACTGGCGGCTCAAACAGCTGCAATATTCGTGGCTGCGTGCGATCACGGGCGAATATTGTGATTTCTGGCAAGTGACGCAAGACGGGCTGGATTGGGCTCTGGCGCGGGTGGGCATGGAGGAGTCCGGCCTGCGCGAGGCGCTTTTGGGTCTGTATTGGGAGCTTCGGGCCTACCCGGAAGTGCCCGCGATGCTGGCGGCGCTGAAAGCGGGCGGGAAGACCACCGCGATCTTGTCCAATGGCAGTCCCGCGATGCTGGACGGGGCGGTATCCTCGGCAGGTGTGGGGGGCTTTCTGGATGCGGTTCTCAGCGTCGAGGAGGTCGGCAATTTCAAACCCGATGCCCGTGTCTATGACCTGGTCGGGGCGCGGTTCGGCTGCGCGCGCGACGAGGTTCTGTTCGTGTCATCGAACGGGTGGGATGCGGCCTCGGCGGCGCGTTATGGCTTCACCACGCTTTGGGTGAACCGGGCGGGGGAGCCGGTGGATCGTTTGCCGGGGCGTCCGGCCCACATGGCGCGCGACCTGACAGGTGTTCCGGGCATGGTCGGTCTGTGATGGAGTATGTGACGGCAGCCGACGGCCTGCGCCTGGCCTACCGGGACCAGGGCAGGGGCCGCGCGCTTTTGTGTTTGCCGGGCCTGACCCGCAACATGGAGGATTTCGAACCGGTCCTGGATGCGTTCGGGGACCGTGCGCGTATCATCCGCATGGATTTCCGGGGCCGTGGGGCGTCTGATTTCGGGGATCCCGCCACCTACCAGATCCCGCAGGAGGCGGCGGATGTGCTGGCGTTGCTGGATCATCTCGGGTTGGAGAAGACGGCCATCCTTGGCACCTCGCGCGGGGGGCTGGTGGCCCTGGTCCTTGCGGCGATGGCGCCGGATCGTCTGTCGGGCGTGATCTTCAACGATATCGGCCCCGAGATCATGCCGCAGGGCCTGGCCTACATCATGGATTACCTGGGTCGCCCACCGCGCTTTGCGTCGTTGGCGGAGGCAGCCGCCGCGCTTCCGGCCCATTACGCGCCGGCGTTTCAGGATGTGCCGGATGCGACCTGGGCGGCCTTCGCCCGCAGGGTGTACCGCGAAGAGGGGGGCAGGTTGCATCTGCGCTATGATCCGCGCCTGCGCGAGGCCGTGGCGCCCGCGTTCGAGCCGGGGGCGGTTGCACCGGATCTGTGGCCGTTATTCGACGCCCTGGCGGGCAAGCCCCTGGGTCTGATCCGGGGGGCGGCCTCCAACCTGTTGTCCGCTGACACGGCGGCCGAGATGCGGCGCCGCCGGCCTGACATGGCCTTTGCCGATATTGCGAAACGCGGCCATGTGCCGTTCTTGGATGAACCCCAGGCCATCGATGTGATCGCCGCGGTGTTGGAGAAACTGGAATGACGGATCTTTCGATGATCGAAGCGGCGGCCCTGCGGGCGGACGGGGTGGTGCGCCGCACGCCGCTGTTGAGTTCGCCCTTTCTGGATGAGATCGCGGGGCGGCCTGTCTAT
>Ga0102938_10002622_pt1 | contig 13583 bp, 13 predicted proteins | sample SalPonR2_B_D2_MG_FD_84516 | JGI IMG/M metagenome (GOLD analysis project Ga0102938, IMG submission 84516) | Salt pond soil microbial communities from South San Francisco under conditions of wetland restoration - Salt Pond MetaG R2_B_D2_MG | ecosystem: Environmental > Aquatic > Marine >... | reverse complement strand
GTTTGTTTTACATTTTGTATATATATCATGACAAAAGGAGACCGTCATGCAAGTAAAAGCGTATCGTTTTATTCTTTTCATACTCATTCTGGCTCTCGGAGCAGGTCTTGGCTACGGTACCAGCACAGGAAATTATATGATTGCTTTAGTGGCCCTGCCGGCGGCGATTATAATCCTGCTGGTCCTAAAGCCCTTAGTCCGTGTAGTAACCGAGGATGAACGCAGCTACCGCCTTGCCGGGAACGCCGCACGCTGGGCCTTCTCTGTGTTCGTTGTAACTGCCGCGATTGCCTCAAATGTACTCATCGCACTTGGCATCCGCGGTGCCGAAGCTGCCGGAGAAACCCCTATGGCCGCCCGGGCCATGACAATCGCCGGGACTACGCTTTCGCTGGCGGTGGCCTTTGTCTTTTTCGTCTACCTGATCGCCTACATTGTGTACAGCCGAAAAAGCTGAGGAGAGGCACCCAATGAAAACACATACCATTACCAACCGAATCAAGGTATGGCGCGCCGAATACGACCTCACCCAACAGGATTTGGCCGACAAAGTCGGGGTCACCCGCCAAACTATCAACGCCCTTGAGAAGGGAAAATACATTCCCTCTCTGGAACTGGCATTTAAGATCGCCCGCCTCTTCGATGCGTCTATTGAAGAAGTCTTTCATTACCCTGATTAACGGCCTTGATCACATAAACTACCCGGCGGCGGATTATAGAAGATTCAGAACAGCTTTCTCTTTTATGTCCTTCCAACTAACCACATTCATTTGATTACGCACCAAATTTTCTTGCCCCCCGTAAATCAAAAACAGAGAAGATGGTCTGGTACCGCTGAGCTTTGCCCAATATGCAAGACCATCAAAATATTTTTCCTGCAGAGTTTTCCCTGATTTGATTTCTACTCCGTAATGCTGAGTGCCGATGTCGACAATTAAATCTATTTCTTTCTGATGATTATCCCGCCAATAGTAAAGCTGCAATTTTTCGCCAAAGTTGAAATTGTACTTGATGAACTCATTTACTACGAACGTTTCAAAAATATTTCCCTTGAGAAAATGATAATCTATCTCATCTCTCTTTCTAATCCCGAGAAGATTGCACACGAGGCCTGTATCTGAAAAATATACCTTCGGGTTTTTTACGATTCTCTTGTTATAATTTTTATGATAGGGCTGTAGTTTATATATTAAAAAACTCGCCTCTAGAACGGAGATCCATTCTTTGGCCGTATTATGGGATATTCCACATTCTTCGCCTAGGGCTGAGAGATTTAACTCTTGTCCGGTCCTGCCCGCTAATATTCTAATAAATTTCAAAAAATCATCTAGGTTTGTTATCCTTTTTATGTGCCGCACATCTTTCTCTACATAGGTTGAGATGTAATTTTTGTAGAATGCCTCGGGCCTTATATTTTGATCATATATCCGCGGGTACATTCCAGTATAGAGCACGTCGTTAAGGCTTCCCGCGTGCTGTGCACTCTCACTTACCGTAAAAGGCATTAGTTTCGCAATTCCTACTCTTCCAGCGAGGGATTGACTTATATACTCCATGAGGAGAAAGTTGTGTGAGCCTGTGATAATTATCCTTCCGTTTTCCCTTTGATTGTCTGCATGCGTTTGCAGATACGAAATCAAATCCGGGACCCGCTGTATCTCATCAAATATAATGTTACTATGGTAGCGCTCTAAAAAACCCCTCGGGTCATTCTGAGCAAACTCCCGGTGATCAATATCCTCCAGAGAAATATATTCATAGTCGGAAAAGATTTTTTTTGACAACACAGTCTTTCCTGATTGACGCGGACCTACTATTGCAACTACTGGAAACTCGTTCTTCAAAATATGTATTTCCGCTTCTATTTCTCGATCTATCATAAATATATCATAACAGATTTGTACTATTTGTCAATTGGAACAATAATTTGTACATATTATCTTAAACATTTGTCCGTGCACATTTGTCAAAAAGGCCGCTTTTACAGCCGCTTGTAGCAAAGCGCATTTTTAGAGTATATTCCCTCTCATGACAGAAAAAAAGAAAATAGCCCCGCCCACTTTCCGTGAACTCATCGCCCTGGCCCTGCCGATGATCGCCAGCCAGGCCTCCGAGACTATGATGCTCTTTGTCGACCGCCTCTTTCTCAGCTGGTTCGGCAAGGTCTCCATTGCCGCCTCAATGAGCGGCGGGTTGTCGGCTTTCGTATTCACCGCTTTCTTCGCCGGTACTGTCGGCTACACCAACGCCATTGTCGCCCAATACTACGGCGCCGACCGCAGCGACCGTTGCGTGGAAACCGCCACCCAGGGCCTTTATCTGTCCCTTGCCTTCCTTCCCTTCCTGCTGGCCCTGATCCCGATGGTACAAAAACTGTTTGTAGTGGTCGGCCATTCTCCCCAGCAAATTGAACTTGAATACGTTTATTTCCGGATACTCATGTGGGGCGGCATATTTGTACTGCTGCGGCAAGTGCTGGTAGGCTTCTTTTTGGGGATCGGCCAAACCCGAATTGTAATGGCCGCCAACCTGATCGGCATGTGCATCAATATCCCCTTAAATTACATTCTAATATTCGGCAAGCTCGGCTTCCCTGCCCTCGGCATCCGCGGTGCTGCCATCGGCACCATCGCCGGCAGCGCCACCATCTTTCTCATTTTACTGACAGCTTACCTGCATCACCAGTATTACCGCGACTATGGCCGCTTCGGCCGCTGGAAAATCTACCCCACGCTTATGCGCAGGCTGCTTCGGTTCGGAATGCCGGCGGGGGCTGAGCTCTTCTTAAATGTGTTCGCCTTTAACATATTTGTGCAGCTGATGCACTCAATGGGCCCGGATGTGGCCGCCGCAGTGACCATCACCTTTAACTACGACATGGTCGCCTTTATCCCAATGATCGGCCTCGGCATCGCCGTTACCTCCCTGGTCGGCCGGCAGATGGGAGGCGGCAATCCCGAAGGGGCCCGCAAGGCGACCTACCTGGCCGCTAAGGTTGGCTACTCCTACGCCCTTGTCATGATGCTGCTGTTCGTATTCGGCGCCGGTGGGCTGGTGAGCGTCTTCACCGGGGCCCTGACCTCCGAAGATACCGCCCTAATCGATCTCGCCAAAACGATGATACGCCTGGCCGCAGTGTATACCCTGGCCGATATCACCCAACTTGTTTTTTCCGGGGCCCTGAGGGGTGCCGGGGACACCCGCTTTGTCATGTACCTCTCGGTGGGCATGCACTGGCTGCTCGGTATCGCCGCTGTGGTACTGATACGAATCGTGGAGGTACCGCCGCTGCAGATGTGGATCTTCTTCATCGGCTTTGTAGTGGTCCTCGGCAGCCTGATCTTTCTGCGCTTCCGCTCAGGCCGCTGGGAACAGATCAAGGTAATCGAAGAGGAAGAGCTGCTCCCCGAAATCCACCAGCCCGAAATAAAAACCGAGGCTAAGTGGATGTAAACCCGGCGGTACTCCCTGCCGCGTGTGCCCGCTACGCCGGGCACACAAAAAGCCGGCCGTGCGAAATTATCGCAAAACGGCCGGCTTTTTTGTTAGGTACATATTTTCAATGAAAAAGTTTTTTAACTAGTCGTCCTCATCAATCTGTATACCAGTAGTCTTTTCGCCGGCACTTACAGTTACATCAGCTTTGTCGACTTCTGCGCCGCTGCCTTCAATGTAGTTACCTTCTGCATCGTACTGTGCAACTACCAGATCGTAGGTCCCTGCTGCAAGAAAGGCGAGCGTATATCCGCCATCTTCCGCATCTCCGGCGGAAACAATTGAACTTGTGACCGCGCCGCTGAACTCGTTGGTTATTTCCTCAGTTGTTTCATCCACGGTGCTGCTGGTCTCAGTTGAGCTGTCGAAACTTCCATCTCCATAGGCGTAGACTACCATTGAAGCAGGTGCAGTATCCTGACCAGTGTAGTTAACCGTACCGCTTATTGATCCGGCCTCGTTTTCAACGATAAGGCGGAGTACCGGCTTGAGGATAAACGCTTCCTTCTGGGGGCGTTCAACAAGGGCTTCACTTAAAACAAAGTCTGCAGTTAGTGCGATGGTACCGTTCTCCGGCACTAGAAAGGGTGTGTCGGCAGTAGCTTTATAGCCGGTTTGTTCACCACTTGGAATAAAGAGGGGCGCATCGGCACCCTCATCATAAGTGTCATTCTCATCATAACTGACCCAGCAGCCGCTGTTTCCGGAAAAGGGATTTCCCTGTGTCGGTTCTTCCGTTGAGGAGAGCATGAACCGGATCTGTTCATACTGCCCTGCCGGGAGGCTTAAGGTTCCAAGAAGTGCCGATTCACCGTTGGTAAGCTCTAACAGGTTGTAGGTCTGGGGTCCATCAAATCCTTCCATTGCAACCCAGCCTCCATTGTTGTATTGGACCTCATCAATTGTGATATACACACCGTCAATGTCTGTGTCATTTACCGGGGCATCGGTGATAGACAGCTCAACTGCCCCGCTGTCGCTTCCGTTCAATTCGCATCCTACAAACATCAAAGCCGCACTTAGCATTAAAAGCCCTACTAGTGTAGTGACAAGCTTAATTCTCTTCTTCATGATTGTCCTCCATTAAGTGGTTCTTATATAGATATACACAACCACGACATGGAGGTTTTAAAATGCGTATTCAACACCGGCACTTAACCCAATGTTCCACCCCTCGTAGGCGGGATCATTAGAGACTGTCTTGCCGACGTTCATACTGGCGATTACATACAGTTTGTTGTTGGGGGTCCAGTCGAACTCCACCCTGCCGCCCATATCAACCAGCAGCAGTGGATCCGGGCCAAGCGAACCGTCTTCTTTGGAAGCCCTTCGTTCTACATACCTTTGCGAATCAGCGTACAGTGAGGAAGTGAGACCGATTTGCCGCGTAGGGCTCCAGGAGAAATCCCCCTCGGCGAGGACAAAGACAGTATCCGTACCTTCAGTTTCCAGGAGTGCATCGGAGAGATACTGCTGGTCATTTGAAGCCCGAGTGCCTGCGCTGAATACCACACTCCAGTCCGCAAAATAGCCTGCAAGGCCGTTCAACTCCACATCTGCAGAGGCAAATAGATCGGTCCTGGAGGCTGCACCATCGAAGGCAGTGATTTCAGAGGGATAAATTTCAGACAAATTTTCCGTATACTCGCCGCTCCACATTTCAGCCTTTCCGGTCACTTCAAACCGATATCCCCTCTTTATTGACGGATCGTATACAGTACCAAGGCCAATCTCATGGGCACTGCGGTCCTGTACACCCGCCTCCTGGTATAAATAGTAACCGGAGTAGCGGAGATAGGGATGTACAGGAGTATTGTAGTGGGGGCCTTTCCAGAGATTGTACTGTGCGCTCCATACGGGCCGGAGGATGGTACCGTAATCCTCATCATCAAGTGAAGAGGAAAGCCCCGATTCAATAAGCAGGGTCCCCGCCGGGACCGGAAAGCCCAGGGAGCCCTGCAGGTATTCACTGTCCCTTAACAGTCCCCCCTCATACTGTGAATATTTTGCACTGAAATTTCCGGATAAGGCAGCATACCCACCCTCGGCGAGGGTACTGCGCCAACTTCCCACACCGTATATCCCGTACCAGAATTGATTGTTGTATTCCAGGGAACTCCCCAGAATGAAGGTAGGAGGAAAAGCGAAAACCGGTACTGCAGCGTAGAACAAAGCGACTAAAATTAAAAGCAGGCTTTTCTTTACATAAATTTTAGTTTTCGTATCGGGCCCCATCTTACCCCTCCTCATTTTTGCGTTCACTTTACCTCAGGATTTTATTAGAGAGCTCATCTATGCTGCGTGAGTGTGGTGCTGCTGAAACAATTCGCCCAACTAATTCCTCCGGCCGCAGCCGCTGTCTCCTGGCCACGCGGAACAGCTCAATCACGCCCTCATATTCAGACTTGTGTATTTCCGAGAGCACCAAGGATTCCACGACCCTTTTTGCACTGTCTTCAGTAAGGCCCCACTCAAAGAGCGAGACGTAGAGGACCGAGGCTGATCTAAAATCATCAGGCTTTGTGCTGCAGGCTTCAACCAGTGTATATAATTCTTGAGGATCCATTCCGGCGGCCAGCATATTCGCAGCCCGCTTCCACCGGGCCGTTTCACCGATAAATTCCTCTGCCTTTGAAAATTGCTCAAACAGACTTCGGGCTGTGCGCAGATTCTCTATATCATTACTCAATGCCCGCTCCAAGCGGGGTACGGAAACCCGCTTGGCCACGCCTTCACGCACCCTTGGGATCAATAGCTCCCCGGGAATTCCAACTGACCCTGCATAGTCTAGAATCTCGGCAATCACCGATGATTCTTTCTCGGTATATCCGTTATCAATGAGAATCCCCTTAACTGTCTGTGTGGGGCCGAAGCTGGAAGTATCAACTTGTTCCGCCCACAGACAGGGGGGGCGCAGAAGGACAAAAAAAATGAGGAAGCTAAAACTGAGGATAGGTAAAACTTTTTTGTATCCCTCAACGTGCATGATCGGGCTTATCCGGCCTCCCTGGTGGTAGATCTGGTGCATTTTCACCTGCATCAACACTATTTTCACTCGTGTGGGGCCCCGGCTTGTTGCGGGAGGATGCCTTTTCCTGTGTACGCACACGATTTTCCATTGCAGTATTTATGCGATTCTTGATCTGTTCACGGACCTGCTCTCGAAGCTGTTCACTGTCTTTCTCTTTCATTGTATCAGGCCCCTTGTTTTTGCGAAACTCCTCTATAGAACGTACCGCTTCCCGGGTACCCTCAAAACTTGCTCGGGCAATTTCCCTTCGATCAAACCCCAACTGGCCCATGGTGTGGGTCATCTTCGCCAACTGAAATGCAAGGTCGGCCTTCTCCGCCCCCGCCAACTGCTGCCTGTTTTGATGGGCAAGCTGCAGGGCCATTGCAACGACCTCCGGGTCCGCCGACTCAATCTCGTCCCAGTTCTGCTCTTCCGCCCTCTCCTGAATTTGATTTAAGTCGTCTTCCGTCCAGCCCGCCTTCCGCAGATGATCCAGGGTCTCTCCAAGAACCTGGGGAATACCACCTTCGTCATCTTCACCGCTTTGAGCAGCTTGAGCAGATAGATGTACAGCCCCTAGTATAGATACTGTTACTACTAATAACACACTAATTACCACTCTATTTTTCATACTCTCCACCTCCTAGTGAGAGGGCCTTTAGATATCCAGAATAGAATTGGTCCCTCCAAAGCCGTCCTTCACCTTTAAGGGCGCTTTGGGGTCGGGAATCCACTTTTCACCGTTTATAAGAAACTGATACTGGTACTCCCCGCCCTCTTCTATGTGAATACTCAGTTCCCATATACCGTCTCCGTTTTTATCGCGCATCTGATGTACCTCCGGGTCCCATTTGTTCCAGTCGCCTACGACGGCCACATTTTCAGCCTCGGGGGCCTCTAAGGTAAGGTGGACGGTGATACGGTGGTTCCCCTCCTGAACTCCGGGCTGCTTTGTTTCCGCACTTGCCTGCTGCTTTACCCCCGGTTCCGACTGGTCATTTGATTCACCCTGGGCTGTCATACTCTGGGATGTCATACCCGGGCTTGTCCGGCCGAAACCGCCTCTGCCGGTGACCATCAGCGTCACAGAGACGGAGAAAAACACCAAGAGCACCGCCGCAGCTGCGTGCAGGGCATATCTACCGAACCTGGGGCTGTGAGGCCGTTCATCTTCCTTGTCTTTATTATCTGTAGTAAAGGAGGCATGAATTATATGGGGCTTTTCATCTTCAATCCGGTCCATCACAGAGGAAGTGATCCGGTCCACTGCCTGATCCGAAACTTCCGGTTTTAATGCCCCCTCAGTAAAACCGAGCCTCAACGCCTCGGCAAAGGCTGCACAGCGGGGGCACTCTGAAAGGTGTCTGGAGACAGCATCTTCAGGGCCCAGGCTCTGGTAGAGGCCCTGCGTCCCGTTCTGATCCTGGTCAACAAGACTCTCGGCGTAATTAAGTACTATGTCTCTACACTCTTTACAATCCATCATCTTCCTCTGGTATAATATACGCAGAAATTCTATCTACGTTTCATTCCCACCCCAAGTTCTTCATCTCTTTTATCAGTTTTTGGCGCGCCCTTCGCAGATACGTTTTAACCGTGTTCTCCGGTAGATCAAGATAGTAGCTTGTATCCTTCACGGATTTTCCCTCCACCATTCTTAGGACAAAGACCTCTTTGTATTTTTGGTCCAGCTTGGAAAGCGCTATTTGTGCCAAGCCCTCGCCCTCCCGTTGAATAGCTGTTGAGTCGGGGGAGGCAGTTTTTCTATCCCTTCGAATTGCTTCGTCCGTACTTTCTTCATAGGGCGTACTGTCATGACCATCACTCTTTTTCTTTCTATTCAGAGAGCGCAGATGGTTCACCGCAATCGTATAAATCCATGAATAAAACCTACGGGAGGTATCAAAGGAAGAGAGTGATCGGTAGGCCTTCATAAATATATCTTGTACTGCATCCTCAGCGGCATGCGGGTCCCCGAGCATTCGGTAGCACAGCGAGTACAACACGGGGGTATATCGGCGGACAATACGGCTGTATGCCTCTACCCGGCCCTGTTGAACGAGTTCTATGTCCTGGCTGTCCTTTACACTTTGGTCTTCCGCCACCTACTGTGCCACCCTCTCACTCTTCTTCTCTTTAATATCCCTTTTGCTCTTGTTCAAATTCTTCAATAAAACGGTTTAGGAGATTATCATCAGCCTCTACTTTCATGATGGGATCCAAATTCCTGAACAGGGTGAGGACTTTAGAGCCCCTGCTGGTTTTCTCTTTTTGACTCGGTATAAGGATTTTCGATAGGTCACGATACTCTTTTCTTATTCTCTCTATTTCAGCTTTTATCTCTTCGGTACTCATCAATTCTACATAACGCATTGGTGTCCCCCCTTTGTTCATATACGCACTTTCTTTGTGGAGGTTTCAAAAAAATGACTTTTTGGATAAACAAATAGTATCCAAGGGGGCGAGTGTTACTGCAGCTGCGAGCTCAATTCGCCGCGTCGATCCACCACTTCGGTTATTACGTGATCATCCGAGCGTTTTATGCGTAACAACCAGCCCCGAACATCCGGAGAAAACCAGGCGTGGAGTGCATTTTCCCCCGTGCCGCTGCGCATATGCACCGCCCGTATCCAGCGGCCGTCGATCAGCTGGGCCTCTTCTCCCAGGACCTGCATACCCGCATACAGCGGGTTCAACTGGGACTGGTACTCCTCCCGGCGAAGCTGATCGAACCAGCTCGGCGGACCGGGGGTCGCGCTGGTGGTCGCCTGTCCGGGGCTGGTCTGTGCCTCTCCGCCGTGCACCTCACCATCGTGTGCCTCAGCGCCGGTGGCGGGGGCCGATTCGGCCAGCATTTCGGTATAGAAGGGTTCACGGCTTATTTTCTCACCGGAGGCGTTGTTTTTCAGAAAGATCTGTCGGGGAACGGAATTGAGGTCGGTAAAGTATTCGCAGATGAAGTCGATGTCTCCGCTGCGGTAACTGAAGTGCCACCAGAGCCCCTTACCCGGCACTTCCCGAAGGAGGCCGCGGGTAATTTCGGCATGCTGCATCCCCTTCTCGTCGTACACGGCCAGGGTAACGGAGCGGCCGGGCTCGTAAGGCCCCTTTTCAAGCCAGGCCAAAGTGGCCAGACGGTCCTCAAAAATAGGGTCGCCCCACAGATAGGACTGCAGGTTTTCAGCTAATGCGGAGTATTCCCGGAACTGTACCAGGGCCTTGATCAAATCCTCGCGGGTGTACTCATGTTCGAAAGGCGGCAGGGTGGCCGGTTTTTCAGGGCCTATAAGGCCTGCGGTTTTTTCAGCTTTCGGTTGGTCGGAGGGCGCCGACTCAGGGCTCGGGCCCGGTGCAAGCATCCGTTCGATGGATGTACAGCCGGTAAACAGCAGCAGAGCAGAGATCAACAGTACCGCCGCACGGCGCATGATTCTTTTACCCATAGTGCACCTCCAGAAGTGTGCAGTTTAGCCGGATTTTAGGGACAATGCAATCCGCCGCCGCTCAGTGTCGACTTCAAGTACCCGCACCTGCAGGTGCTGCTGCAGCTTGACTATCTCGCTTGGATCGCGGACAAAACGGTCGGCCATTTCGCTTATATGCACAAGGCCGTCCTGTTTTACCCCGATGTCCACAAAGGCGCCGAAGCGGGTGATGTTTGTGACAATACCTGGAAGGACTTGCCCCGGATGGAGGTCGTCAATAGTGTGCACCTCCTCGGAAAAGCTGAACTCCTCCAGCGCCTCCCGCGGGTCGCGCCCCGGCTTTTCCAGCTCAGAGAGAATATCCTTCAGGGTCGGCAAGCCGACCTCTTCGGTGAGATAAGATTCCAGGCGGATGTCCCGGCGTCGCTCTGGGTCCTGCATCAGCTCGGCCACGCTGCAGCCCTGGTCGGCGGCCATCTGCTTGACGATGCCGTAGGATTCGGGGTGGACCGCCGAAGCGTCCAGCGGGTTTTTTGCATTGGGTATTCGAAGAAACCCGGCGGACTGCTGAAAGGCCTTCGGCCCCATACCCGGTACTTTTTTGAGGGTGGCGCGGGAGGCAAAGGGCCCGTGGGCGGCGCGGTGCGCCACAATCGCCGCAGCAAGCTTCGGACCAAGCCCGGAGACGTACTGCAGCAGGGGGGCGCCGGCGGTGTTGAGGTTTACCCCCACCATATTCACACATGATTCGACAACTGTGTCGAGGCCGGCCTTCAGCTGCTTTTGGTCGACATCGTGCTGGTACTGCCCCACCCCGATCGACTTGGGGTCTATCTTCACCAGTTCCGAGAGGGGGTCCATGAGGCGCCGGCCGATTGATACGGCCCCGCGTACCGTGACGTCGTGGTCGGGGAACTCCTTGCGGGCCAGGGGGGAGGCTGAATACACGGAGGCCCCGTCTTCGTTGACCATGAACACCGCCGGAGCGCCGGCGGGGCTGCTGTCTTGGGATCTAAACTCGAGGCTGCGGAGCAGCTCTTCGGTCTCGCGGCCGGCGGTGCCGTTGCCGATGGCCACCGCTTGGATGCGGTAGTCGCGGATGAGCTGCTGCAGCTGCTCGGCGGCTGCGGAGGATTTGTTCTGCGGCGGATGGGGATACATCACCCCGTGGCTCAGCAGGGAGCCCTGCTCGTCCAGACAGACCAGCTTACAGCCGGTGCGAAAACCCGGGTCTATGGCCAGCACCCGTTTGGGACCCAGGGGCGGGGCCAGCAGCAGCTGCCGCAGGTTCTCGGCAAACACGGCGATGGATTCGCTGTCGGCGGCTTCTTTGGCACCGGCTAAAAACTCGTTTTCCAGCGAAGGGGCCAAGAGCCGGCGGTAGGCGTCCTCAGCCGCGGCGGCCACCTGCTGTCCGCAGGGGTTGTTGCGCTTTACCCAGCGCCGGTGCAGTATCTGGACGGACCGCTCCTCCTCGGTGGTAACGCTTATAGAAAGGAAACCCTCGCGGGCCCCCCGCTGCAGGGCCAGAAAGCGGTGGGCGGGGCAGCGCTTGAGCGGTTCGCTCCACTGGTGGTAGTCGCGGTACTTGGCGGCTTGTTCGGGGGCGGCCGCGGCTTTGTCTTTGGCGGCCTTCCCTTTGGCCTGCTTCGAACTAATAACTCCGTCTTTAACATAATGCGCACGTAGTTGCCCGCGGCTTATGCTGTCCTCATTTACTCGCTCGGCGATGATGTCCCGGGCTCCCGCCAGGGCAGTATCGGTATCGCTAATTTTTTCCGATAAAAATTCCCCAGCAAGTGTTTGAGGGTCGGCGTCGGTTTGGGAGAGGAGTTTTTCGGCAAGGGGTTCGAGTCCGTTTTCGCGGGCGATGGTGCCGCGGGTGCGGCGTTTTGGTTTGTAGGGGAGGTAGATGTCCTCGAGTTCCCGGGGGTCGAAGGTGGCGCGGATGCGGGCGGCCAATTCGTCGGTGAGGGTGCCTTGTTCGGCAATGGTTTCGAGGATGGTGAGGCGGCGTTTTTCCAGGGTTTCGAGGCGTTCGAGGCGTTCTTTGATGGTGCCGACGGCTACTTCGTCGAGGCCGCCGGTGGCTTCCTTACGGTAGCGGCTAATGAAGGGGACGGTGGCCTGGTCGGCGAGAAGGCGGCTGGTACTCTGCACTTGGGCGGGGCGTAGGTCGAGTTCGCCGGCGATCAGTTCGATGTGAGCCGGCCGGGCGTAGGTCGGGGTGCTGTGGCTGCTGTGTTCTGTTTTTTGTTCTGTTTTTTGTTCGGTTGTGTGTTCGGGGCTTTGTTTCATTAGTCTACTATACCCGCGGTGGGGCGGCTGGTAAATGGGGTATCGTGTTGCGGAGTGGTGTTCAGTCGCAGTCGTGCGCGGCGGGGCACGGGGCAGACGATGGAAATTGGATGAAGCAGATCTGGGTGCCGACCAATGGGAGGGGGGCTCAGCGTGGAGGCGGCTCGGGATACACGTATTTGGGAACTGCCTGGGAAGGAGACGGAGGCGGTTCCACCGTAGATAGTCTACGTGCCCAGGGCACTTCGTCTATCTGCGTTTAAGCTCAATCCACTTCGCAGAAGCAAGCTTTTGCTTCAGAAACCGCGCTTAACCGCCGCCGCGTTATATACACTTTTTATATCCAGTGTGTGGCGAAACAGGGTTCTTGTCAGTGCCCGCTCAGCCGGCCATGCAGCTTCGCCGGGTACCTGTTTAGTCCAAATGCGTTTGCCCTACCCGGTATGTGCGCATTGGTTCCCCTCTATTGGTGAGTTATGAGTAAAGCATAGCAGGATTCGGACCAGTAGACAAATTTTTGTCAGTAGAGCACTATTCTGAAGTTCTCGGACTCCTTGAACCGATTTTCCTCGAAATAGCTCAGTCGAAATCGAGCTCTGAAGCTGCTCTGCTCCCTCATGTAGGGGAGTATCCGTTTGAGCGGAAAGGCGATTTCGAGCAGGTTATCCTCCTCGTTGTAGCGGTACTTTCCGGCGTACTCGAACCATGTCTCGCCTACGTTCTGCTGCCCCTTTATTTTTCGCACATGAATGTTGACCTTTCCCCCATCTTCAATCCTCTGCTCGAGCATGTAGCGCCATCCGTCACTTGCAGTATCGGCAAAGGTGAGGAGTTCGGTGGTTAAGTTGCTCCGAATCGGTACCCTCTCCCCGGAGAAAGCGGCCAGGAGGTAGAGATACCTCTCGTCACGAGCGAGATAGAGCTCCTTCAAGTTGTAGTTTTCGCTCGGATTCCCATCCCTCCACCTCTCTGCGGTTACCGCCGGCTCGATGCCGCTCCATTCTGTATCATCGCCGTCGATCTCTATGCTCCTCTCGGCGACAAAGGTCGTTGCTGAGGTCTCCGGCTCTCGAAGGGTGTAGATCATAACGGCGGACGCGAGTGCCGCGGGGCTTGTCTCGAGGGCCGGAGAGGGGAAGGAGGCACCGGCGTCCCGGGTCCCCCAGTCTCTCCTAAGGGGCTCGGATATTCTACGTATAAGGTCTATGCGTCTCTGCCTTGTTATCTCATAATCGTGGGTAGGATTTCTTCCTTGAGTCTTTGCCCCAACGAAGAAGATGTCTTCGGAGATCAACTCCTCGAGACTCCTGTCTAAAAGCTTCTCTCGGATATCTATTCGCCCCTCTATCACG
>Ga0102938_10002621_pt1 | contig 13588 bp, 13 predicted proteins | sample SalPonR2_B_D2_MG_FD_84516 | JGI IMG/M metagenome (GOLD analysis project Ga0102938, IMG submission 84516) | Salt pond soil microbial communities from South San Francisco under conditions of wetland restoration - Salt Pond MetaG R2_B_D2_MG | ecosystem: Environmental > Aquatic > Marine >... | reverse complement strand
GGTCGAGCTAGCCCGCACCGACGCGATCTCGTTGGGGATCGCCGCCCCGGTCCGGCACAGCGGCAAGATCGAGGGGACCCCGGGGTGCGTCCTGGTCGGTCCGGCCGGCACGGTCCAGCTTGACCGCGGTGTGATCCGCGCCGCCCGCCACGTCCACATGAACTTGGCCGACTGCGCGCACTACGGGGTGCAGGACGGCGATCAGATGCAGTTGGTGATCACCAGCGGCGAATGCAGCATGACCTTCGACCACTTGCTGGTCCGTGCCGACCCGGCCGCCAAGTTGGAAGTTCACATCGACACCGATGAAGGGAACGCTTGCGAACTGGAAACGGCCACGAAGATCGAATTGAAGCCGCAGCAGGCGGCCTGCGCCTGCCAGCACTAGACGGGGTCTTTCCCAGCCGCGGTCTTTCCGAGGCGCTGTCTTTCCGAGACGCTGTCTCTCACTTTTTACTTTTTCACCTTTAGAGGTAAACGCGAATGTCAAGTAGCAACGAAGCGTTGGGCATGATCGAGACGAAGGGCTTTGTGTCCTTGGTCGAAGCGGCCGACGCGATGATGAAGGCGGCCAACGTCAAGTTCCTCGGCTGGGACAAGGTCGGCAGCGGATTGGTGAGTGCTTTCGTCAGCGGCGATGTCGCCGCAGTCAAGGCGGCCACCGACGCCGGCGCGGCCGCGGCCGGTCGGGTGGGCGAAGTCGTCAGCGTGCAAGTGATCGCCCGTCCGCACGAGGACGTGGCGAAGGTCCTGAAGACGAAAATGTCCTAAAGCGACGGTCGCTTGGCACCCGCGGGCGGCCCCGCCCGGGGTTCCCCCACGTTCCTTCCGCCAGAGAGTTCGGATGGCCAAGAAAGCGAGCCGCTCGGCCGCGTCGCCGCGCCGCGCGACGTCCGCCGCGGGCAAGACCCCCGACGCCGCCGCCTCACCGCGGGCCAGCGGAGTCTCTCGTCAATCCCTCCCGCCCCAACCCGAAGCGAAACCAGCATCCGCTCAATCGCCCCAAGTTCAAAGAGCAAACAAGATGAATAATGCAATCGGCTTAGTCGAAACCAAAGGTCTGTTGGCCCTGATCGAAGCGACCGACGCGATGGCCAAAGCGGCCAACGTCGAAATCGTCAAACGCGTCGACATCGGGGGCGCCTTCGTCACCACCATCGTCAGCGGCGATGTCGGCAGCGTGCGGGCCGCCGTCGAGGCGGGAGCCAGCGCCGCGGCGCAGGTCGGCGAACTGGTCAGCAGCCACATTATCCCGCGGCCGGCCGAAGGACTTTCCGAAGCCTTCATGTCGTAGTCGCCGGTGGCAGCCTCGGTGACGGCCGGCCCCTCCCTGACGGCAAGCCCGCGAACGGCAAGCCGGCGGACGGCAAGCCCGCCGCACCCTCTGCAATCGAAGCTCTCCCGGAATCAATGGATGATGACCATGCGCGTACTCGTCGCGAACCTCGGATCGACCAGTTTCAAATACCGCCTGCTCGACATGCGCGATGAATCGTGCCTGGCCCGCGGGGCGGTCGATCGGATCGGCGAAGCGGAAAGCCGCTGCGTCGTCACGATCGGTGACTGGTCCGACGAGCGGACGAGGCACGTTGCCGACCACGGCGTCGCGGTGGAGGCCTGCCTGAGCCAGTTGACCGATCCGGAACACGGCTGCCTCGAATCGCCCAACGAGGTCGCGGCGATCGGCTTCAAGGCGGTCCATGGCGGACGGCTGTGCGGGGTCTATCGCGTCGATGAAGAAGTCTTGCAGGCGATGGAGGAGATGAACGCGGCCGCCCCGGCGCACAATCCGCCCTACGTGGCGGCGATGCGTGCCCTGGCAGCCCGCGTCAACGACATCCCCCTGGTCGCGGCTTTCGAGACCGATTTCCATCGCACGATTCCGGACGCCCGCAAGACCTATGCGATCCCGACGGAATGGACCGAGCAGCTGAGCATTCGCAAGTGGGGATTCCACGGGGCGAGCCACCGCTATATCGCGACCCGGATGCCCGAATTGCTGGAAAACCGGCAAGCCCGGATCGTCTCCTGCCACCTCGGCGGCAGCAGCAGCCTGTGCGCGATCGAGGATGGCCAGAGTGTCGCGACGACGATGGGGATGACGCCGCAAACCGGACTGCCCCAGAACAATCGGGTCGGTGATTTCGATCCCTTTGCCTTGCCGCTGATCATGGCCCACACCGGCCAGTCGCTCGAGCAAGTGCTCGATGACTTGGCCCAGCGCTCCGGCTTGCTGGGGATGAGCGGGCGGAGCGCCGACATCCGGGACATCGAAGCGGCGGCGGCCGACGGCGATGCCCGTTGTCAGGCGGCGCTCGATGTTTACGTGGCGGAAATCCGTCGCCACCTGGGAGGGATGCTGGTGGCCCTGGGCGGCGCCGAGGCGGTTTGCTTCACCGCCGGCATCGGCGAAAACGGCGCGGCGATTCGGCAGTCGGTCTGCGGCGGCCTGACCGAATTGGGAATCGAACTCGATCCCCAGAAGAACGCCGTCCCGGAGATGAACGACGCCGGGGAAGCGGCGATCCACGCCGCCGGCAGCCGCGTCCAAGTCTGGATCGTCCCTACCAATGAAGAATTGATCGTGGCCCGTCAAAGCGTGGCCTTGTTGAACGCTTAACTTCACGCCGCGGCAGCCCCGCGGTCCCCTTTCGTCCCTTCCCCGTTTGGCCGTTTTTCATGTTTGTCGCTCGCGTCACCGGATCGGTTGTCAGCACGCAGAAAGTGGCGTCGATGACCGGTCACAAGCTGTTGGTCGTCGAGCCCTACCGGCTCTGCGCGGAGACCCGCCAACGGTTGGTCACCACCGGACGCACCTTCATCGCGGTCGACACGCTGGGCGCCGGTGAAGGGGACTTCGTGTTGATCGTGCAAGGGAGCAGTGCCCGCTTGACGCCGGAAACGAGCAAGCTGCCGATCGATGCGGCGATCATCGGCATCGTCGACAACGTCCGCATCGATAAGGCGGCGGTCTACCGCCGTGATGACGAGGAATGAACCCGTGGCCGAGGCACGGCGTTCCTCGCACCCTTCCTGCCCCCCCTGAATCCCTGAATCCCTCGCAAGCCCCGAACAGCAAGCCCCGAACATGCAGTACGACGAAAAGCTGATCCGCAACGTAGTCGCTCAGGTGCTGGCGGAAGTCGGACCGATGCCCCCCGGCCCCTCCTCCGGCAACGGGCAAACGCCGGCCGCGTCCGCCCGCAGCACGGCCGCCCCGCCGGCTCCTGCGGCCCTGGGACGCCACGGCTTGTTCAGCGAGGTCGACCAAGCGGTCGATGCCGCCCGTCAAGCCTTTGAACAGCTCAGCAAGCGGACGATCGCCGACCGCAAGCGGATCATCGAGATCATCCGGCAGATCGCGATCAGCCAGTGCGAAGAACTGGGGTTGATGGAGATGGCCGAGACCGGGGTCGGCCGCCCGGAACACAAGATCGAAAAACTGCGGACGCTGGGTGAGCGGAGCCCCGGGACCGAATTCTTCCAGAACCAAGCCTTCAGCGGCGACCATGGCCTGGCGGTGATCGAGCGGGCTCCCTTCGGGGTGATCGGGGCGATCACGCCGGTCACCCACAGCCTGCCCACGATCACCGGCAACGTGGTCAGCATGCTGGCCGGAGGCAACACCGTCGTCGTCAACCCGCCTCCCTCGGGAAAGAAAGTGGCGGCCGAAGGAGTGCGCCGGTTCAACGAGGCGATCCGTCGCGAAATCGGCATCGACAACCTGATCTGCTTGATCGTCGAACCGACACTCGAATCGGCCAACCAGTTGTTCAGCCACCGCCAGGTCGCCTTGATCTGCGTGACCGGGGGACCGGCCGTCGGCCGCGCCGCCTTGCGGAGTGGCAAGCGGGCGATCGTCGCCGGTCCGGGCAACCCGCCGGTGGTGGTCGACGAGACCGCCGACCTCGATCGGGCGGCCCGCGCGATCATCCAAGGGGCAGCCTACGACAACAACCTGCTGTGCATCGCCGAGAAGGAAGTCTTCGTCGTCGCAAGCGTCTTCGACGCGATGATGGCGGCGATGGAACGGGCGGGCGCGGCCCGCTTGAACGCCAGCCAGATCGACCGTTTGACCAGCCAGGCGATCACGCAGGTCGGCGACGACCAGCACGACGCCGCCCACAAGGATTTCATCGGCCAGGATGCCGCCAAGTTGGCCCAGGCCGCCGGGGTCACGGTCCCGGCCAGCGTGGAACTGGTGTTTGGTGAGACCAAGGAGGACCACCCCTTCGTCTCGGTCGAGCAGATGATGCCGTTCCTGCCCTTCGTCCGGGCCCGTGATGTCGACCACGCGATCGCGATGGCCAAGCATTACGAACATGGCTTTCGCCACACCGCGATGATCCATTCCCGTGACGTCCGCAATATGACGAAGATGGGGCGGGCTCTCGATACCACGCTGTTCGTCAAAAATGGCCCCTGCATGGCGTCGCTGGGACTGGGAGGCGAAGGCTACCTGTCGTTCTCGATCGCCGGCCCGACGGGCGAAGGGGTGACCACGCCGCTCACCTTCACTCGTGAACGTCGTTGCAGCATGGTCGATGATCTGAACGTCGTCGGCAGCCCCGACGTGGTTTGACCCCGCTTGCCTGGGCGGCCTGTTCGTCCTCATCCATTCCCCTCGTTTCCCACTCCCTGCCTGTCATGCAACCCGCCCTCGTCCTCGGTTCGGCCCGCGCCACGGTCAAGCACGCCAGCTTGAACGGCGAGCGTCTGTTGGTGCTGCAACCGTTGGGCGTCGACGATACACCGGACGGCCCGCCGCTGTTGGCGGTCGACCACCTGGGGGCGCGGCGTCAGGACCGGGTGATGATCACCAGCGATGGCTTGCACGCCCGCGAGATGCTCAACGACCCCCACACGCCGGTCCGCTGGAGCGTCTTCGGGCTGATCGACAGCCTTCCCACCCGCCGCTGAATCGACCGTTTTTCGCTTTCGCCCGCGCCTGCTTTCCGCTCCCTTTCGCCGACCGACGTTGCCACCCATGTCCCAGCCTTCGCCCTCGACGACGCAGCAGTTGATCGATCGCGTGGTCCGCGAAGTGCTTCAGCAATTGCCCGCCGGGCGGTCCGCTCCCGCGGCCCCTGCGTCCTCCGCGGCCCCTGCCCCGCCGGCCAGCGCCGGCTACCCGCTGGCCGAGGCGGTGATCTCGCTGGACGCCTTGTCGGCGGTGCCGAGCGGGACCGACCAGGTGCTGATCGAAGCGACGGCGGTGATCACGCCGGCCGCCCGGGACTTGGCAGGCGAACGGGGCATCCGCTGGGTCCGCCGGGGCAGCGCGACCCCGGCCGTCGCCGAAACGTGGTGGATCGCCGACACCGACCGAGCGGAACGAGGCGAAGGGCTCAGCCAGCAACTCGCCCGCCGCAACCTGCAAGTCACCGCCACCTGTCCCGACACGCTGCTGGGCGAGGCCGCCGCGGACCGGGCGCGGGGCATCGTCTTGTCAGACCTGCCGGCCCCCTTCGTCTGCGAAGCGTGCCGGACCTCCTCGGTGCGGGCCGCCAGTGTTGCCGAACTGAACGAATTGGCCGCGGTCGAAGCGAGCCTGCATCCGAACGTGTGGGTCTTCGACATGCGTCGCGTCAGCCTTGCCAAAGCGATCGTGCTGGCCGAACGATGCCACCGCCTGTTTGCGCCAGGAGCCAGTCGATGAAGATCGCCAAAGTGATTGGAACCGTGACCCTGTCGCGAGCCCACCCGGAGATGGCGGGGGCCACGCTCCGTTGTGTGGAACAGCTCTCCCGGATCGAAGACCTGCCGGAAGCCGCCTTCGGCGGCGACACGCTGGTCGCCTGGGACCTCTGCGGAGCCGGCGAGGGCGACCTCGTCGCGATGGCGGAGGGCCCGGAGGCGGCTCAACCGTTTCGGCCCGACGTGAAACCCCTCGACGCCTCCTTGGTGGCGTTGCTGGATGATATCTACTTGCAGTGATCCCGCGAGGCCCCTGCCGGCCACCTTCCGCCCCTCCCGAACCCCTCAGCTCAAGCCCCACCCCAACCCTTCAAGCGTGAGTGACGCGATGTCCAACAGCAGTCAAAACATCCATAAGATCAAACAAGATATGTGCGACATCGGTCGCCGTATCTACAACCGGCAATTCGCCGCCGCCAACGACGGCAACATCACGGTGCGGGTCGGCGATAACGAGGTCCTGTGCACGCCGACGCTGCACTGCAAGGGCTTCCTCAAGCCGGACGACATCTCCCATGTCGACATGGAAGGCAACCAGTTTGCAGGCCGCAAGAAACGCTCCAGCGAAGCCCTGCTGCACCTGGAAATCTACAAGCAACGGGCCGACGTCAAGAGTGTCGTCCATTGCCATCCCCCGCATGCCACCGCCTTCGCGATCGCCCGCGAACCGATTCCGCAGTGCGTGCTGCCCGAAGTCGAGGTCTTCCTCGGCGATGTGCCGATCACGCAGTACGAGACGCCGGGAGGGCAAAGCTTCGCCGACACGATCATCCCCTTCGTCGATCGGACCAACGTGATCATCCTGGCCAACCACGGTACGGTCAGCTATGGAGAAACGGTCGAGCAGGCTTATTGGTGGACCGAGATCCTCGATTCGTACTGCCGGATGCTGATGTTGGCCAAGCAGCTCGGCAACGTCGAATACCTCAATGCGAAAAAATCGAAGGAACTGCTCGAGCTGAAGGACAAGTGGGGATTTAAAGACCCCCGCAACACCGAAGCCTACCAGGACTGCGACATCTGCGCGAACGACATCTTCCGCGACAGTTGGGAAGCAGCCGGGGTCGAACAGCGGGCCTTTGTGCCGCCCCCGTCGATCAAGCCCCCCGCTGCCCCGGCTCCGCCGGCCGCTGCCCCGGACCGCACGGCCGGACCCGGCGGCGCGCCGCAGGAAGAGCAACTGGTCAAGGCGATCACCGCCGAAGTGATGCGTCAGATGCAACAGCGTTAAGCGCGCCCTTTGCTGCGGCCGCCGGCGACCGCTTTGCCCGGCCCGCTCCCCCCACATCCCCGACAGACCCCAGGCGACGGAAATGAAAGTAGCGATTATTGGCGGAGGCGGACTGGTTGGCTCCTGCGCGGCGTATGCCCTGCAGTGCGGCGGGATCGTCCGCGAACTCGCCCTGCTCGATGCCAACGAAGAATTGGCAGTGGGACAAGCGCTCGACCTGCAGCACGGCGGTCCCAGCGTCTCCGATCAGCGGATCGTCGGGGGGGGATACGAGCAGATCCCCACTGCCGACGTGATCTGCATCACCGCCGGTTTGCGCCGTAAACCCGACGAGTCGCGGCTCGATCTGATCAATCGCAACACCGACCTGTTCGTGCAGATCCTGGATTCGATCAAACAAGCCGGGCCCAAATCGTCGGCGATCGTGTTGGTCGTTTCCAATCCCGTCGACATCCTCACCTACCTGGCGTCCCAACGGCTGGGCTTGCCGTCGCCGCAAGTCATCGGCCTCGGCACGCAGCTCGACACGATCCGCTTTTGCAGCTTGATCGCCGATCAGCTGAACGCCCCCCCCACGCAGACGCGGGCGCTGATCCTGGGCGAGCATGGCGAATCGATGGTCCCGATCTGGAGCAGCGCCACGATCGCCGGCCTGCCGCTGGAAAAATACCCGGGCTGGAGCCCCGCCTTGATCCAGCAGTTGTTCACCCGCACCCGCGGCAGCGGGGCCGAAGTGATCAAGCGGAAAGGGGGGGCCGGTTTCGCGGTCGGGATCGCGATTCGCGACCTGATCGAAACCATCGCCCTCGATCGCCGGCGCGTCCTCCCGATCAGCTCGGTCCAGGCGGGATGCTATGGGATCCGCGACGTCGCCCTCTCGGTTCCCACGGTGTTGGGCCGCCAGGGAGTGGTCGAGCAGCAGGAGATCGATCTCTGGCCGAAAGAGGTTCAAGGGATCCGCACCAGCGCCGCCAGCCTTCGCAAAACGCTCGACCTCGTGCTCGAACGGGTCGGCTAACGAGCCATTGAGCCCCTTCGGCGAGGGGGTTCTGGGGCAGCTGCCGGCCTGTTTTTGGCAAAAATCCGGCCCGCGCTCGCTGGACCCTGCGCCAGCGATGCTGGTATACTTTTTGCTCCTTTGAAGCGGCCCAGCGGGGCAGGTTCCCCTCCGAGCCGCCTCGCCCATCTTCTGACCAGGGGTGGCCGATGCCTCCCCGTGGTCTTTCCAGGCAACGTCGCTTGCCTACTCCCCTTTGGTTCTCGGTAAGGTTCTGTCTTGAGCAGTAAGGAAGAAGCATTCGAAGTCGACGGCACCGTCACCCAGGCGTTGGCCAATACGCGTTTCCGCGTCCAGTTGGAAACCGGCAATGACGTTCTGGCCCACGTGGCCGGCCGCATGCGCAAACACTTCATTCGCATCGTCCCCGGGGACAAGGTGCGGGTCGAGCTCTCGCCTTACGACCTGAGCAAAGGTCGGATTGTCTACCGCGAACGTTAGCAGCCCGCTCTCGGGCGAAATTCTTGGCCGCGTTTCGCTTTGGCACGGTTTTCCCAGTGAAGTCCTCCCGCACGATCCGGGGGGACCCCGATCCCGCGAGCAGCCGCGGTTCTGCCCTGCTTGCCGAGCGGGCTGCGGCGGCCCGATTGCTGGGTCGGCATGATTGCTGGGGCGGCACGATTGTCGCCAGCTCGGGGCCCGCTCCGCGAGCCGGTCCTGCTGGGGCCTTGCCTGTTCATCTCGACGGAACCCCCCGGCTCGTGTCCTCGCGGCCCGGCTGGCCGGAGTCTTTTGCTCGCACCCTATAAGCGTTCTCCAGCGTAACCGGGGGGCCTGGCACGGCGCTGCCGCTTGCCTCCGCGCGGGAAATCTCGACGGTTTCTGCAGCTTCTCGGGAACAACTTGAAACTTTGTCAGGCGTTGCCGGGGTAGGGAGAGTCAGAGACGAAGGCGACGTCGCGGCTCTTGCCGGCTACGGCAGCGGGCGTCGTCAGGACAGCAGCTAATTTTGATTCGGTCTCCTCCTGCGGAGGGGACTTCTCCACGAAATTTGGAAGGAACGAAGACCATGCGACGGAAAACGAGTTTTGGGATCGGCGCCCCTCGGTGGGGTGTGATGCTCTGCTTGCTCGCCGCTTTGGCGACGCCGGCTGCTCCCCTGATGGCCCAGGAAGCGCCCGCGGGCGACAGCGCCGCGGCGACTTCTCAAGAGCCCGTGCTGGTCGTCTCGATCGCCGGAATCGATCAGGTGGGTGGCGCCGTGTCCTACCTCGCCGAAGCGGTGGGGCAGCCCGGCACCGGCGGGATGTTCGCTGCGATGGCGGCAGGCTTTACCCAGGGGATCGACGCCACGCGGCCGCTCGGGATCACGGTCCAAATGATCGAAGGGGCGCCCGCCCCGATCGCCTTCGTGCCGGCCGCCGACATCAGTCAGTTCCTCAAGCGGATCGAAAACCAGGTGGGGCCGGCCGAGAAGCTGGAAGACGGCACCTACGTGATCGCCGCCGGCGCCAACTTGCTGTACATCCGGCAGGTGGGTGACTGGGCGTATGCTTCGCAGAATCGCGAATTCCTGGCCGACGTCCCGGACGATCCGACGACGCTGCTCGACGGGATGGCCGACACCTACGACCTGGCCGTGCGTCTGAACGTGCAGGCCGTGCCCGGTCCCTTGCGGGGGATGCTGGTCGAGCAGATGAAGCAAGGTTTCAATCAGGCGGCCGCCCGGCAGGCGGCCGAGGCGCAGGCGATGGGCCAGCGAACGCTGGAACAGTTGTCGCAAATGATCAGCGAGACCGAGAGGCTGCAACTCGGTTGGTCGATCGATCCCGCGTCCCGCCGCACCTTTATCGACCTGGAGATCGTCGCGGTCGAAGGGAGCGAGCTCGCGGAAATCTACGACGGTTCCCAGCCGGTCCCCTCCCGCTTTGCCTCGGTCATCCGGCCCGACGCGGCGCTCTATTACCATGCCGCCGCTTCGGTCAGCCCCAAAGCGGTCGAGCAAACGCGGCAGTCGCTCGATCAGACGCTGCAGCAAGTCGGCGAACAGCTCACCAAGACGGGCGAGTTGAGCGAATCGCAAGCGACCGAAGTCGAAGCCTTGATCAAGCGTCTGGCCGAGTTGGGGATGGATACCGTCGCCGAAGGGAAGATCGACCTCGGCGTGCTGGTGACGGCCGGCAGCGAAACATTGACCGCCAGCGGAGGCGCGCTGTTGGCCGATGGGAACGAATTGGCGGCGTTGCTGAAAGACGTGGCCGCCAAAGTTGAGGAGGAGCCCGGCGCCCCCCGCTTCCTGTTCGATCAGGGCGAATTCAACGGTGTCACCATGCACACGGTGGAAGCCGATGTGCCGGAGAGCGAAGAAGAAGCCCGCCAGGTGTTCGGCCCGGTCCTGCAGGTCAAGCTAGGAACCGCTGACGATGCGGTCTACTTTGCGATGGGCGAAGATGCCGAAGCTCGCATGAAGGCGTTGATCGTCGAGGCCGAGGAGCCCGACGCCTCCGATCGGCCGCTCGGTCAGGCCTATTTCTCGCTATTGCCGGTGTTGCAGTTCGCCCAGAGTGTGGACCAGCAAGAGGTGATCGCGGCGATGATCGACGCGATCGCCCGCAGCGGCGAGACCGATCGGGTCAACCTGATCAGCAATTCGATCTCCCGCGGCCAGCGGGTGCGGATCTCGATTGGCGAAGGCATCCTGCGGGCGATCGGCGCGGGGATCCAAGCCGATCAGATGAAGCAGCAGGGCGGCAATTTCTAGCCCCCTGATTCCGAATCTCGCTCCGCCTGCCTCGCGTCGCCGTTGCCCGGGGCGCGAGGCGCGGCGGCCTGGTGCGGGGGTTCGGGCGGCACGAGCCCTTGCCCACGCCCGGCCTCGCGCTGCGGCACCAAGGCGAGTATCATGACTCCAGGCGGCGGTCGGAGGAATCCGCGATCGCCGCCTTTTTTGATCTGCATTCCAGGGGATGAGCGAGTGATGCATTCCTCCGATCCGCAACCTGCCGGCTCTTCGCGTCGGGGGAGGCGTTCGCCTCGTCGCGGTCGTCTGTTCCTGATCGGCTTCCTCCTCGGTCTCGGCGCGTTTGTCGGCTGGCAGTGGTGGCCGAGCGAGGACGCGGAACCCTCCTCAGTCCCCACGCCGGTGGCCGCCACGTCCTCCTCGAGCACCCCCGGCGCCTCGGCGACCCCGCGGATCAGCAGCCTCCAAGATGTGTTGGTCGAGGCCCGGACCGCTTTGGCCTATCTGCAGGGGAACGTCGATGACTACACCGCACGGCTGGTCAAGCAGGAACGCGTCAATGGCAAACTGCAGCCCCGGCAAGAGATGGATGTCAAGATCCAGACACGGCGGAGCGAGGAGGCGGCACGCCCTCGTCCGATGCGGGTCTACCTTCGCTTTACTGCGCCCGAAAAGGTTGCGGGCCGGGAGGTCATTTGGGCCGAAGACCGCTTCGAGGGCAAACTGGTCGCCCACGAGGCCGGCTTTAAAGGTTTGATCCCGGTCCCCCCCCTCGACCCCGAGGGGATGTTGGCCATGCTGGGCAATCGTTACCCGATCACTCAGATCGGTTTGATCAATCTGGTGCGGAAACTGATCGAACGGGGGGAGGACGATCTGGAAGATTCGAATACCTCGGTCGCCACCACCGCCGATCACTTGGTCGGCGATCGACCGTGTTTCCTGATCCGCGTGATCCACGCCGAACCGGACGGCAGCGAGGATGACTTTTCGGTCGCCGAAATCGCGATCGATCGTGAACGGAACATCCCGCTACGGTATACGGCATTCGGTTGGCCCGACGGAGACGAGGCGGGCGATACGCCCCTGCTCGAATCCTATACCTACCTCGATGTGGAACTGAACGTCGGGCTCAGCGAAAGCGATTTCGACCCGGAGAATCCGGCTTACCAGTTCCCCTAGCTGGAGCGACCGCTTCCCAATCACGACCGGCTTTCGGAGACCCTTCGCCCCGCCCTGGAAAGGGAAAGGGTCGAGGGATGTCATTTCGGACCGGTCTCCCTGCTCGGCTGCAAACCTTCCCGCTCTATGTTCGGCTTTCGCAAACCTCGCGCTCAGGACCTCGTCAATTGGCCGCAGCTGCTGTCCCTGTTGGAAGACGATGATCAGCGCGCGGCGGCCGAGCGGTTCTTTCCGACGCCGGGACGCGAAAGTTTCCTCGCCGCGCTCCGGCGGGTCGACCCCCCGGCGGCCGCCGCGGTGGTCGCTGCCGGTCGCCAGGTCGAACGGGCGTTGCCGTTGTCCCAGCACCCGACCGTGGCGATCGCCGGGATGCTTAACAGCGGCAAGACGAGTCTCGTCTCGAGTTTTCTCAGTCCGGCGGGAAGTGCCCGGACGCTGCGGGGACCGAATAGCCGCGAGGGGACCCATCGCTTTGTCCTCTGGTTGCCGGCAGCCTGGCGAGACGATCCTGAATTGTGGAGCCTGTTGATCGCCCGCATCGGCGAGGCGCTCGGCACCCCGCCGGAGATGCTGGATGAGGATCCGCAGCGGGCCCATGCCCAGTACAACAATCAAGCGGGCGATGCGGCGCTGCTGGGCGTTCCCCTGGTGGCGACCGACCCGCACCTGGATCAAGTCGGCGTCGGCCTGCTCGATTGCCCCGACATCGTTTCCGACGAAGCCTTCGGCTTGGGCGATCCGGCGGCGCGGCGCGAACTGCTGGGACTCGCCGCCACCCTCTGTTCGGCTTTCCTGGTCGTCACCACTCCGGAATCGTTTCGCGATGCCGACCTGGCCGACATCCTCCGGATCGCCAGCGACTTGATGCCCGGCATCCCCCGGATGCTGGCGATCAACAAGATCCGTCCCCGGCAAACGCCCGATCAAATCTGGGAAACCTTTCAGCCGCTGGCTGAACAGCATCGGGTGGAGATGCTGTACGCCGCCTACGATTTTGACATCGACCGCAGCCAACCCTACATCCCGCAGCCGACTGACGCCCGCGGCCAGCCGATCCCGCTGCACGACGAAGACCCCCTGCCGGTCTTCTTCTCGCTCGCCGAGAACCCGGACGCCAACCCGCCGGCGGCGATCGACGACGAACGCTTCCTGCTGGCGATGCCGGGGCAACTCGATCGCGCCAAACTGTTCGCACGTTTTCAGTTGGCGTTGCAGGCCGGGCTCCGCAAAGCGATCTGGGACGAGGGGTACGACCGCCTGCAAGCGGCCGCCGCGGAATGCGCCGCGGAAGCGAAGCAGGTACAGGGTCGGTTGCTGGAGGCGGCGCTGGAGTTCTTCGCCCACCGCGAACCGGGAGGCCGGATCGTCGAACTCCGCCTGCACCAGTCCGAACGCATCGTTCGCCAGCTCTCGGATGCTTTCTGCAAAGCGGCCCCTTGGTACGCCCGCTGGGGCGTCCGGATGAACGCCACGTTCAAGCGGCTGGTCGGCGGGGCCAATGACATGGTCCGCCGCTTTACCCCTACGGAAGTCGCCCGGCAGACGGCCGACGAAATCAAGGACGTCTTCAGCAAAGGGGAGCAAGGCGGTTTGCTGACCCCCGAGCGTCTGGTGTCGGCCTTGCAGTCCCATCAAGCCGACCGCGTCTTGCCGGGGCAACCGGGTCCCGCAGCGATCGAGCAGTTGGCGACCCAGGCGACGCTCCGTTTCGAGCGAGAGGACTTTACGTCACTCGATCCCC
>Ga0102938_10002620_pt1 | contig 13589 bp, 10 predicted proteins | sample SalPonR2_B_D2_MG_FD_84516 | JGI IMG/M metagenome (GOLD analysis project Ga0102938, IMG submission 84516) | Salt pond soil microbial communities from South San Francisco under conditions of wetland restoration - Salt Pond MetaG R2_B_D2_MG | ecosystem: Environmental > Aquatic > Marine >... | reverse complement strand
CCAGCGCGGCAGGTCGCAGGCGGGCAACGTGACCTTCAGTCAGTCGACGAAATCCGGCACGGGTCGACGGTTCCCGCTGGATGTTCGAGCGGGCCTGGTCGCGGTCTTTATAGCCGCGCTGATCGCGGCCTGGCTGGCCGGCGGATTTGCCGCAAGCGTGCTGCTGGTCTACGTTGTCGCGAGCGCCGTTGCGTTCGTCATGTATGCGCTGGACAAGAAGGCCGCGCGTGATGATCGTTGGAGAATCCCGGAGTTCAACATGCACCTGGTGGCCCTGGCCGGCGGCTGGCCGGGGGCCTTGCTGGCCCAGCGAACGTTTCGTCACAAGACCCGGAAGCAACCGTTTCAGGTGTTGTTCAAGGCCACGGTAGTCCTCAATATCGCCGGGCTCGCCTGGCTGACCGCCTCGCCCGAATCGGACGCCTGGCTGGCCGAACTTGGCCGCCTGATCCAGTGACGATGCGCGGTGCGCGCAGTAGATCCATTCGACATGGGACGACCGACGTGACCCGGCTCCATCCCCGACCGCTCGTTGGAATTGTGCTATTGGCCGCTTTCCTGCTGCTGCCGTCGATGGCGTCGGTCGGCATGTTCATGGACGGCACGATCTACGCCTCGATCAGCCGCAATCTGGCCGAAGGGCTGGGCTCGCCGTGGGCACTGCACTTCAGCGACGGGCTGTTCCCTGTGTTCCGCGAGCATCCGCCGCTGGTGTTCTGGCTGCAATCTCTGTTCTTTCGCGCGCTGGGCGACGGTTACCTGACCGAGCGCGCCTACGACCTGGTCGTCATGCTGACGACCGCGGTATTGATGATCGCGCTCTGGCGGAGGCTGGTGGCGGCGTGCAGGCTCGATTCGCTGGCAGGGTATTGGTGGCTGCCGCTGCTGCTGTGGGTGGTTGTGCCCAAGTGGTCGTGGACCTACCGCAACAACATGCTGGAAAGCACGCTGACGGTGTTCTGCCTGGCCGCAGTGCTGCTGGCGCTTGCCGGTCTGCGTTCGGCGGACACGCGTCGATTGATCTTGTGCACCGGGACGGCCGCGCTCGCAACACTGCTGGCGTTCCTGGCCAAGGGCCCGGTGGCGCTGTTCGTGCTGGCGGCGCCGCTCTTGCTGGGGCCGGCCGTGGCCCGCGTGGACTGGCGAAGGATCGCCCTTGTCACGGCCACGCTTGTCGTTGGCTTCGCCGCGCTGCTGGGTCTTGTGCTGGCCTGGCCGGAGGCGCGCGAAATGCTTGCCGCCTACTGGCACAAACAGGTGCTGGGGCGTTCCGGCGTGTCGGTGAACGATGCGGGGATGCTTGTCGAATTGGTGAAAAAACTGGCGGTGATGTCGGCAGTGCTGCTGGGCCTGCGAGCCTGGACAGGGCGCGGCCAGCCGGGCGGCTGGCTGAGGCCGGTGCGCGGTCCTGTGCTCGCGATGCTCGCACTGGGGCTGGCGGCCAGCCTGCCGCTGATGCTCGGCGATCTCGACTCGGCGCATTACCTGGGGCCGTCGCTGCCTTTCTTCGCGCTGGGGCTCGGGCTGGTCGGCGCGGCGATGCTCGATCAAGCCGGCGAGCGCGTTCGCGCGGTGCTGGAGGCCCGTCCGCGAATCGTGTTCAGCGTGTGTGCCGGCGTGGCGGCGGTCGCCATTCTCGCCATGACGCTGGGTCGCCTGGGCGAGGTGCGCCGGAACGATGATTATCATGCGTTTCTTGCGCAGGTTGCGGACAGGACCGGGCAGCGCGCTGCCCTGAGTATCGACCCCGGGCTCTACGACGACTGGTACCTGCACGCGATCGCCCAGCGGCATTACCGGCTTTCGCTGGTGGTCGACGACGCCGACGCCGAATGGCGGCTGGCGGCTGCAGCGTCGGCGCCCGTGGCGGGCTACCGGGAGAGCGGCGTCCGGAACGAACACTGGACGCTGCGCGTCCGTGCGGATTGAGTTTCCCGCTACTCGGCTTCCATCCCGTCGCTGAAGAAGCGCTCGGCCAGTCGCTTGGCGCCGCCCTGGAACACGATTACGCCGTCGTCGGGCGTGGCGTCGCCGATGCCGCCGTCGGTCAGCGTGACCGTCCACGACTGGCCGCTGTTGGTTGCCGGCAGCGCATGCCAGGCCGCGATGTCCTCGTTCGGGAAGTCCAGCCCGTAGCCCCGCATACCGAAAGAGATGTCGTCGAAGACCGAGCCGTGGTAGATCACGGTCAGCTCGGCCTGGTCGCAGTCCGGGATGCGCACGTGCAGGCCGTTGAACGGCATTTCGTAGCGGCGCTCGGCCGGCACCGACTGCAGCAGGTCGAGGCCGAAGCTGCTCTCGATCTGGCTGCATGCGCCCGAGACCGGCGTCAGTTCGGCCGTGACGATGGTCTGGGTTCCGCGGATCGGGCCTGCGACGCCGGTGGACGCGACGTCGGCCTGGCTGGCATCGTCGCTTCCGTCGTCGTTGCCGTCGCCGCCGTTGGGTGCAGCGCCCTCGGTGGTGTCGGTGGCGCCGTCTGTATCCTCGTCCGGCTCGACGGTGAAGCTCTGGACGCCGCGGGTCGTACCGGCCTGGATGATCAGCTGCGGGCCGGTACGGTCCAGCGCAAGCTTGGTCGCAACCGCCGAGTCGGGAAAACCGGTGCTGATCGAGTTCCAGCTGGCGCCGCCGTCCTGGCTGAGAAAGACCCCGCCGTCGCCGTTGCTCAGCGGATCGGCGACCGCCGCGTAGACGTCGCCGGTGAGGGGATCGACAACCAGGTCGCGCACATCGCGACCGCTCAGGCCGGTACCCGAAAACGACCAGCTGGCGCCGCCGTCGGTGGTCTTGTAGACGGTGCCGACCAGGCTGTTGCCAATGTCGTTTGTCGAGGCGTAAAGCGTTCCGCCGGTCGGATCGGTGGGATCGATGGCCAGCGAAAGCACGCTTTCATGAGACGCCGCTGGATTGCCGCCTATGCGGGGAAGACCGGTGCTTGCGAGGCTCCAGCTGGCGCCGCCGTCGATTGACTTGAACACGCCGTTGTCCAGGGTCGGTACGTCCGAAGGCCCTTGTCCGCCCAGGAAGGTGGCTGCATAAAAGGTGTCGCCGGCGATATCGGCGGGATCCTGAAGAATCTGGGCGACCGAGGCGAAGATCGTGTTGCCGCTCACGCCGGCCTGTGCACCGCCGATCCCGGTATCGCTGGCGGCCCAGTTGGCGCCGGCATCGATGCTCTTGTAGATGCGCGCCGCCACCTTGGTGAATCCGCCCATGCCGTCGGACTGGAAGCGGCCCGAGCCGCCCACCATCAGGGTCTGCGACGCGCCGCCGACGCTGCTGTACTGGTCGATGGCAATTGCGCGGACGGTGCCGAACGGCGAAAAGCCGAACATTGACGCCGGGGCAGGAATCCCGGTGTCGATCGTCGACCAGGTCACGCCGCCGTCGGAACTCTTGTAGACGCCGCCGTTGGCCCCGACCGGCGTGCCGAGGGCATCCAGCTTGGGTGCGAAAAGGCCGCCCGCGTAGACGACGCTGATGTCGTTCGGGTCGACCGCGATGCTGCGGAGGCTGTCGGCTTCCAGCCCGCCGTTGGCCTGGTTCCAGGTCAGCCCATTGTTGGTGCTGCGAAAGTTCGAGAAGGTCGGAGAGAATGCATCGCCGATCGCGGCATGGACGCGGTCGCCCAGCGTGGTATCCACGGCACGGATATTGGCGGCGTTGAAACCGTCGACACCGGCCTGGAAGGAATCGATGGCCGTCGATGTGCGTCGATAAACGCCGTTGCTGCTCGAGCCGGCGAGCTGCAACGCGGTGTTGAACGGGTTGTAGACAACCACGGTCGATTCGGCCGGGTGCAGCAGTGCATTGCCGGCGAACCCGCCGAGCACCTCTGTCCAGGTCGCGCCGTTGTCGGTGGTGTAGGCAAGCCCGACCCGTCCGGCAACGTAGATTTCGTCGGATGCTGCCGGGTTGGTCGCCAGGCGCTGGCCGCCCGACGGGCCGCCGGTGCTCGTCCAGGTTGCACCGAAATCGTCGCTGCGCGCCGCGCCCAGGATGTTGACGCCCCAGACGACACCGCCGGCGCCTGCAAACGCCAGGTCCTCGAACGGGCGGTTCTCCCACGGACAGCCGGCCGGGCAAGGGACCTCCGTCCACGCGCTGCCGCCGCCGGTCCCGCGCCATAGACGATTATCGCTGCCGCCAGAGCTGTCGCCTGTTGCGACCAGCAGTTCGCCCGCTGTCGACGGGTGACTGGCAATCGCAACCACGGTAAATGACCCGGGTTGCGGAATCGCTGCGGTCGTTGTCCAGGTCAGGCCCGCATCGTCGGACCGGATGACCGCGCCATCGGTGAGTCCCACGTAGACGCGACCAGCGGTCGTCGGCGAAAGCGCCGCGGAGAAGACGTTGCCGGTCAGGATGCCGGCCGGCGGCGTGCGGTCGTTCCAGGACGCCGCGCCGTCGTCGCTGAAGAACACCTTGCTGCTGCCGAAGGCATGCAGGCGGCCGGGCGCGGTCGGGCTGTGGAGGATGATGCCGTTGAGCTGCCGGTTGATGCCGGCGTTTGCCTCGGTCCAGGTCACCCCGCTGTCGGCGGTCTTGAAAATGCCGCCGCGACTGACCGCCCAAAATGTGCCGGCGGTGTCGGGCGATGCGACCAGGCCGGAAACTGCGCCGCCTTCCGGTCCGCTGGAGGTCCATCGACCAGCGCCGGCAACGCTCGCGTTCGACAGCGACAGTGCCAGCAAAAGGCACGAGAACACGGGCAGGGGGCGGCGGAGAAATGACTTGGTTCTTGATTGCATCGATGCAGGCATCCGGTGAAAAAGGTTCAACGGATATAAACGCAATCCGGCCCGCAAAGAAGCCATGGCGGATCCGGCCGGGCTCGCCCGCGGGTTGCAGGCGAGCCCCGATGCTCCGGCCGGATCAGCGCTCGAGAATGGCGCTCACGCCCATGCCGCCGGCGGTGCAGACGGAAATCAGGCCGCGGCCAGAGCCTTTCTGCTCGAGCAACTTGCCCAACGTGGAAACGATGCGCGCGCCGGTGGCGGCGAAGGGATGGCCGACCGCCAGCGAGCTGCCGTTGACGTTCATCCTGTCGCGGTCGATGCTGCCCAGCGCCCCGTCGAGACCGAGGCGCTCTCGACAATAGTCGTCCGATTCCCAGGCCTTGAGCGTGCACAGCACCTGGGCGGCGAACGCCTCGTGGATCTCGTAGAAGTCGAAATCCTGCAGCGAGAGATTGGCGCGGGTGAGCATTTCGGCCACGGCCACGGTCGGTGCCATCAGCAGGCCTTCGTCGGCCTCGACGAAATCCACCGCGGCGGTCCGGCTGTGGGTCAGCCATGCCTGAACCGGCAGGTTGTGCTTGTTCGCGTATTCCTCGGAGGTGAGCAGCACCGCGGCCGCACCGTCGGTGAGCGCGGTCGAGTTGCCGGCGGTGAGCGTGCCCTGGTTGGAGCGGTCGAAGACCGGCTTGAGCTTGCCGAGCTGCTGAAGATCGGTGTCGGGCCGGATGTTGTTGTCTCGCACCACGCCGGCGTGGTCGACGACCAGGTCGTCGAAGAAGCCCTCGTCCCAGGCGCGCGCGGCGTTGTGGTGGCTGGCCAGCGTGAGTTCGTCCTGTTCGCGGCGCGCGATCTGCCATTCCCTGGCCATGCGTTCGCAGTGCTGACCCATCGAGAGTCCGGTGCGCGGCTCGCCGTTGGCCGGCGGCTGGGGCGCGAGCTCGCCGGGCGAAAAGCCCTTGAACACGGCCAGCTTTTCCTTGAACGATCTTGCTTTTCCGAGCTTGATCAGGCGCTGGGCGAAGCGGCGCTGGAACACGATCGGTGCGTCGCTGGTGGTGTCGGTGCCGCCGACGATGGCGCAGTCGATGGCGCCGGTGGCGATTTCCGCACCGGCCAGCATCGCGGCCTGCAGGCTGGTGCCGCAGGCCTGCTGCAGCGTGACGCCGGGCGTGAGCGGCGACAGCGAAGTGGAAAGCACGGCCTCGCGCGCCAGGTTCCAGTCCTTGGAGTGGACCGTCACGGCGCCGGCGATGACCTTGTCGAGCTGCTTGCCGGCCAGACCATACTTGTCTACGACGCCCTGGATGGCATGAGTGAGCATGCCCTTGTTGGTTTCGTCGGCATACAGCGAGTTGGAGCGGCAGAACGGAATGCGGCTGCCGCCGATGACTGCGATGCGCTTGAGTGAACCGTCGGTCATGTGTCGAATCCTTTGGAAAAAGTTGGGTTCGTGGCGTTCCGTTCCGGGCTAGTCGCCCTTGCCCGCGTTGTCGTCTTCGGGGCTGGCGGCGTTTTCGTCGGTCGCCGAAGCGCCGGGTTCGGCGGTTCCGGATTTTTTCGCCGCCTTCTTGCCGGTGGCGGCCTTTTTCTTTTTCTTGCCGGCGGTTTTCTTTTTAGCGCCGGCCTTCTTCGCCGTCTTCTTCGACGGGCTGCCGGCCGATGCGTCGTCGGTCTTCTTGCCGCGGGTCTGCCTGCGTGCCTTGTCCAGCAGCGAGTCGTCGGCCGAGGCTTCGACGTCGGCGTTGTTGATGTAGTGCACCGGGCCGCCGCGGAACGGCGCAAAGCCGGTGCCGAAGATCATGCCGGCGTCGAGCAACTCCTCGTTCTCGACCACGTCGTCGCGCAGGCAGGCAAGGCATTCGTCCAGGTAAGGCTGGATCAGGTCACGCGCAAGCTTCTCGAGATCGTGGCCCTTGTGGGCCTCGTCGTCGCGAACCGGCTTGCCCTTTTCCCATTTGTAAAAGCCTTCGCCGGTCTTCTTGCCCTTCTTGCCGGCCTCGACCATGGATTCGAGCACCTTGCGGTCTTCGCCCGCGGCATCGCCCAGCAGCGTGTCGATCACGCCCAGGCCGACGTCCAGGCCGACCGTGTCGACCAGCTCCACCGGTCCCATGGGCATGCCGAACTGCACCGCGGCCTTGTCCAGCGCCTCCTTGGGTATGCCGTCGCGGTGCAGGGTCATGGCCTTGTACATGTAGGGCACAAGCACCCGGTTGACCAGGAAGCCCGGCGTGGAGGTGACGGGCAGGGCGTACTTGCCGATCTGGGTGGCGAAGCTGGAGCCGTCCTTGACCCGGTCGCTGTCGGTGTTGGTGTCGTAGACCACCTCGACCAGCGGCATCTTGGGCACCGGGTTGAAGAAGTGCAGTCCGATCAGGCGGTTCGGATCGTCGAACACGTCCGACAGTTCGCCCAGCGGAATGGCCGAGGTGTTGGTGGCCACGACGGCGTGGTCGGGCAAGTCCTTCTTGAGCTTTTCGAACAGCTCGCGCTTGGCCTCGCGGTTTTCGAAGATCGCCTCGATGACCACATCGGCGCGCTTGACGCCTTCCCCTTCCACGTCGGCCCGCAGCCGGAGCTTGGCGGCAGCCACCGCGGTGGGCTTTTTCAGTTTTTTCTTGAACAGGCCGGCCGCGCGCTTCAGGGCCGGCTCGATATATTTCATCTCGCGGTCCTGCAGCGTCACCTCAAGGCCTCTGAGCGCGCACCAGGCGGCAATGTCGCCGCCCATCACGCCGGCGCCGATCACGTGCACGCGCCTGGCCTTGAAGTCGCTCTTCTTGCCCTGGCCCTTGAGGGTTTCCATCAGCCTGAACACGCGCCGGAGATTGGTCGAGGTGTCGCCGACCAGCAGCTCGGGAATGTTTTCGGCTTCGGCCCGGATCATCGCCTTCTGCGAGTCGCCGTGGGCCTCGAACTCGTCGATCAGGCGATACGGCGCCGGGTAGTGCTCGGGCCGCGCCTTGGCGCGCGTCTGCTTGCGCATCTGGCCGGCCAGGAACTTTCGCGCCGGGCCGAACGTCGAGAGCTTGTTGACCACGCCGGTGAGCTTGTGCTTGCGTTTCTTCTGTACCGCTCGGTGCGCGGCCCATCGCAGCGAGCCGTGGATGTCGACGGTCTGGTCGACCAGACCGATGCCGCGTGCGGCCTTCGCCTTGAGCATCCTGCCGGTGAGCATGATTTCCATCGCCTTCATGCCGCCGATGGCCTGGATGGAGCGTCCCGAGCCGCCGTAGCCCGGATAGATGCCGAGGTTGACTTCCGGAAATCCGATCTTCGTCTTGTCGCTGTCCAGCGCAATGCGCCAGTCGAAGCAAAGCGCCAGTTCCAGACCGCCGCCCAGGCAGAAGCCCTCGAACGCGACCACTTTGGGGAACGCCAGCCGCTCGATGCGATCGAAAAGCGCGTGCACCTTGCGCACGTTCTCGGTCAGAAGCGAGGCATCCTTCGTGGCATCGAATTCGCGTACGGCGGCGCCGACGATGAAGCTGCCGGACTTGCCCGACATCAGGACCAGCCCGCTCGGCGCGTCGTTTTCGAACAGATCGACGATTTCCCCGAGCTCGCCCAGGACTTCGCTGCTGAGGCTGTTGACCTTCTCGCCGTCCCTGTCGATGTAAAGCCAGGCGATACCGTCGATGTCTCTTTCGAGGCGCCAGTGTTTGAAGTTACCCTGCTCGCGCGTTGCTGCGGCTTGTGTGGCCATCCGGTTCAAGCTCCATGCGTTGGCGTATGGAACGAGTTTAACAGGGGACGCGTCGGATTAGCGCTCGACCCCGCTTCAGGGTATCGGGTAACCGGCCGCGCGCAGCCACTGCGCGATTCGGATCAGCGGCATGCCGATCAGTGCGGTCGGGTCGTCGCTGGACAGCGTTTCCAGCAGGGCGATGCCCAGGCTTTCCGACCGCATGGCGCCGGCGCAGTCGAGCGGCTGGTCGCGGTCGACGTAGCGTTCGATTTCGGCCTGCTCGAGTTCGCGGTAGGTGAGCCGCGTCGGAACGATGTCGACCCGCTCGATGCCCGGTCCCACCAGCGCGATGCCGGAGAGGTAGTCGACGCGGTTGCCCGACATGCGCTGGATCTGCCGGATCGCGCGCTCGCGCGAGCCCGGTTTGCCGAGTATTTCGTCCCCCAGAACCGAGACCTGGTCGGCCCCTATGATCAGTGCCTCGGGGTGCTCGGGCGCGATGTGCCTCGCCTTGGCCAATGCCAGCCGCCGCACCAGGGCTTCCGGGGCTTCGTCCGGTTCGGGTGTCTCGTCGATACCGCTGGTGGCGGTCGTGAACGGCAGGCCCAGGCGATCGAGCATCTGCGCCCGGTAGGGCGAACTGGAGGCCAGGATCAGCGGCGGCGGTGTGTGCGCGGGAACAGGCATTCGAGAGTCACTCCACTATTGTTGTTGCAAGGCTTCGAATGGTATACTGACCGGCTATGTCGCGTGATTTTCCCGATTGGATAGACGTCGAACGCGCAGCGCAGGCCGAGCGGCGATTTGCCGGCGAGGCCAGGATCGAATGGATGCCGCGCGTGGTCGACCTGCTCGACGCGCCGGCGCCCGGTGACGAGATCGGCTTCGAGATCTCGGCGGCGCTGGACAAGTCGTCGGGCGCCGGCGACATTGTGCGCCTGGATGTACGGGTGCACGGGTCGGTGCCCATGACCTGTCAGCGAACGCTCAGGCGTTACCGGCAGCCCATCGACAGCCACTCTTCGGTGGCCGTCGTGGCTTCGGAAGACCAGTTGTCGGCGCTGCCGGAAGACCTGGAGCCGAAGCTGGTGCCGGAAGGCCGGTTGAAGCTGGTCGAGCTGGTCGAGGACGAACTGCTGCTGGCCTTGCCGCTGGTGCCGCGGGATCCCGACAGCGCGCCGGTGGAGAACGCCGGGGACAGCTTCGAGCCGGCCGAGCGCGAGGATGGTGGCAACAAGCGTGACAACCCGTTTGCGGCGTTGGCGCGTTTGCGCGACAAGAAGGACTGAACGCGAAAGCGCATCGCTGGGGTTTGCCAGCGATTGCCAGCAAATGGGCCGGGAAGATACCGGCGCGGTCAATGACATTACCGCAAACGAATCACCGCCGGGCTGGCCCGACGGAATAGAGACACAGACTGGAGATAGCCGACATGGCCGTACAAAAAAGCCGAAAGACCCCGTCGCGCCGCGGAATGCGCCGTTCGCACGACAGCCTCACCAGCGCCACGCTTTCCGAAGAGCGCGAAACCGGTGAAATCCATCGTCGCCACCACGTGAGCGCCGAAGGCTTCTACCGCGGCCGCCAGGTCGTGGAAGTGGCCGAAGAAATCGAAGAAGTCGAAGACCAGGAATAACGCGCCACGCCTGGCGCGGTCGCCACGTCGACGGGTTGTTTCCGGACGTGCGCCTGACTCGATGAATCGAAACCAGCATGAAAGCCCGGGGGCGACTGCTCCCCGCGGTGCTGCTGATGATGCCGGCAACGGCAATCGCGAAATCTGCATCTGCGTCGACGCCATGGGCGCCGACTTCGCACCCGTGTGCGCGGTCGAAGCTGCGGCGCTCGCGCTGGGTGCCGACAGTCGACTCCGCCTTCAGGTGGTCGGTGACTCGGCAGCGCTCGATCCCGCGCTGGCCGGTCTGCCGGCAGACCTTGCCGCGCGCATCGAGCGCGTCGCGAGCAAGGCGTACATCGCCATGGCGTCCAGCCCTGCCGAGGCGCTGCGCCACGGCCGCAATTCGTCGATGGCGATTGCGCTGGATCGTATTGGCGAAGGCTCGGCCGATGCGGTCGTCAGTTCCGGCAATACCGGCGCCCTCATGGCGCTGGCGCGCTATCGGCTGGGAACCTTGCCCGGCATCGAGCGTCCGGCACTGATGACCGAGCTCCCGGTGGTCGGCGGGTCGGCCTGGGTGCTCGACCTCGGCGCCAATATCGGGGTCGATGCCGAGCGGTTGACCGAGTTCGCGGTGCTGGGCAGCGCCGCGGTCGGCGCGTTGCTCAAGCGCAAGCCGCGCGTCGGCCTGCTCAACATCGGCAGCGAACCGAACAAGGGACCCGACGTGGTTCGTGAAGCGGCCAGGCGCTGTGCAGCCACCGATATCGATCTCGTCGGTTTCATCGAGGGCCACGACGTTTTCGCCGGTGCCGCCGACGTGGTTGTCTGCGACGGGTTTGCCGGCAATATCCTCCTCAAGTCCGCCGAAGGCGCGATCGCGATGCTGCTGGGCGAGATCGACACGACAGCCGACCGGATGTTCGCCGGGCCCGGCCTCAGAAGATTGCGAACGCGCATGAAGAAGGCCTATGATCCGGCCAGCCACAACGGTGCTTCGCTTCTGGGTATCAGTGGTATTGTGATAAAAAGCCACGCGCATGCCTCGGTCGAGGGAATCGCGCATGCGATTGGAGTCGCCGCGCTGGAAGTGCGCCGCGGCATGTTGCCTGAACTCGAGCGCCAGCTCTGGGCAAACGTGTAGGAGAGTTATCCAGGATGTATGCACGCATCATAGGTACCGGCCGTTACCTGCCGGAGAAGGTAGTGACCAACGCCGATCTCGAAGCGCTGGTAGAGACTTCCGACGAATGGATTCGCGACCGCACCGGCATCCGCGAGCGGCGGGTTGCAGCCGAAGGCCAGACCACCGGCGACCTGGCCGAGCAGGCCGCGCGCATCGCGCTCGAAGACGCCGGCATCAAGCCCTCGGATATCGATCTCCTGATCGTCGGCACCACCACCCCGGATATCGTCTTTCCGTCCACTGCATGCCTGATACAGCAGCGTCTCGGCCTGGGTGAATGCGGCGCCTTCGATGTCAATGCCGCCTGTTCCGGCTTCATCTACGCACTTTCGATCGCCACCCAGTACATCGAGGCCGGCAATGCCAGGCGTGTTCTCGTGGTGGGTGCCGAAACCCTCACGCGGATGGTCGACTGGAACGACCGCTCGACCTGCGTGCTGTTCGGCGACGGCGCGGGCGCGGCGGTATTGCAGGCCGATCCCGAGCCGGGTGTTCTGTCCACTCACATTCATGCCAATGGCAACCATGCCGACCTGCTCAGCGTCGATGTCGGCGTATCCCGGGGCTTCCGGGCCGAGCCGCGCGGCGGCCTGACCATAGGCATGAAGGGCAACGAGGTGTTCAAGGTTGCGGTCAACACGCTGGGCCGGATCGTTGACGAGACGCTGGCGCACAACAACATGGAAAAACACGACCTCGACTGGCTGATTCCGCACCAGGCCAATCTCAGGATCATCAAGGCGACCGCGCGCAAGCTGGATATGCCGATGGATCGCGTCGTCGTGACCGTCGACATTCACGGCAACACCTCGGCGGCCTCGGTGCCCATGGCGCTGGACGTGGCCGTCCGCTCGGGTCGAATCAAGCGCGGCGACACCATGTTGCTCGAAGCTTTCGGCGGCGGGTTCACATGGGGCGCGGCCCTGATAAAATACTGATCAGTGCTTCGACTGCATCGGCTTGGGCCGACCTGCCGACACGAACAACAATAACCAACAACAATAACCACCTGCAGCACTTCGGGATAGAGCATTCATGACCGACACAGCAGCCATTTTCCCAGGCCAGGGATCGCAGAGCATCGGCATGCTCGCCGACCTGGCCGCCAGCAACGAGCTGGTGCGCGCAACGTTCGACGAGGCGTCGCGCGCGATCGGTCGCGATCTATGGGCGCTGGCAAGCGACGGCCCCGCCGAGGAACTCAACCAGACCCGCTGGACCCAGCCGGCCATGCTGGCCGCGGATGTCGCGGTCTGGCGCGTGTACACCTCGCGCGGCGCGCAGATGCCGGTGGCCATGGCCGGCCACAGCCTGGGCGAATACGCAGCGCTGGTGGCGGCCGAATCGATGGCGCTGGTCGACGCGACGGCCGTGGTCCACGAGCGCGGACGCCTGATGCAGGAAGCGGTCGGCGAGGGCGAGGGGGCCATGGCCGCGATCCTGGGCCTCGACGACGAGCTCGTCGAGCAGATCTGCGCCGATCTCGCGTGTTCGGAAAAAGCCGTGGTGGCGGCCAACTACAACTCGCCGGGCCAGCTGGTGATTGCCGGGAGCCGATCCGGCGTGGAAAGCGCCGTCGACAAGTGCAAGCAGGCCGGCGCAAAGCGCGCGATGCTCTTGCCGGTCAGCGTACCGGCCCACAGCCCGCTGATGGCGCCCGCCGCCGAGGGATTGCAGCGGGCGCTCGAAATGATCGCGATCAAGCCGCCGGCGTGCCCCGTTCTGCACAATTTCGATCTTCAGCCACGCGAGACGCCGGAATCGATCCGAAGCGCGCTGATCGAACAGCTGACCCATCCGGTGCCGTGGACGGGTACCATTCGCGAATTGATCGCGCGCGGTGCGACGCGATTTCTCGAATGTGGTCCCGGCCGCGTGCTTTCGGGTCTCGGCAAGCGCATCGATCGTGATGCCGCATGGCTGGCGCTGGAAACGCCCGACGGCATCGACAAGGCGCTGCAGGCCTGAGCGCCCGGCACCAGCGCGATACCTGAATCAACAGGGAATGTTATGACCCAGCAGACTTTTCCGGAGAATATGCGCCTGGACGGCCAGGTCGCGCTCGTGACCGGCGCCAGTCGCGGCATCGGCGCGGCGATCGCCGACATGCTCAAGGCCTGCGGCGCCGACGTATTCGGCACGGCCACCAGCGAGGGCGGCGCCGAAGGCATCAGCGCACGACTGGGCGCAGACCGCGGACAGGTGCTGGACGTGCGCGAAGCCGACTCGGCCGGCCGTCTGATCAAGGACATCTCCGGGCTGGCATCCGCCCCGACCATCCTGGTCAACAACGCCGCGGTGACGCGCGATCAGCTGTTGATGCGGCTGAAGGACGAAGACTGGCTGGAAGTGCTG